>JAEEGH010000499.1_pt1 | contig 151426 bp, 126 predicted proteins | sample 9134181 | NCBI WGS metagenome assembly JAEEGH01 (sample SAMN16246544, study PRJNA631951) | gut metagenome | biome: gut microbiome; feature: rumen; material: DP-attached | host: Bos | place: Iran: Karaj | collected 2018-10 | reverse complement strand
AGAAGAACATCGATGCGGCCTACGCATTGACGCGCTGAAACAGCAACGGCTGCCGTCCGCAAGGATGGCAGCCGTTGGTTTGTGGTATAAGGACTATTCTGTCAGAATGTGACTGTCTGAGAGTATGGTTCGGGATACCAGTTTTGGAAAACCAGCGTGTAGGTGCCGCGCGGAAGGTTGTCTATCTGGAACGAGTTGTCGGTGGTGCAGAGGCAGTCGGCTTGCGGTCCGTCGAGGTTCTCATGCTCGTTGATGGTGATGGTCGAGCCGTCGATGTCGAGGTCCACGACGATGCCGCTCAGTTCAAATCCGCAGTTGACCAATAGGTTGTAGTGGGTGATATGGGCTGCACCGTCGGCATAGCTGATGCTTACCGAGTCGGGGTCGCCCCAGTTGGGGTCGGCCTTGGCCAGCTTGTCGGTGTGGTTTTTGCAGTCGATGTAGGATATATGGCTGACTTTAGCTTTTGTTGCATCGCCTTCGGCGGTTTCGTTTTTCTTGCAGGCTGCGAATATTGCAACGAGGCACAACAAAGTGCCGAAAAGGAATACTTTTTTCATGGTGTGGTTATTTTAAGTGTCTTATAGACATAACGTTGTCGCGGTGTTTTTATTGCTTCCGTCGGTATATTCGCCACAGAAGTTCTTCCAGAGCATCGAGCTGGGAGGGGACTGCCCCATCGCTTGTGAGATAGAGGTGATATTGCCCGTCCACGATATATTCAAGAAAGTAATTGCAACCGTCGATAACATAGATGCCGCTTTCATCGTCGGGACGTCCGGCACATTGGAAGTCTTTAATGGCCATAGTCACCGAGTCGAGTTCGTCGAGAGCGAGTGCATACCATTCACGCTCGATATTTACAGGTTCCCAAGTATGGGATGCCATGTATATGCGATGTATGGTTCCATCCTCGACACGATATATCGAAGTGCCAGCCGGACCGGCTGCCGTGAGGCGAATAGTGCCGTCGGAGGCCAATGGGTAGCAGAGGCTATTCTCGGCAGCGAAGCCGAGTATGTATTTTTGGAGGCGAGTATTTATGTTCGAGTAATGTTCCCAAAGACTGAGGAGGTCGATGGTGCTGTCAGTCCACCACACATCCGGCATCTCGGGTTGCGGGACATAGGTGTTTTTGTCCGGGGCTTCCGGCGGCTCGATTTCAAAGGGCTTGCCCAGACGGTGAGCCAGTTGTCGCAGGGGGTAAAAAAGGTAGGGGTGGTTGTTGTAGGCGTGGAGGCAGTATCGGTACGCGCTATCGGCGGCATGGGGCCAGGTGCGCCATGAGGCGATGGGTGAGACCCAGTCGGCATAGTATAGGCGTGCCAGTTGCAATGAGTGCGGTTCGGGGTCGAGATAGAATCCACCATCGTATCTAATGGTATCATGCCCATCCACATCATGCGACCATCTCTTAGCCCGGCTCTCCAGGGTGCTGTCCTTGTTGGCTTTAGTCCAGAATAAATCCTCATGTGAAAAGTGGATACGTTGCAGTTTCAGCGAGTCGATGAGCGTGTCGGATGTGACAGTGAATACAGGATAGTCGTAAGAGCGCCAAAAGTCTCTATAAGAAAGAGAGCATCGCTTCCCGCTTCGAATATTGTCGAAGCGAATCGTTGCGTTGGAGTCGCAGACACAATAGCGCACCGAGTCCTCGCCATCAACCGTCAAACGGAACCCGAAGCCTATACCTATGAGATAGTGTGTGAACCTAGGGTCGTTATATTCCGGTTCGGGGAAAACCACCCGTGCCGTGAACGACACCTGTGCTGACACCATCAGCGAGATTAGGAGCGACAAGGCGAGAGAGAGTGGCTTTTCCATGTCAGTCGCGCATCGGTTATTTCTCAAAAGGTGACCGTCTTGGAGTATGGTTCTGGATACCAGTTTTGGAATACCAATGTGTAGGTACCGTGTGGGATGTTGTCTATTTGGAACGAGTTGTCGGTGGTGCAGAGGCAGCGGTCCAGCGGTCCGTCGGGGTTCTCGTGTTCGTCGATGGTGAGGGTGGAGCCGTTGATGTCGAGGTCAACGACGATACCACCCTTTTCAAATCCGCAGTTGACCAAGAGGTTGTAGTGGGTTATATGGGCAGCGCCGTCGGCATAGCTGATGCTTACCGAGTCGGGATCGCCAAAGTTGGGGTCGGCTTTGGCCAGCTTGTCGGTGTGGCTTTTGCAGTCGATGTAGGATATATGGCTGACTTTAGCTTTTGTTGCATCGCCTTCGGCAGTTTCGTTTTTCTTGCAGGCCGCTAACACCGCGACGAGGCACAACAAGGCTCCGAAAAGGAATACTTTTTTCATGCTTTTGTTTTTTTGATTTAATAGTATAAACGTGTGAGGTTGTTTTTTATTGGTCTATGATGGAGCAATTGATTATAAATTTGTATATTCGCAACTGGAAAATGAAATGCATCCAATGCTCAAGTTGGTGAAATATTGAATTGTGGGTCGATAAAATACAAAAAACAAAACCATTATCGCCTATAGAATGATAATTGAGAACGTGAAATAGTAACCTCAAATAGTTTGGAAGATATGGCGTACGTTAAGGTCCTTCGGAGTGTTTTGAACCATCGCAGTCTGGAAAGTCGCCAGAAAGCCAAGGAACTTGGCGTGGAGGGCGAGCGGATTGCCAATCAGTGGCTGACGGAACATGGCTACACTATTATAGAAAACAACTACCAACCGAAGAAACATGAGATAGACTTGGTCGCCATCGAGGGAGGTGATTTGGTGATTATTGAGGTGAAGACAAGAAGCGACACAAGTTTCGGCAGACCGGAGGATGCGGTGGATCACCGCAAACGCCAATATTTGATTCGTATGGCCAACCAGTACGTCCGCAGTCACCATTGGCTTGGCAATACCAGATTCGACGTTGTCAGCATAGTAATGCACGATGGACAACATGAAATAAACGTTATTAAAAACGCCTTCAACGTGATGAGCTATTAGGTGTGTTGTTTCAAGCGTAAGTGGTTCTTAATGGTCTCTACGCTCAAACACCAGCGACATCTTCGCACAGACGACATTTCCATTGTTCACGGTTGCTTTCGCTGCAATTGGCGAGTCTGGTACATTGCAGCAGACAACGTCAAATACTACCTTGCTCTCTCTGTCTGGAACAATCACTGAGATAAACTTTACGTTCTTCAATTCACGGAGCCGTAGCTTACATTCGCAATGACGCTCCATCAGATTACAGACGGCCTCTACAAGGCATGCCCCTGGAGTTACAGGGTTGCCGGGGAAATGAGCTGTGTAAATGGCACTTTCCATATCTGGTGCCATGACGGCTCGGAATCCCGTTTCTGTGGGTGTTGTATGTTTCAAGATAAACGGCGTCATACGGCAGTGAGCAGTGTTAAAGTATGGTTCTTGCCATCGTCGGCATTATAGAGCAAGAGGGCTTGAGGTGCAGAAGGGGAGGGACAGGAGGTGTTTACTTCTAGCGATTTTGGTATGTGTTTTTCGGCAAGACAGCATGCGCCTACATACAACGCCATTGCAGAGGATGTGTAACTCTCGCCAAAAAGGTGCTTATAATGCAGCATCGGTATATCTCCGAAAAGGTCTTTATATCCGTCGCAATAGAAGTGTCGGCTGTATTCGCTGCCGTTGAAGCCTGTAATCACTCCTGCAAGCGACGAAACATTCAGCCCGTTGTGGGAAAGCATTGTATTCATGGCTTCTTTGAGTTGCATGACGGAAGGCTTGTAAAACAGTCTCATATCGGCAATCCTGCACAATGTACCCTTACGGGATTCCGTACCAATTACCGCTGCGGTAGAGCATTCGGACGCCATCTCGCCATCATTTCCGAGATATCCCGTTTTGCAAAGAAGGGTATAGTATGACGGCGTCATCTCGTCGTGGCCACCCACAAGTGCCGTGTCCCCCGATCCGCCACGCAGCTGCATAAGGGCATCGTGCAGCGCGGAGTCAAACGATATATTCTTATGCGCATAGGTGGCGTTATAGCCGTGACATCCAAGATGTATAGCCATCAGCGAACTGATGGTGTTATGCGTTGATTGCATGAAATGTGTGGGTTTCAGCAGCTGCTCCCCCTCGCGGCACAACGCATCAAGGAACAATTCGGTGTTCTCAATGCAGCCGAGACCTGTGCCTGTGACAATGATGTCTGGCATCTCAATACTACTTTGCGCCAGTGCCTCTTTCGACACGGCTAGTGCCCGTTTTAGCAGACGCCCCATGCGCCGAGCCTCCATAGGTGCGATATATGGTTTATAATCAGGCTCCATCGAACGCACATAAGGCTCCACATACATCACGGGATTAGTCATCCATTCTCTCGAGAAAGGAACCTGGGCAGAGATATGCTGGACAGAGTTGACATATATCTGTTTGGAGGAATGGGAGGGTATCCTGACAGCCTGATTTACACAATTATTCGTATTGCTTATCAACAGCGATGAATCGTTGCCCCCAAATCCGAATGAATTGCATAGCACGTGGCGCAAAGCCACACCTCTGCGTATCTCAGAAATAGGTTTCACACAGTCTGTCGCGACCGAGAAATTCAGGTTGGGCGGTAGGAATGAGTTTTGCATTGCCAGCATGCATACTACCGCCTCAATTGAACCCGAAGCGCTTGTGGTGTGCCCGGTGAAGGTCTTGGTGGATGAAACTGGCGGCACTGCCTCGCCAAAAACCCTCCGCATGGCCGCACTCTCGCTGCTGTCATTATTGGGTGTTCCTGTGCCGTGGGCATTGATATAGTCGATATCCGATGGCTGCAATCCCGCCATCCGTAGGGCTTCGCTCATGGCTCTGAAAGCCCCCTCGCCATCAGGTGACGAGGCCGTCTGATGGAATGCGTCGCAGGCGTTGCCGTAGCCATCAAGGAAGGCTTCTGCTTTTGCACCGCGTGCAAGGGCGTGCTGTTCGCTTTCCAGCACCACGAAAGCGGCTCCTTCGCCAAGATTGAGTCCGGCGCGGCTATCGTCAAACGGACGACATGGTGAGGTGTCCAGAATGCGCAACGCATTGAACCCATTGAGGTGGAACTTAGTGATACATTCTGATCCCCCTGCCACCACTATATCTGCAGATCTGCTTTCTATAAGCCGTGCTCCATAGATGATGGCGTTGGCTGCTGACGAGCAGGCGGTGGATAGTGTCGTGACCGATGCAAACCTTCCAAACCTGTCGGCAATCATCTCGGTGCACGCTCCGCAGTCGTGGGTGCGTATAAACTCGTTGTACTCGTTGTTTTCAAGGAAATCCAGATAGTGCTGTTCACTCTTGTCCATACCGCCCACCGTAGTGCCAGAAACGAGAGCCACTTGGGGAAGCGCCTCGCTTTCGATACCAGCAGACTGCAACGCTTCTCTCAATGCCATCATGCCCATCAACGATGTGCGTGTGGTCGGTGTGTCGGCTGTTATTCCCAAGATACGCTCCATCTCGTCGTTGCTCATGGGTACCTCGCCCACGGGAAACTCGGTGTGTTCGGTTTTCAGATAACGCACCGTCGATATGCCCGATTTTGAGGCAAGCAATGACTGTAGCGTGGACTCTTTGCCGACTCCGAGTGCGGAGATGACACCACTACCTGTAATCCAAAGACGCATAGGTTATTTTGTTCTGTTTTTCGAGATATATTCAGCCATTACGGCCACCGACTTGAATATGTCTTTGCCCTCATTCGGATCCTTTATTTTGATGCCATAGTTCTTCTCCATAAGCACGATGAGTTCGAGAGCGTCGATAGAGTCGAGGGCAAGACCTTCACCAAACAGAGGTGCGTTCTCATCGATATCCTCAGGCTTGATGTCTTCGAGGTTGAGCACTTCAATAATTTCGTTTTTCAGTTTTAAAATCAATTCTTCCATTGTGTTAATTATTTTTCTGTTAATATTTTTATTTCTTGCGATAGTTCGGTTGAGTGTCCTGTGACATCACGCTCCACGATAAACATCAGCACGTTGTAGTTCGTTTCATCATAACAGTCTACCCAGCCGGTTACAAGCGACTGTAAGTATTTGTCACAGAACGTCATCTCTATAATAGCGGACATCGTGTTGCTGTCAAACTCTGGTAGTACCACAAAATTTGTCTCACCATAGTAGTGATTTCGAATGGCTATTTCGCCGGTAAGTACGTTGGGTAGGGTATAAACAAACAGCGATGGACTTGGAAATGCAGTCTCGGAATCATCTATAGTGGCTTGGTAGTTGCGGTCGTCGGCAAGCGAACTGGTGGCGTTAAACAACACAACACCGCGACTTTCGCCCCATTGTTTCTGCCTGCAATCTTCAGCTGTCAGCAGTAGCTCCGATGCCATGAATCCCACACGACAAAGTGGATCCATCTTATAGAACTTCGAATAGTCGCCAACATGCGTTTTGTATAGTTCAGTAAGTAACGTATCTGCGGGAGCTGTTTCTACAAGCGTCTTGCCATCGATTGTAACACGATAGTTCCGTACACCACTGGCTGTCAGACTCCTGCTGCCTACCAACTGATTAATCCTCACGTAATGCTTGACCAGACTCATCGTGCACCTCCTTTTCTGAATGCGGCGGCGGCGTTGCATCCGCCAAAGCCCGATATGAGTTTTATGAAAGAGTTACGGTTGGTGACGCGGTTCTCTGCACATACTGATATTGGATGGCTTACACCTAAGTTCTCGAATCCACGTGTGCCAAGCACGGTATGGTCATCTACTGCGTACATCGACAGCAATGTTTCTAGTACTCCTGCGGCGCCCATGGTGTGTCCATAGTAGCCTTTCAGACTGCCGACAGGCGTGTCGATCAACCCTGCTCTTTCCACGGCTATTGATTCCATTTCATCGTTATATAACGTCGCTGTGCCGTGTGCGCTTACAAAAGCCACCTCTGATGCGTCTATATGCTGCAACACCGAACGCAGCGCAAGATATGAACCTTCGCCCGTACGTGATGGTCCCGATATATGGTTGGCGTCGTTACGCACAGCTCCGCACACCATCTGCCAGCGGTTATCGGCTGTTGCCTCTCGTCCATAAACGACGGTTGCGGCAGCCTCTCCGAGATTCAAACCCTTGCGGTCGCGGTCGAACGGACGGCAGGCTTCTGCCGAAACGGCTTTCAGTGACTGGAAGCCCGTGACTATGAATGGTGACTGCACATCAGCGCCCACCACCACGGCATAGTCGCATAATCCGAGTTCCAACGCCCGAAGAGCTTCTATCTGGGCGCAAACACCAGATATGCAGGCGTTTGACACCACTAAAGGCATCTGTCTGTTAGAGAAATACTCCGCAATTTTGCGCGCCGCCACACCTGGCAAGACTCTATCGTTGTCACAACCACTTCTGCCAAGCATACTAACGTTTGCCTTTGTGGTCGATACAATAAAAAGCACTCTCTCGGATGCAACGTCTATGTCACACTGCTGTATTGCCGATGCCACCGACTGTATGCACATTCGCTCGAATTTTGTGTAGTCTCCCTCAACAGTTAAAACGCTCTCGTCGATGAGCGAAGCAAAGAAAGGTATTGGTATGCCGGGTACTCCTTCGTGCTGGCATAACGCTGTACGGCCTGCTTTAACGGCCTCGTAGTTCTCCTTGGTAGTGACCCCCAACGGCGAGATGATATTGTCTGCAAGTTTTACAACCATTTCTCTTTCCATTTCTCGTAAAATTCAGGAGTCTTCCACACCAGCTGGTACTTTAAATCCATGAAGACCTGCATTGACTCTCCCGTGGCAAGTAGACTTCCGTCGGCAGTGTCACGGATTTCATATTCGAACAGTATTTTTGCCGCATCTGTTGGTTTGTAGGTAATCGTTACGGCTGGTTTCATACCGTAGATGATAGGTTTTTTGTAGCTGAAATGTACATCGACCATTGGCGCATAGTAGCCTTCGCCGTATATTGTGAGGTAGTCAAGCCCATACTCACGACCAAAGGCCTCGCGCGCATCCTCGAAATAAAGCATATAGTTTCCGTGCCACACAATGCACATCGAGTCCACCTCGCTGAACCTTACGTCTAAGGTTTTTGTTGTGCTCAACTTGTTCATTCCCCTGCTTTTTTGTCGGTCAATGCTATTTTCATCTTACAAGTGGCAAGCGTCTCTACTCCCATCTTTATCTCTGCTCGCACAAGCGTCATATTGAAAACTTCCTCTTCAACCACAATTTTGGTTTGTATTACGTTGCCCACCTTTGGCGTGTCGTATATCATCATATTGTTCACCGCGCCTATTACACCTATTTTAACCTCATCGCCTTTCTGCAGAGCCAGATACCCGATTCTTGCCGCACATGTCTGTGCTATGTTTTCCACCATGCCTGCTTCAGAAAATCGACCTTCTCCATCGCAGAAAACGCAGTCTCTCTTTATTTCAAAGAACGTTTCCGTAGTGTCACCCGCACAATATTTCAAGCCGTCAATCATCACAAATGGCTCCCTCTGAGGAAGAATGTCGGATAAGTTGACGGAAATGACAGAAACATTCGATTCATCCTTGTTAATTCGAGTGTTCTCCCCTTTGTCAACTGAAACCGGACTACTCGCTTTATTCCAAAAATCAAAATAATTGAACCACTGGTATGGGTATTTATTTACCATCTCCTCCAGAACCTCAACATATCGTTTTGCCAGACCATTCATCCGCTTGCGTATGTTGCCCTCCTTGTCGCACACTATTGGTCGCACATACAGATGATATACTTTTGTTTTCTCTTTCATGTAGAATACCGCATAAACAGGCGTGTTTTTCTGTGCGGCGAAGGCAAACGGTCCAGCGGGAAAACTAGCCTCATCGCCCATAAAGCGGCAGTTGATATGCTTTTGTGATCCGAAAATCCGGTCGGCATGCATGCTTATTATCTCACCGTTGTCAATGGCCGTGTTCATTTGAAAAAGATGCGACATGTCGTTGCCAACCTGTATAAGTCCTATGTTGTGTTTGGCCAGAATATGCCTGCGGTTCTCCATAATCGTTTCACTCTCTCCTGCATAGACAAGTGCGTTCACACGTTTTTTATGAGCATCAAAAGTACAACTTGTAAGCTCATAGTTGCCTATGTGAGAGCCAAGCATCACAAACCCCTCGTCTCGTTCCGAGTGACGAGATATCAGGTCGTTGCCTTCTTCTACAAACGTGAACTTTTTGCCGGCATAAACAGCGAAGCGGTCTATAACTATTTGTCCGAAAACATAGTGGTTGCGGTAAATATGCCACACCAGTCGCAAGCCGCTATCACCACGATGCTTGAAGTAGTCACTCATAGCCCGATAGCCGTTGCGGTTGAACAACATATAAAATGGCACCACACACGCCATGATGGCATAGAACACCCTTACGTCCACAACCCGCAACATCGCTATCAACGATTGTTGCATCCATGTTGTGCCGTCGGTTCGACCCGACCACTGTTTGTTTTTCTCCTCGGTCATCAAACCTCCTACTCGTTCAGCCGTTTCCCAATATAGTCGCAGAATTCGGCAAAGGTCTTGATTTCCTTCATTTCTTCCGGCTTGATTCTAAAGCCGAACTGCTCTTCAACTATGACCACTATATCGACAAAGTCTAGGCTATCTATGCCTATGTCTTCTTTTAATCGTGCTTCTGGTTTAATGTTTTCCGCATCAAGTTCCAAATCTTCTACTAAAAAATGCTTGACGGCGTTTTCTATTTCTTGTCTATTCATTTATTTTGTGTGTGTTGTTATTATATTTAAAACCTTTCTTTTGAGCATATCATTATGCTGTGTCCGAAACCTAGATTATCAACTATGCGTTCCACTTTCAGCCCTGCTTTGTTTACCACGCGCGCCATGTCATCGGAGTGGTACATCTTGCTCGTACCATTGGCTATTGCAGTGAAATACAAACTTGTCATCGTGAGACAAAATGCCGCCAGTTCATACTTCTGCCGGTCCCAAAACGTTTCCATAATGTATATCCGCGTATTGGCATCCATCACCGCCGCGGCTCTGCTCAAGATGCTTTCTATCTCGTCCTCACCGAAGCAGTCGAGAAACTGACTCATCCAGATAATATCGTAGTGTTTATCGGTTGGGAATGGTGCGTGCTTGTCCAGCAAGTTTATACCATAGCCCGATATGCGATCTGCTCCGGGTTTGCCTTCGGTGAAATTCTTCATCAAACCTATCTGTTGTGGCAAATCCATGATTGTTACATGCACATCTGGGTTGTAACCGACACACTGCAACGCCCAACGTCCAGTGTTGCCGCCCACATCCAAAAGGTTATCGACCTTCTGCGAAAACACTGTTTCAAGCGCCTGCGCAAACGAATTGTCCGAATAGAAGTGGTCGAAGCCGAACCAGCTCTGCTGCACCTGCGGCGGCAGACTGGAAAGTCCCTCATAAACCGTGGGCCAGCTGCCGAAATGTTCCAATCCCACGGGGCGTCCCTCTTCGAGCGATTCCTCAAGTTTGAACCACCCTTCGTAGTTCACATCGTGGTTGACCGCCATATTGACGCGCGTCAACGCATCGGTCAGCAGACACCAGCCAGTCTTGGTCAGCAGAAAGTGCTCGCGGTCTTCGGCGAGTACCACCGTGCCTATGCAAAGCGACGCTTCCATAAGCACCTTTATGGCGTACGGAGTCTTGCCTGTGCGCTCTACTATCTCGGACATCGTCAGTCCGCCGTCTGTGTTGCGGAGCATCTCCAGTATGCCCCATTTTACCATTATGCGTGAGGCTTGGAACACCACCGGCCCGAAGGCTATCCATTCGGCTTTGCGCTGGGCTTCGCGGGCGGTGAGCTTGTCCTCGCTGTATGCTTTTTCGAGAATTGGTGATAGATTCATTGAAAGTCGGATAAGTTATGTTAACTGACTGCTGCCCTCTGACTACTTCTTAGTCTTCGCCAGTGTCTCGCCTACTGTTTCATAACATTTCGTGAAACGGTCGTTGGGGATGAAGTCTCCGTCGCCGTTGGCACCGTCAACCTGGATTGTGCACACAGTCTCGCCGGTGGCGATGTCGGTGACCTCTATTATGCCCCAGCAAAGAGCGTAAAGCTGACCGGGAACACCAAAGATGTCGGTACGCCAATCCATATTGGCGATTTTTACGACGACACGGTATTTAGCGCCTTCCTCGCTTGTCGTGGCCTGTGCACCCTTGCTTTTCTTGTTGAACCCTTGGATGAATCCGTTCAGGGAGTTGTTTACGCGAGCTTCATAGTCTTCGCCGCACCAGGTCTTGAAGTCTTCTTTCTCGTCCCATTTTGCATACGTGAAATTGAACTCCACAGCGACTTTCACTTTCTCCTTGGCCCACGCCATCGAACCGGATTGAACTTTCAGGTCACTTTTTGCAAAAGCTGTTATGACCATTAGGCAGGCTGCCGCGAACAAAACAATTTTTTTCATGATTTATATGGATTTAATGTTTGATGTTTACTTCTCAATTCGTTTTACCACAATCGTACTGTTGGTCCCACCAAAGCCGAACGAGTTTGACAACACATTCTGCAACTCCATATCCACTCTCTCTGGCGTTATGTTCAAGTGTGCACTTTGTTCGTCAGGATTCTCAAAGTTTATGTTTGGTGCAACAAAGTTATTCTGCATCATAAGCAGGCAATAGACAATCTCGCTTGCACCTGCCATCCAGCACTCGTGCCCTGTCATTGACTTGGTGGAGGTAATATATGCGTGTTTGCCTTCAAACAGGCGCATCAATGCAATCGCCTCGTTCATGTCGCCTTGTGGTGTTGAAGTGGCGTGTGCATTCACATAGTCTATATCGTCTGCTGTAAGTTCTGCATCCTTCATGGCACGACTCATGGCTAGCACCGAACCGTCTGCATTGGCTTGTGAGATTCCGCCACCGTTGGACGAAAAACCGTAACCAGCAATTTCTCCATATATTTTGGCACCGCGGGCCACAGCGTGGTCGTAGTCTTCTAGTACCAGTGCGGCAGCCCCACCTGACGGTATCAGTCCATCGCGGTCGCGGTCAAAAGGACGCGATGCCTTCGTCGGTTCGTTCACTCGTTTGGAGAATGCTCCAAGTGCATCGAACGATGCCATGCTGTAAAAATTCGTTTCCTGGGCTCCTCCGCATATAACCATGTCTTGCATGCCCTGTTTGATGAATATATACCCAAGTCCTATGGCGTGTGAGCCACTCGCACATGCCGCACTTACGCTGAAATTGATACCTCGCAGGTGGAATATGGTGCTCATGTTCATGTTCACCGTCGAGTTCATCGCTTGGAATACATATCCTGAGCCAAGTAGCATCGAGTCGTGTTTTTCTAGCATCAAATTGTTCGATTCCACCACCGCTTTGGCCGACGAATCATTGCCGAAAAGCACACCCACTTCGTTATTGAGCAGATATTCATCGTCAATATTGGCTGTTCTAATAGCCTCCTTGGTTGCCATGTAGGCGTATTCCGCCTCCTCCGAAAGCCCTATTCGCAAACGGCGGTGCAACTCTTTCAACAAAGGCTTTTGCACTATGCCCGACAGTGGCGATTGATAGCCGTAGGGTATTCGCTCAGCGTCTATGCCGATGCCCGACCGCCCATCGTAAAGTGATTGCCTCACTTCTTCAAGGTTGTTTCCCAGACAGGACCAGATGCCCATCCCCGTCACCACTACTCGTCTGTTGCCCATTCCTCGCTTTTCGCTTTTCTATATTATTCCTCCGTTTATCGAAACCACCTGCCCAGTGATGTAAGCAGCCTCCTTCGATGCCAAAAACGACACTAATGAGGCAACCTCTTCCGGCTTCCCGATTCGTCCCAGCGGAACCATTTTCTTTATCATCTCTTGATCCAACTCTGCAGTCATGTCGGTGGCTATGAACCCTGGCGCCACCACATTCACTGTCACCTTGCGTGATGCCACCTCCAGCGCCAATGCCTTGCTCGCACCTATCAACCCCGCTTTTGCAGCCGAATAGTTACACTGCCCAGGCATGCCTTTCACGCCTGACACCGACGAGATGTTCACTATCCTTCCGTTGCGGTGGGTCATCATGCTTTTCACTATGCGGCGTGTGAGGTAGAAGAAGCCGCCAAGCGTGGTGCTCACCACACTCTGCCACTGCTCGTCCTGCATGAACACCAGCAGGTTGTCTTGCCGTATGCCGGCGTTGTTCACCAGCACCGATATATAATCCTCTGGATGTGCTTCCATCCACGAGTCCAACGCGACGTCCACTTTGCTCGAATCCGCAACGTCGAGTTTCATTAACTCGGCCTTGCCTCCAGCAGCTACTATGCCGTCCACTACCTCTTGGGCGGCCTTCTCACTGTTGTTATAGTTCACTATCACAGGGTAGCCGTCCTTGGCCAGCCGTTCTGCTATAGCCCGGCCAAGACCTCTCGAAGCCCCTGTTACCAATGCATATTCCATAATGTTAAACTTAAAACTTTGAATTAAACCTCTCTTAAATATTTCTCCACCTTCGCTATCTCCTCATAGAATGGGGTGTCCTCCACAAAGGTTGGTATGATAGCGCGCACGGCGTCATAGTGTTTCCGTGACTCGCTGCACAGTTTGTCGGCTTTCTTCAGACAATCTGTCGCCTGAGCCAAGGCTATGAAATGTATAGCCATCACCTGATAACAGTTATCTATCACTTGTCTGCACAGCAGCGCGGTGTTGGTGCCCATGCTCACTATGTCTTGGTTGTCATTGTTGTTCGGTATGCTGTGCACGTAGTTCGGCATCGCCAGTGTCTGACACTCTGCCGTTGTACTGGTGGCCGTGAATTGACAGGCCTGCATTCCGTAGTTCAATCCCAATACGCCCATGTTCAGGAACGGTGGCAATATTCCGTTTATGCGGTCGTGGAACAGGTAGTTCAACTGCCTCTCTGCCGTCATCGCCATCCTCACCACCGCTATCTTCACCTTGTCCTCCTCCAGCGAGATGTAGTCGCCGTGGAAGTTGCCTCCGTGATATACGTTCTTCGTCTCGGGGTCAACTATTGGGTTGTCGCTCGCCGACTGCAGCTCCTCTTCCAAAACTCTTGCCGTGTTTTTCAGCGTTTCCCATATTGGGCCCATTATCTGTGGTGTGCAGCGCAGTGAATAGTAAGGCTGCACTTTGTGTCCGAAAGTGGTGTCCTCGGTGTGACCGCCGTTGTAAAGTTCGTGCTCACGGTTGAGCATACATTTGCTGTCTGCCGACAGTTCGCGCATTTTCCGTGCCACTTCTATCTGTCCTTCGTGGCGGCGACATTCGTTCAGCGGTGCGGCCATTAAGTCGTTATAGCTTGCGGCTATCTCGTTCATCCATACGCTTGCCAGCACCGACAGGTCGAGTAACCGCTCGGCAAAGTGCTGGTTCACGCAGGCTATGCCTGTCATCACCGATGTGCCGTTGGTGATAGAGAGACCTTCGCGGATATGTATGCCAATGGGTTTCAACCCAAGCTCTTCCATCACGCCCTTTGTCTCGCGCCATTCGCCTTTATAGTGTACCTTCCCCTCTCCGATAAGTGTCAACGCAATGTGGGCCAGCTGCACCAAATCGCCGCTCGCGCCCACACTCCCGTGCCTGGGAATATACGGACAAACCTCTTCGTTGATAAACGCCACCAGCAGTTCTGCCACCTCGCGGTGTACGCCAGATTTGCACTGCATTATCGAACCCAGACGGGCAATCATAGCAGCCTTGACGCAGATGTCGTCCAGCGGTTCTCCCGCCCCGGTCGAGTGGCTACGTATGATGTTGTACTGCAAATCCGAGAGGAACTTGTCATCCACTCTCCACTGTGCCATCGGGCCGAATCCCGTGTTAATGCCGTATATGACCTTCTCCGATGAGAATTCCTTCAAAAAAGCATGGCAATCGTCAATGCCTTGCAGCACCTTTGCGTCGATTTCAATCTTCTCGCCTCCGAAGAGCACTTTTTCCACTATCGGGAGCGTGAAATTACTGACTTTTATCATTGCTTTTTATATACTTATGACTTAAAAAATAATCATCTGAACTGGAAACTCTGTGACAATGAGTGTTTTGTGTTAAAACACTCCGCATACTAAAGTAGCAAAGATACTCATTTTTTTATAAATGTGGAACACTAGTTTTCAATCTAACTCAATTCTTTAAAAAAAACAGAGCCGAGACCGCAAGGTCTCGGCTCTGTATCTGTTCTGGACAGATGTCTTACAGAACCTGGACGGGTTCGATAAGGCCTTTACCAATCTCGATGGCCTCTTCGTTCTGCGGGATGAGTCCCCAGTGACGCTGCGGCAGCGAGTGTTCCAGTCCTTCGTGGATGTACTGTTTGTCGACGATGGGTTTCAGCTTGAGGAAACCACCGAGAACCACCATGTTGAACACCTTCGAGATGCCCATCTCCTGAGCTTTGGCGGTGGCGGCAATCTTGTAGATGCTGATGTCCTTGCGGGTGGGCTCATGGGTGATGCCGTTCGGGTCGTAGATCAACAAGCCACCGGGCTTCACGCTGCTCTCGAACTTGTCGAGCGACTGCTGGTTGAGGATGATGGCGGTGTCGAACTGGTTGATGATGGGCGAGCTGATGCGCTCGTCGCTGATAATCACCGACACGTTGGCGGTACCACCGCGCATTTCGGGACCGTAGCTGGGCATCCAGCTCACTTCCTTGTCTTGCATTACTCCGGAATAGGCCAAAATCTTACCCATTGAGAGAACTCCCTGTCCTCCGAATCCGGCTATGATTATTTCTTCTGTCATTGTTTTTCTGTTTTAAGGTGATTAGTGGTTGGTGATTGGTGATGAGACAATTGAACTCTACCGTTACATTTGACTATTCACTCATCACTATTCACTCGTCACTGATTATTAATTTTTACTGCATAACGCTCAGCGGGTGGTCAACTGCGAGGCGAGCCACATCGACGTTCTCGACGAGTTTGCCGTCAACCTTGATGTCTCCCACAGGGTAGTTGGGCATCATGTTGTCTTCCATCCACTTGTTGGCCTGTACCGGAGTCATCTTCCAACCCGAGTTGCAGTTGGAGAGGATTTCGACGAAGCTGAGACCTTTCTTCAGTTTCTGGTTTTCGAAAGCTTTGCGGATAGCGGCTTTGGCTTTGCGTACAGCTGCGGGGGTCTGCACACTCTGACGGGTCACATAGTATGTGCCGGGCAGGGTCGAGATGAGCTCGGTGATACGCAGCGGGTAGCCGTTGATATCGACGCGACGGCCGTAAGGCGTGGTGGCGCTCTTCATGCCGATCAGCGTGGTGGGAGCCATCTGTCCGCCGGTCATACCGTAGATACCGTTGTTTACGAAAATCATGGTGATGTTCTCGCCACGGTTGCAAGCGTGGATGGTCTCGGCGGTTCCGATAGCGGCCAAGTCGCCGTCGCCCTGATAGGTGAACACGAAGGTGTCGGGGTTAAGACGTTTCACAGCGGTAGCCAGCGCGGGAGCACGACCGTGGGCGGCCTCCTGGAAATCGATGTCGAAATAGTTGTAGGCCAACACGGAGCATCCTACGGGCGATACTCCTACTACATTGTCCTGAATGCCCATCTCGTCGATAACTTCGGCGACGAGGCGGTGGGTGGTGCCGTGTCCGCAACCTGGGCAATAGTGCATGACCGCGTCGGTGAGCACTTTAGTTTTGGTGTAAACCTCGGTGTAACCCTGGTTCAACAGCTCTTGTTTGCGAGCTTCTATATCTTGATTCATATTCTTCAAATTATTTTGTTGATACGTTGATATGCTGATATGTTGATATGTTTTTTCGCGTCGGATTTCTTATCAACGGATAAACCTATCAACTTATCAACGATTTACTTTATAATCTTGTTCTCAAGTGCTTCGAGTACCTCGGTCGGGGTGGGGATGATACCGCCGAAACGGCCGAAGTGTTCGGTCTTCACGTTGCACTCGGTTGCGAGACGGACGTCCTCGATCATCTGACCGGCGCTCATCTCCACGCAGAGGATACCCTTCACGTGTTTGGCGACATCGGCCAGCTGTTTGGTCGGGAACGGGAACAGGGTGATGAGGCGGAACAGACCGACCTTGATGCCCTTCTCGCGTGCCATCTGCATAGCCTTCATGGCGATGCGGCTTGACGAACCGTAAGCAACGAAGATATAGTCGGCATCGTCGCAGTTGAGCATTTCGTAGCGGACTTCTTTCTCTTTCATCTCGGCATACTTGGCCTGGAGTTTGTGGTTGAACACCTCCTGACGGGCCGAGTCGAGTTCGAGCGAAGTGATGATGTTGTGAGGACGGTTGGCGGGTTTGCCCCAGGTGCCCCACGGAGCGTTCTTGCGGCGCTCTTCTTCTGTCCAGCGCGGCACATAGTCGCGGGTGTAGAGTTTCTCCATGCACTGTCCGATAGCACCGTCGGAGAGGATGAGGACAGGGTTGCGATATTTGAAAGCGATGTCCCAAGCGTCGAAGACGAAATCGTACATCTCCTGTACGCTTGCGGGAGCGAGGGTGTAGAGCTGGTAGTCACCGTGTCCACCGCCCTTCACGCTCTGGAAGTAGTCGCTCTGCGAAGGCTGGATGGTGCCCAGTCCGGGACCGCCGCGCATCACGTTCACCACCAAGCAGGGGATTTCGGCGCCGGCGAGGTAGGTCAGACCTTCCTGCATCAGCGAGATTCCGGGCGACGAGCTCGATGTGGCGACCTTCTTGCCGGTAGCGGCACCGCCATAGACCATATTGATTGATGCCATCTCGCTCTCGGCCTGGAGGACTACCATTCCGGTCTCCTCCCAAGGCTTTTCGGCCATAAGGGTTTCCATAACTTCCGATTGCGGGGTAATAGGATAGCCGAAATAGCCGTCCGTACCGCTGGCAATCATTGCTCGGGCAATAGCCTCGTTGCCCTTCATCAGTTTCAGTTCTTTTGCCATTGTATTTTTTGTTTTTTGTTTGCGTGATTGGTGATTAGTGTGAGTGTGTTTGATTCCAGGAACGTGAATAATCACATTTGTCATTTCACATTTCACAATTCACATTTCACTCATCACTAATTTAACACTTGATTTTGTAAACCGAGATAACGCCGTCCGGGCATACCATAGCGCAGCTGGCGCATCCGATGCATTTGTCATTCACGGTCTCGGTGTAGTTGTAACCCTTGCCGTTTACATTTTTCGACAGTGCGATGCATTGCACCGGGCATGCGGCGAGGCATACTGCGCACCCCTTGCAACGCTCCGTGTCGATTACGATTTGTCCTTTAAATGCCATAGTTTTAGATTTATGTGATTAATAAAATTTGATACTTTCTTTCAAAGTCGGACTGCAAAGTTACGAAATTTTCTTTCTATATACAACTATAATTTTTTTACCTCATCTGCCATCTCTGTTTAATCTTTAAAAATCAACCTACTATGAATCCCATGCCCCCCACATCCCTATAGTCATATAGCAAACCCCGCAAACACCCTAAGGCTTCACCTGCATACAATACAGTCCCCCATGCTCGCAACCCCAACAGTACCTCCCCCCCCATCTTGTCTATCAGTCAAACCACAGTAGGTCCAGAATAGGCGCAGAATAGGCGCAAAGTAGGCTCTGTATAGGGTCTGTATAGGCTCTGTACAGGGTCTGTAAACACCTGATGTGGGTCTGAAGTAGGTCTAAAGTAGGACAAAAGTAAATGCAAAGTCGGAGCAAAGTAAAACAAAAGTAAAAGCAAAATAGACCAAAAAGTAGGAGAAAGGTAGGCCAAAAGTAGGAAAAAAGTAGGCCAAAAGTAGGAGAAAAGTAAAACAAAAGTAGGCGAAAAGTAGGCGACAATTTTTCTCTTTGTGGGATGGAACTAAAACAAATCGGGGACGAAAAAAGTCCAATTGGACCCCTTAGCCCAATTGGACATCTTAAACCTATTAGCCCTACAGCCCTCTTAAGTCAAAAAATCATTTTTTCCCTCCGCGGCCGTTGGGCATTGGTGCCGACGTGCGTCTTTTTATCAAGTCGTATGCCTGCCACTTTCCGTTGCGTTTTCTCAACTCAATCTCTCTCGAGTTTCTCTTCCTCGGCGTCGTCTTGTGCCACACCGCCGTCGCCGTCGTGTCGCTCGTCAGTTTCACGTTCGTGATCCTCACCTTCGCCGGCAGGTCCTGCTCTATCACTTTCCTGTCCGTCTGGGCCATAAGGGTTCTCGCTGTTCCCAGCGTCTCCTTCTTGGTTTCGTTCGAAGCATATTTCTCGGCTCGGTTAACATCAAAGTTCGCCAGCGACCAAATATATTCGTATGCCACCTTCTTCACTGCCTTCTTCTCCGCAGCCTTTTCGCTTGCGCATCCGCAGAACAACAGCACCGCACATATAAAACAGATTGTCGTCTTCATATATTTCTTTCGTTACACTTTCCTAAAACAAAAGCGACTACAAGCTTGTAGCCGCTTTTGCAGGTTTATTTAAGACCTTTCAGAGTCTATTAACGACGTCTGGGTTTTGCAGCAACGGTACCGTCATCCTTGGTCTTAACCTCGAGTTTACCAGCGTTGACCTCGACTTTGGTATCGCCAGCCGAAACTGATACACCACCTTCGTCAGCTTTAACCTCGGTTTTCGGGGTAGCTTTCTTAGCAGCGGGTTTTGCGGCAGGAGCTTCCTCAACGGCCTCAGCGACCACGGGAGCCTCTTCCACTACGGTCTCCTCAACAACCTCCTCAACGGGAGTGCTGTCGATAGGTTCCTCTGCGGGTTTGTTGTTGTTGCATGCCACGGCAAGACCCATAACTGCAACTGCAAGAGCGATGTTTCTTACGATCGTTTTCATTTTTTTTCTTTTTTAAAGTTATTTTTGTGAATTGATTATCTTCTTTTGGCAATGTTTTTTACTGCAACAGCGGTGTCAACAGTCCAAGAAGCGTTGTTCATGGTGATCTTCAGATCAGCATTGTCTTCGCCTTTCTTCAGGGTCTCTACGACTTCAGCGTCAATGGTGTGAGCGGCCAAGTCGATAGCGGTAATCTCCTGGCTGTGGGAATCAACACCCCAATTCGGATAACCTTCAGCGTCCACATCATCAGCATTTGCTGTGTAGTAGAAAAGATAGTTGTTGTAAGAACCAGCGGTGGTTCCCAGAGTGCCATACACAGATGCGCATTCTCTGTCGTTGAAGTTGGTCTCATAGGCTTCCATGCCAAGAACCTCACCAACCTGGTTACCAAGAACCTGTTCAGCAGTCCACTGCTCTTTGTTGAACTTAACGGTCAGAGCGTCCTTCTCAGCTTTTCCGCATGAAACGAACATTGCAGCGGCAACACATGCCACAGCGCAGAATGCAAAAATCTTTTTCATTGTTTTAAATGTTTTAGTTAATAAATGATTGATTAAAAATTCACTTTTTTGGTACTGCAAAAGTACAACTTATTTTATTTTAACAAATTTTCACGCTTTAAAATAGTGTTAAGAAATATTAAAATTTCACTAAATACTTGATTTTCAATACAACCTTTTCTCATCATAAAACTCCCGTTTCCCTGCCAAATCCCACAAAACAAGCCCATTTCCACACCAACTGACCACCGACAATCGCCCTATGAACACAAAAAAAAACGTATCTTTGCAAAATCACATATTAATTAAAACATTTGTCAAATCACTATTCACCAATCACAATTCACTAAACATTATTCATTTGTCTAATCATCATTCACTAATCACCCAACAACCATGAACCCAGTCATCGATTGTCTCTGCTCCCGTCGCAGTGTCCGCAGCTACAGCAACCGTCAGGTCAACCCCGACGACCTGCAGGCCGTTCTTCGTGCTGGCACCTTCGCTGCCACCGCCCACGGCCGCCAAGACCCTTGGATTGTCGCTGTCCAAAAACCCGACATCATCCAGCGTCTCGTCGCCATGAATGCCGCCGTCATGGGCACCTCGGACAACCCCTACTACGGCGCACCCACCATCGTCCTCGTCTTTGCTTCCGACCCTTCCGTATGGCCCAACAGCCTCTACGACGGCGCCCTCGTCCTCGGCAACATGATGAACGCCGCCCACTCTCTCGGTCTCGCCTCTTGCTGGATTAACCGTGAGCGCGAGATGTTTGCCACCGACGAGGGTCGTGAGCTCATGCGCTCTTTCGGTCTCCCCGACGGCCTTATAGGCATCGGCGCTCTCTCCCTCGGCTATGCCGACGGCGAACCTAAATCTCCAAAGGATCGTAAACCCGACTACTTCCGCGTCATCGCCTGACGTCTTTTCATCGGTAGGCGTAGTAGTATCGTCTCTGCCAGCAGCAGCGTCAGCGCTCCCAGCAGGAACCACACCGTCAGAGACCGACCTCCGGTCCGCTGCCTTATCAGTTCGTCCATTGGCTTTGCGCTGTTTTCGAACATTTCTATGTCTTCTGACCCTCTCTCCTTTATGGCGGCTGCAATCTCTTTCTCGCTGCAGAACTCCATCTGCGACTCCTGTCGGCTGTGGTTGAACGAAAGCCCTTGTTCCGCCTTCCCGTTGCTCAGTCGGTAGTTCCCGGCCTCCAGTTGCATCCCCTCTGCCATCAAGTACGAGTGTTTTCCCGTATGCCTTATGTCTGCCACCGTCGTGCCGCTCTCTCCCTCTTTTGTAAGGCTGGCTTGCCCTTCCGTCGCTGACGACCTCACCTCCACCATCGTCCCTCCGCCCAGCGTGTAGTAAAGCATCGGTGTCGGACGGCTGTAAAGCGCCATGTTATATACCGTCGGCACAAACAGGGCCTGTTGCACGAAATCTCCGTATGCCGTCTCCAGCGGTGAGGTGAACAGGTAGGCCATCCCTTCGCCGCACGGCACCGCCGCCAGATATACCGCTCCGTTCGCCAGCGTCAGTATCTCTTCGTATGCTGCGCCTGCTCCGCTTTTCAGCCTGAAGTAGCCAGTCACTGTCGGCAGCTCCACGTTCTCATCGACCCGCCTGAACACCTGATGGTAAAGCGGCGCTTCTGCGTTCAGCTTCGTGCACGCCGCCGCGTTCGTGTCATACCCTTCCAGCTGCGGTGCCCCCAGCATCGACAGCAGCGTGTTGTACGCCTCTATGTCGCAGTCTGCTGGCGGTGCTACCATAAGTGTCCCACCTTCTTCCACATATTTTCCCAGTGTCTGCGCCACTCCCGATGTCAGCGTCTTTACCGACGTGAGCGTTATAAGCTCCACCTCGTCCGTCTCGCTCAGGTCTGCGGTGGCTAGCGTCGATTCTGTGTAATCTATAATTGAGTCGCCGTCAAATAGTCGTCTGATGTAGGTGTTTGCCAACCCGCCGTGCAGCGCCAGCACTCGCTGTTGCTCTCTCACGTTCACCGAGAAGTAAAGCCTGTCGTCGAAGGTCACGGGATAGTCAGTCAACTCCACATATCCGTTCATCACCCCCAGCTCTCTCACTGTGAAGCTTAGCGTTGCCGTCGTCTGCGACCTCCCATCCACATCAACGCTCGCCAGCCCCTTCTGTTCTCCGTTCACATATAGTTTCACTGGCAGCGATTCCACCCTTTTCCCTCCTGTGTTCCGCACAGTGGCCGAGAGTCTCACCTCGCTTCCCACGCTCGCCAGTGGTGCATCCAGCCACACCGTATCTATATAGATGTTCCCCTGCTCCGCGCCCTCTATGGGCACCATGTAGTACCGCCGCTGTCCGTTGGCCTCTGGCCACTGGTCTCTCTCCACCGCCCACTTCTGAAAATCCGACACGACATAAGCATGCACGTTCGACGACCCCGTCACAAATCCGCCTTGCTTCTCCATGGCGTCTGCTATCGACATGCTCTGCGCCGTCAGTTGCACCTCGTCCACCGTCGCTATGAACTCCTCTCGTGTCATTGTCCGCCGCCGCTGTCCGCCGTTGTCGTTGGTCACCAGCTGGAACCGAGTGTCCGCCGGATAGGCAGCGGCTATCTCTCTCGCCTTCCGTTTGGCCTGTTCCAACACAATACCCTCCGACCCCTCGGCTCCCATGCTGTACGAGTTGTCTATATACACCGATACACTTGTCCCGCCCATCATCGCCTGATCTGATTGCTTCTTCACCTTCGGCTGTGCGAACGCCAGCACCACCATTGCTATCGCCAGTACCCTCGCCGCCAGCACCAGCCACTCCCTCAGCCGTGAGCTGTTACGTTGCTCCGACTGCAGCTCCGAAAGCATCTCCGTGTTGCTGAAATACACCTTGCGGTAGCGTCTCAGCTTAACCAGGTGTATTATAATAGGTATCAGCACCCCGACAAGTGCTATCAGCATCAAAGGATTAGCAAAAAAAAGCATTTCTGTCTTAACGTTTCAGTATTAAATAAGTTCATCGGCCTAAGCAATCATCTACCATCCACGCTTTTCCTCCCATTTGTCAATTCGCAATTCACGAAACTCCTACACATCTCCTGCAGTCCGCACTCCTCGCATTTCGGATTTCTCGCTGTGCACACGTATCTCCCGTGCAGTATCAGCCAGTGGTGTGCCAGGTTTGCCAGTCTTTTCGGTATGTGCTGCTCCAGCGTCTTCTCCGTCTCCAGCGGAGTCTTGCTGTTGTTCGTCAGTCCTATCCTGTTCGCCACCCTGAACACATGAGTGTCCACGGCTATATAAGGCTTTCCGAACATCACCGACCCTATCACGTTCGCCGTCTTGCGCCCTACGCCTGGCAACTGCTCCAGCTCTTCCCTCTCCGACGGCACCTCGCCGCCGAAGTCCCGGCACAGTGCCTGTGCCATACCCACCAGGTGACGGCTCTTGCTGTTCGGATACGACACCGACCGTATCAGTTCATACACCTCTCTCTCGCTTGCCTCCGCCAGCTTTGTCGCTGTCGGATATTTCTTGAAAAGTGCCGGTGTCACCATGTTCACCCGCTTGTCCGTACATTGTGCAGACAGTATCACCGCCACCAGCAGCTCATACGCGTTGCTATACTTCAGTTCTGGCCCTGCATCGGGCATCGCCGACTTGAAGTACTCAATCACACGCGAATATCGCTCCTTGGTAGTCATAATTCAATAAATTATTATTCAATTCACAATTCACCCTCCCTCACATTTTCGAAATTAAAAATTTACTTCTCGCTCCTCATCAACACCGCCACCACGCCGTTATGGTCCGAGAAGTCGCTCACCATCCTCTTGTACGCCAGAGTTTCAAGTTCCTTCGAGTAGAAGATATAGTCGATGCGGTATTTGGGGAACGCTCCGTTATAGGTAATCCCGAATCCGCTACCCTCATCCACATAGGAGTCCTTCAGTTTCTTGCTTATCTTGTAGTATAGGTGTGACGCTGGTGTGTCGTTGAAGTCACCCGCGACCACCAGTGCCCCAGGTGCCTCCGCCACCACCTCCGACAGATCGTCTTTCCACTCCTTCTCGTGGTTCAGCACATTGTGTTTCACCTTCGAGAACAGCTTGCGTGTCTTGGCTGTGTCTATGTCGTTGTGCCGTATGTCGTGCAGCACCTCTTTCTCCTCCGACCCAAGCGAGTACGAGCTCATGTGCACACATACCACCCTCACCTTCAGCTCGTCTTTCACGATGTCTGCATATATCTTGCGCCCGCTCTTGTCGATTGTATGCACATATTCTATTTTGCAGCGCGAGAATATCGAAGCCCCGTATGGCCGTCCTCTACCGTCAGTTCTGGCACTGTACTGATATTTGTAGCCCAGCGCTTTCAGACTGTCCGACACCGAGTATTTTTTTCCGTCCAGTACTTCCTGTGCGCATATCACGTCAGGCTCCGTCTGCCGCACCGCCTCCACAAACCGAGCCGCATTCTCCGCCTCTTCTCCATATTCCTCAGTCTTTCCGTGGAATCCATGTACGTTGTATGTCATCACCTTCAGCTCCTCCGCCTTCGACCGTGTCTCCGACGCCGGAGGCTCCGCCGTGCCGCCTATCTGTATAAAAAGCGGTATCATCCCGCACCGTATCACTATCGCTGCCAGCGAAATCAGGAACTCCCACCGTTTGAAGAAAAGCCACAGAAGCGCACACAGAGCGTTCACACACACCAATGGGAAGAATCCATAGCTCATCAACGAAAACCAAACACACTTCGACGGTGCTATCCATCCTGCCACACTCGACATTAGCAACGCTATGACTAACAGTGCGTTTATGATAATAAATAATATCCTTACAGCTTTCCGCATGGTTTGCAAAGGTACTCAAAAAACATAAAACGGCATACGCATTGTTTTGCGGATGCCTTACGCTGCCTTAAGAAAATCCTCATTAAATCCTGTAGTGACCTATTGGTGAGCTATCGCCGCCCTGATAAAAAGACCTTGTCATCCTAATAAAAACCTAATGACAGATAGGAGCAAACCTAATAACAAGTAAGACAAAAGTAGAAGCAAACCAATGCCATGCCACCGGTTGCCAGCCACCCCCCAACGGCTACGGGTTACTTGCTACACGCTTAAAAATCATGCTTATATATCAAGGTTTTCAAAATTAATTCACATTTTTTTTGTCAGTATTGAAAAACTTTGTACTTTTGCAACCGCAAATGACAAGAAAAGAGAGTTCTTTTACAACGTCAAGCGAAACGGTTCGGTAGTTCAGTTTGGTTAGAATACATGCCTGTCACGCATGGGGTCGCGAGTTCGAGTCTCGTCCGGACCGCCAAACACAAAGCTCTCACGCGAGAGCTTTTTTTATGTACCAACGATAACAATATTCTGTAATTCAAAATTCGAAATTAGCAATTCAAAGTTAATCAACCCTGGGGCTGACCGGTTTTGACAGCAGCGTGAGGGGACAGTAAGCATGCAGGCTCACGCATCAGCAGCCTTGAAAACCGATGCATAACAATAATTGGCGAAAATAACTACGCTCTTGCTGCTTAACCGAAGCACAGTAGGTTAGCTTAATCGCCGCAACAGTTGTGGCGACAAGACATCTCCCGGAGGCCGTGCCCTCTGGCGTCCGATAAGGAGGTGCTCAGAAGAGAGGGATAGCCGAAGGATTGCTTCGCTCCGACGGTGAAAACTTAGAAACTAAGGCTGGCGTTGGGTGCCGATGTCCATCACCCGCTCGAAAACCAATCACCGGATAAGCATGTAGAAAGCTTTTCTGTCAACTGTTTGGACGAGGGTTCGACCCCCTCCAGCTCCACGAGGAAAGAAGCCTCGCAAATCACCTGATTTGCGAGGCTTCTGGTTTTGTTGCACTACTTTGGATTGCCTTTCCTTCGGGCGTTTTTTTAGCGTAGTTTGCGGAGTTGGGCTTTTTGCTTGGTGGTGATGCGGCGGCTCTCGAGGGCTTTCTGGATGGCTTTGCGCCGCACCCATTCGTTCGTCACATCGGTTTGCAGGGCCTGCAGGGCTGCATCCCACTGCTTGGCGAGGGCGGTGGCGAAATACCAGGCCTGCATCATCTTGATATAGTATTCGTCGCGGTCGATGTCGGCGACCCATTTAAGGTATTCGGGACGGAACTCAGCGTCGAGGAAGTGGCGCATGAGCATGGATATGCCGAACCGCACGGTGTATTCGTGTTTGGAGGCGATCCACCGCTTGATGTGGGGCAGCAGCTTGGCCTTGTTTGCGACGAAGGCTTTGGGCGAGAGGGCATCGCAGACAGACCAGTTGGACACATAGGGAAGGAACTGCTGGGTTGCGAGGATGGCCTTGTCGTAACTTTTCAGGCCGTTGATCAGATAGGCGTGCAGGAGATTTTCGTCGAGCCAATGGTGAGGCAGGTCGTCGATATAGACATCAGCGGTGTCGAGCATGGACTTGGCGAGGTCTTTCAGTTGAGGGGCGCGCACTCCGAGTATGCGTTCTCTCGGCACGTTGGGCAGCAGTTTGGCCGTGAAGTCGGCATACTGTCTGTCTGCGAGGCTTGTCAGGATTTCTTCAATCTCTTTGTTCTTTCCAGAATTCTGCATGTTCAATATTGAGTTTTTGCGGGTCGAATACGGGTTCGGCACCTTGTTTTTTTTCTGACTCGTAGTTTTTTAAAGCGCGGAGCGCCTTGGGGGAGAGGAGGAGGATGGCTATGAGGTTGATCCAGGCCATGGCTCCGACGCCGATGTCGCCCAGAGTCCAGGCGATGCCGCTGCCGGTGGTGGAGCCGATGAATACGGCTGTGACGGTGACGATGCGGAGAATCCAGATGACGGTTTTCTCGCTGCGGTCGTCGCCGAAGACCAGGTCGGCCTGCTCGTAGGCTTTTTCGGCTGCAATCTTTTCTTGGTCGGTCATCTTGCGGCTGCGCCTGTTCAGGCGGTAGCGCCGCAGACGGCTGAAGAGATAGACGAGGTTGGTTTCGGCATAGTAGTAGTAGGCCATTATGGTGGTGAAGGCGAAGAAGAAGAGGGCTAAGGAGATGATGATGTCGGCGGCTTTGCCCCCGATGACGGAGGCGAGAGCGCCAGAGGTGTAGAAGACACCCGGTTCGCCGACCGGGGCGTCGGGATTTTCGACAAGATAGGTTGTCTGTGTGGTGCCGTCGGGCAGTGTCTGGACGTGGTCGATGATGTTGTAGGTGTGGCAGGCGAGAATCATCATGGCGGTGGCGGTGCAGACGAGGAGAGTGTCGATATAGACGGAGAAGGCCTGGACGAGGCCCTGCTTCACAGGGTGGCTGACTTTGGCGGCGGCGGCGACGATGGGGCCGGTGCCTTGACCTGCCTCGTTGGAGTAGATGCCGCGTTTGACACCCCAGGCGATAGTGCTTCCGAGTATGGCGGCGCCCACCTGGCTTGCGCCCACGGCGCCCCGCAGCATCTCGATGAACACGCCCGGGACGGCCTCGTAGTGGACGGCGAGCACGACAATTGCCAGGATGACATAGAGGATGGCCATGAAGGGAGCTACGATCTGCGCCACGTTGGCAATGCGTTTGACGCCGCCGATGATGACGAGAGCTATGAGGACGGCGACGCCCAGGCCGACGATCCAAGGAGCGATGTCGAAGGTGCGCGACATGGACATGGCGATGCCGTTGCACTGGACAGGAGGCATGAACCAACCGCAGGCGAGGGCAGAGATGACGGCGAAGAGGCAGCCGAAGAAGGGGCTGTGGAGCCCTTTCTCGATATAGTAGGCAGGGCCGCCGCGGAACTGGCCGTGGTGGTTTTCCTTGTATATTTGGGCGAGAGTGGCTTCGACGAAGGCGCTACCGGCGCCGAAGAATGCGATGACCCACATCCAGACGATGGCGCCCGGGCCGCCGAAGCCGATGGCGGTGGCCACGCCCACGATGTTGCCGGTGCCCACGCGTCCGGACAGCGCCATGGCGAAGGCCTGGAAGGAGGAGATGCCGGTTTTCTGATGTTTGTCGGTGTTGAAGAGGAGACGGCACATCTCGCGGAAGCGTCGCACCTGGACAAAACGAGTGCGCAGCGAGAAATAGAGAGCGGCCAGCAGGCAGAGGCCCACCAAGACAGGACTCCACACCCAGCTGTAGATCGTCTGTATGGCAGAGTCGAGCGACGAGGAGATGAGCAGATTGCACATGGGCGAATGGTTTAGAAGGAAAACGAGAAAACGGTGGTTTTATTGTTCATGGAGAGAGAGCCGGCAGGCAATAAAAAAAGCCGGCAACACGTTAGTATTGTATAAGATGCAGTTATGGATGTTCTCAACACATTGTTTCTAATCGGGTTCAATTTTTTCTTGCTGATTGTCGCGTTATTTGTTGTGGGAGGGGTGGTTGTGGCCTCGAATGGGCGCAAGTTGCTGGAGAAGTACGGGGTTTCGACCAAGACGTTCGCAGGGAACGGCTGGGTTGAGACGGCAGAGATGCTGGGGCGATTGAAGAAGGATGACCGCCTTACTGCCGATGAGGCTAAGGCGGCAAGGTTCTATCATGGCTATATGACGTGGGGGTTCGGTGTGATGTTCGCGTTTACGGGAGTTGCTATTATAGCGGTGATGTGCTTTGTGTTTTCGGGCAATTCGAGCGAGGACTATGATGCAAGGACGGTTCTGTATCCCACGACGGAGGTGGCTACGGACAGTTTTGTGGCATTGGATTCCGCAATGCCGAGCATGGCCACCGTGAGAGCCAGGGGGCATGTGTTGGACACGATGTACGTCTCGTTCACGGACGGGAGCTACCGTTCGTGGCACGACGACACGCTGATGGGTGATGTCGATTGGGAATATAGCAACGAATGGTACGACACAAAGCTGCATGTGCAATATCGATCGAAGTCGGCGACGGACGGCGACAGCGTGGTCATGACTTGTGAGTTCTCAAAATAAATAATGATATGGCACAGATATGACATTTCTATTCTATCGAGTGAACGGTCACGAAACAATATATGATATTATAAACAAGTAAAATATGACACAGAGAACAGGCATTACGCTTTTTGAAGACAACCGCGTACGCGTCGCATGGGACGACGAGGAGGAGAAATACTATTTCTCAATAGTTGATATAGTGCAGGTGCTGACCGACAGCACAGACGGACGAAAGTACTGGAATAAGCTGAAACAGAGACTTAAAGAAGAAGGGAATGAAACGGTGACAAATTGTCACCAGTTGAAAATGCTCGCAGCCTAGAGTAATTACATCTTGTGGTTCTTGATTTAACACGAATTTCCACGAATTATCCATAAATTAATTCACGAGTAATTATATGGTCAATTATATGGCAATTTGCGTTAAAAAACACGAATCGTCAATAAAATAACTAATGATTGTAGGATGTAATGCATGGGCATTTGCATTGAAACAAAGAAAACATGTATTGTTACGAATTATCCATTAATTAGTTGTCACATGAATGTTGTCAGACACAAGGAAATAATTTACTCTGTCATCGGTGCGGCTATGGAAGTGCATCGTGTACTTGGCGGCGGACTTTTGGAACCTATCTACAACGAAGCACTTTTTATAGAACTCCGGGAGCGAGGAATTGACTGCGAACGTGAAAAGCAGATACCATGTTTCTACAAGAACCGCAAGTTGGAAAAACACTATCAAATGGACTTAGTTGTAGATGATGTTATTATTGAACTCAAGTCGGTAAGTGAACTGATTCCGGCACATCGTGAGCAGTTATTTAATTATTTGCGCCTAACACAGATGCCGATGGGTCTGCTAATAAACTTTGGCCAGTCAAGTTTGCAAGGCGAACGATATGCTTATTTCAAGGATGGCAATGAATGTGTGCTTGTTGACCGTGACATGAATTTGGTGTATTAGAAAAACACGAATTACCACGAATTATCCATGAATTGATTCACGAGTAAATATATGGTCAATTATATGGCAATTTGCGTTAAAAAAACACGAAATAACTTATGATCGAATGATGTAATGCATCGAAACAAAATGAAGAGGGCAATTTTGATACTTGTTGTGCTGTGCGGCATCTGTTTTGGGGCTTCGGCGCAGAGTGTGACGCCTATCAATATAACCGACCTTGTGCTTAACGAGAGGTGTAAATCTTCTTATGTAACAGTATATACTTGCATGAATGACACGCATTCGGTCGGACAATTGCTGATACCAAAAGAAGATAAGTCTTCGATGAAGCAATTTAACAAGAGTGTGTCTGAGGATCTCTGGAAGAAAGCGGTGGAAATCTCTCCGAAGAGATATGTGCCGAGCCTGATAGATGTACAGCAAGCCGAGGTCCTTTTGGCGGAGGTACTGATTGACGGTATAATTCCAAAGATGGGACGATGGAACCAATATATCGGGAATCTTTCCAACTACACAAAATATTACCGTACCTATGGCTTCTATCTTAACAAAAAAGGAGAACGATGTGTTTACATCGTAATGGAATTAGAACCAATCCATGGAATGACCGGATTCTCCAGTATGTGGGACGGCTGTGATGCTACGGTGTATGTTAATTTGAATATGGAGAAGCGGGAAGTGATTAGAGCATATCGTAGCACTTGCCAAGGCTATTGAATAGAATGTTTGATATTTATATTGCAGTAAAATGAGGAAGGCAATTTTGATACTTGTTGTGCTGTGCGGCATCTGTTTTGGGGCTTCGGCGCAGAGTGTGGGGGACAGCGTGATGATAAGTGGGCGGTTGGTTTTGGACTTTGAAGGGGTTGATGAGCCAATGCCGTTGGAGCAGGAGGATGTTTTTATTGCAGATCATCGTGCAGATCATCTTTATTTCCTAGATGTCCTCGGTAAAACAAAAACCGACAGAGACGGTTTTTTCTCATTCAAAATGCCAAAGGGTAAATATATAGTTTGGCTATTTGGCCATATGGTGTTTAAAGATTACTATATCATAATGGATATGGGAACAACTCATCGTGAAATTGATGCGCAAACAAATGTGAGATTGGGAGACTGGAAACCTGCTGTTGAGGAATGCATACAAATTCCATTTTACCCTGACGGGGAGGTGCAGAAGATGAAAGTCGATGGGGTAAAAGTTACAGTTCGATAAAACAGATAATAAGATGAACAGACTAAACAAGACGCTGAGAATACCTTCGCTAATGAGGGGAGGCCGGGTTTTCTTCATGGGGCTGCTGGCACTGGTGATGGTCGGGTGCTTAGGGCGTGGAGGAGGCGAGGATTTCAATCATGTTCCGCCTGAGGATTCGGGAGTTGATTGGAGGACGGAGGCAATCAATGATCCAGTTGACACAAACGATGTTTATATTGTTTTTGATGTAGGTCCGGAGTTTCCGGGCGGAGACGATGCAATGTTTGCATTCCTGCAGGAAAATATACGCTATCCGGAGGAGGCGAGGGAGAACGGGATAGAGGGTTCGGTGTTTGTGAAGTTTATAGTGGAGAGAGACGGCAGCATCAGCAATCCGGAGCTTTTGCGAGATATAGGTGACGGCTGTGGAGAGGAGGCGTTGCGACTGGTGGCGAAGATGCCGAAATGGAAACCAGGAACGGAGCGAGACACCGTTGTGAGGTGTCAGTATTTCATCAGGGTGGAGTTCTCGTTGGAAAAATGATTTTTTGTTGGAAGAATTTCAGAAAAGAGTTATCTTTGTAACGCTGAATGGAATGTTATGCATCCTTGCAATAGCATAAGCATCAATGTGTTGGGCTGGATGGACGATTTGCAGCCGAGTGCACAGGTGTCAGCCAGTGTGGTTTAACTGATTGAGGCACAGCGATAAGATTTCTTCCCCTACGTATCAAATACCAATCAACGACGTATCCGCGCCGTATATGGTCCGTATCATCTCCGATGTATCTTTAAGACACCTTCGTGACACATAGCAGGCATCGTTAGGTATCCTATAGGAATTCGCCTACCGAGCTCCTAGTATGTCCTAGTATGATTTGGTTTGCTTGTGTTGTCAAGGTGGGAGGGGGAGAAGGTGCGCATTTTTTATATATTTAATTAAATTTGTATATTTGCAACTTATATCTGCGGAGCCGAGAGGTGGCGCAGAGAGAATGATAATGAGTATAAACCAGTAATTTCCAAAGAGATGGAAACGATTAAAATGAAATTAATTTACCCGAAATGGCAGAAATTGCGCGGGCAGACGACGTTTACATTACCGCCCCACGGACCGGTGGCATACGCAGCGACGCTGCCGGAGTATGTGGATATTTCGTTCACGGACGAGAACGTGGAGGAGATAGACTTTGACGAAGAGTGCGACGTGGTGTCGCTGTCGGTGATGCTGAGCACGCAGGTGAAGAGGGCGTGGGAGATAGCAGCGGAGTATCAGAAGCGAGGGAAGAAGGTGTTTGCCGGCGGAATCTCGGCGATGCTGCATGCGGAGGAGTTTGTTGACCATGTGGACAGCCTTTTCCTCGGCGAGTCGGAGGGGCGGTCGGAGCAGCAGGTGCTGGATTGGAAGAACGGGTGCCTGAAGAAGGTGTACAACTATATGGGCAACCAGCCGCCGATAGAGTCGGTGGGGCCGTGCCGCAGAGACCTGTACAAGCGTGAACTGTACAACCACAAGGGGGTGCAGATGGTGGACTTGTTCCATGCGTCGAGAGGGTGCCGTTTCAGCTGCTACCCGTGCGCGGTGTCGTATCTTGGAGGGCGGAAGTTCAGGCCGCGTCCGATTGACAAGGTGGTGGAGGATATGGCAGGGATAGAGAACAACCGACTGTTCATAGTGGATAACTCGCTGGCGCAGGACAAGGAGTGGGAGAAGGAGCTGTTCAGGGCGATAGCGCCGCTGAAGAAGAAGTGGATAAGCCATACGATAGAGGATGACCCCGAGGTGCTGGACCTTGCGGCGAAGGCAGGCGCGTGGTATGTGTATCAGGCGGTGTATGACACTTCGGACTATATCAAAGAGCGCGTGAAGCGCTACCACGACTACGGCATAGGTGTGGAGGGGACGATACTGCTGGGGTTGGACAACCAGTCGGTGGACGACTGCAAGCGGCTTATAGACTTCCTTGGAGAGATAGACCTTGACTTGGCGGAGTTCACGGTGATGACACCGTTTCCGCACACGAAGGGCTATGACGACCTGCTGCGACAGGGACGTATATTCGACTTCGACTGGAACCACTACAACGCCGGACAGGTGGTGTTTCAGCCGGCGAAGATGACGCCCGACGAGCTGCAGGATGTGTATGAGTATGCGTGGAAGAGCTTCTATGCGTCGGAGACGCAGGAATCGAAGATGTTCAGGCTGTTCTGCAACGTGGCGCTGCGCGAGATGGAGGAAGGGACATACGTGCCGAGAAACCGCGCGCTGGCCAACAAGTCGTTCGGCAAGGAAGTCGATAGGCGTGCGCCGCACCAGAATGTTTAGTGGAGTTTCAAGTTTTAAGTTTTAAGTTTCAAGTATTGAGTTTTAAGAGATAATCATGAAAGTACAAGAAAGATATTACGACGAGGTGTTCGAGTTCAAGGGGCAGTGGGACATGCCGTCGAGCTGCGGGCTTAAGTTGCGCGAGGTGGGAGGCAAGACGTATGTGGTGGTGACAGAGCTGTACCAGGACAATCCAGGCACATCGGTGACATACGCCGGGCGGTCGCTGGCAGAGCAGATATGCGAGGCCAAGGGGCTGAAGCTGGACGAGGTGGTGTATATAGAGTGCACCCCCAACACGAACTCGAAGCTTTCGTTCTACGACGAAGAGTATTTCGAAGTGGATTTCAATGCCGACAAGCAGCACATGTATCGCAGGCTGCCGGTGGAAGAGGTGAAATCGATATTGGGCAACGAGGCCGAGGTATGACGGGCGAGGTGTTGAAGATGGGGGCGCTGGTGTGCCTGCAAAGCGGGCTGCTGGCGGGGGGGCAGGTGCTGCTCAAGATAGCGATGAAGGCGCTGCCGAAGTTCAGCTGGACGTGGGGCTATTTCAAGGCCGTGGTGACCGACTGGTGGCTGGCGGCTATGGGAGTTTGTTTCGGGTGTGCCACCGTGCTGTGGCTCTACATACTGCGACACTACCCTTTCAGCCAGGCCTACCCGCTCACGGCGTTGGGCTATATCTTCGGGATGGTGGCGGCGATAGTGGTGTTTGGCGAGAACGTGCCCGCAGTGCGTTGGATAGGGGTGGTGCTTATCGTGGCGGGCTGCTTTTTCATCATGAAATAGTTTTTAGTTTCAAGTTTCAAGTTTTTAGTTTTTAGTTTCAAGTTTGGAGTGATATGAAAAGAAATGGTTTGGGTTTGTTGGTGCTGTTGCTGGCGGTTTGGGGCGCTGTTTGTGCGCAGGGGACGCGAGAGTTGACCGGGAAGGAGCGAGCGACGGCAGTGACGGAGCTGGAGGGGAAGACAAAGGCCATAAAGTCGTTCACCGGGCAGTTTCGGCAGACACGCACGACGACGCTGCTGAAAGAGACGGTGGAGTCGGGTGGGCGCATTGCGTTCAAACGCGGCGGCACGATACGCTGGGAGTATGAGAAGCCACAGGCGAAGGTGATAGAAATCAACGGCACGACAATGAGCGTGGACGGGGTGAGCAACGGCAGGAACCGCATGGCCAAGGGCATCGCCGGCATGGTTAGCGACATGCTGCAGGGCGGCAAGGTGGCAGACGAGAAGGTCTTCGACTTCAAACTGTATGACGAGGGCAAGACCTACAACCTCAAGGCCAAGCCGAAACGCCGTGACATGCAGCGCATGATGTCGGCGGTGGATATAACCTTCGCCAAGAGCGACGGCACGGTGAGGAAGATGGTGCTGACCGAAAAGGACGGCAACAGCACGACGATAGAGTTTGAGAAGATGAAGGTGGTGATTAGTGAATAGTGATTGGTGAATTGACATTAGTAACATTGTGTTTTTAGGATAGTAATGACGTTTTGTTCAATCATAGCTACTTATAACAACCAGGGGACATTGGCTGGGGTGATAGAGCGCACGCTGGAGGCTATGGAAGGGCACGTGATAGTGGTGAACGACGGCTGCACCGACCGCTCGTCGGAGATTCTTGGACGCTATGCCGACAATGACCGAGTGTCGGTGGTCTCGTATGAAAAAAACCGCGGCAAGGGCTACGCGCTGTGCGAGGGATTTGCCGAGGCACGCCGTCTGGGATACGACTACGCGGTGACGCTCGACAGCGACGGGCAACACTTTCCCGAGGACATAGGCAACCTGACCGCCGTGGCAGAGAAGGAGATTGCCGCTGGCGAGAAGCGAATCATCGTGGTGGGCAGCCGCAACCTCTCGGCAGAGGGGATGCCGAAGGGCAACAGGTTTGCCAACAGGTTCGGCAACTTCTGGTTCCATGTGCAGACGTGGCAGCCGCTGAGCGACACACAGACGGGCTTCCGCCTGTACACGCTCTCGTGTATGCCCAGCCGCAGGTTTATCACCAACCGCTACGAGGCAGAGTTGGAGATGCTGGTGTTTTCGGCATGGCGCGGCGTGAAGCTGCGCGAGGCCCCGGTGAGGGTGTATTACGCACCGAAAGGGGAGAGGGTGAGCCACTTCAGGCCATTTGCCGACTTTATGAGGATATTCGCGCTCAACACGGTGCTGTTTTTCGCAGCTTTGATATACGGCTACCCCTCAATGTTGGTGCGTAAACTGAATGCATCAATCAAAAAATGACAACAACCCATGACTCGTCTGATACTTGCCATATATGACTATTTTGCAAAACACCGCTGGCTGGCGGCATTGACGGTGGTGGCGACGGTGGTGGTGGCGGTGCTGCTCAGCTTCAGGTTGAAGTATGGCGAGAACATAGCCGACTTCCTGCCGCAGAGCGAGGAGAACGGCCGCTACACGAAGGTGTACAACCAGCTGGGCGACCAAGGGCGTGTGACGGTGATATTCAGACAGGCTGAAGCTGGCGAACCCGAGGCCGTCATGGAGGCCATGGAGCTGTTTGACGAAATGTGGGCGACGGGCGGAGAGACCGACAGCGGCGTGGTGCTGGAATGCCGGGTTGACGAAAGCAGGGTGCTCGACGCGATGGACGCCATAGGCGAAAACATCGCCATACACCTTACACAGGCCGACTACGACAGAATCGACTCGCTGCTGGCCCGTCAGGGATATATAGACACTTGCCTGGAAAACATACGCCAGATGCTGGCGTTCCCGATGTCGGGCATGGCGCTGCAGGCGATATCGGCTGACCCGCTGAACCTTTTCTCGCCCGCCCTGCAGCGGCTTTCGGCTCTTGGCTTCGGCGAGAAATACAGTGTGGAAGAGGGGTTCGTAATGGATTCGGCCGGCAACGGGTACGCTTTCATCCATGTACCCTTCGCCTCGTCGGACACCCGCGCCTACGGCCGATTGTCAAAGCAGATAGAGGCGGTGTGCGACTCGGTGGAGAGCCAGATGCCGGAGGTGAGGATAAGCGCCGTCGGTGCAGGACTTATAGCAGCCACCAACGCCAGCCAGATAAAACGCGACAGCATCATAGGCCTCGTCATCGCCTCGGTGTTCATCATGGCGATACTGATGTTCACCATGGGGCGCAAGCGCAACATAGTGTGGCTGGCGGCGAGCGTGGCCGTAGGATGGCTGTTCGCCTTGGGAGTGATAGCGCTGGTGAAGCCGAGCCTTTCGGTGATAGTGATAGGCATCGGGTCGGTGCTGATAGGCATAGCGGTGAACTATCCGCTGCATTACCTCGACCACATACGCGACCACACCGACAAGCGCGCATCGCTCAAGGAAATGGTCGAGCCGTTGGTGACAGGCAACATAACGACGGTTAGCGCCTTTGCCTGCCTGATGTTCGTGAAGGCCGAGGCGATGCGCGACTTGGGGCTGTTCGGGGCGCTGATGCTGGTGGGGACCATAGTGGTGGTGATGGTGTGGCTGCCGCACGTGGCGGCAAGCGGGAAACGGAAGTCGTCGGATGGTAAGGAATCAATGCCTCATGCAGAGCAATCAGGCACACAGTCACTCAATCACTCAGACACTCAGACACTCAGACACTCAAGCAATCAAAAACTCCTGCGGACGGTTGCGTTTGTGCTGGTAGTGGTGCTCACCGTTGTGTTCGGGTGGCTCAGCACCAAGACGCAGTTCGACGCAGACCTGCACAACATAAACTATATGACCGCACAGCAGCGCGAGGACCTGAGGCTGCTGAGCGGCGAAGGAGAAAAACGTTCGGAAAAGAGCGTGATATACGTGGTGTCGGAAGGAGAGAGCCTCGATTCGGCACTTGTGGCCAACGAGAGGCTTATGGAGTCGCTCAAAGGCTATAAGGTGAGCGGCGTGGATGGTCTCTTGCCATCGACGGTGCGGCAGGATGAGTCGTGGGAACGCTGGCAGAGCTTCTGTGAGAACAACGGCACCCTGGCCGAGACGGTAAGACGCAAGGCGGCGGCGATGGGGTTTGCCGACGGAGCGTTTGAACCGTTCTACGAGAGGATGGAACTCCCGTATGAGGTATGGGATATAGACAAGAAAGAGCCCGAAGTCGCCGACCTTTGCACGGGACATATCATCAAGACAGACAAGGGAGTTTCGATAGTGAGCTTTGTGGAGGTCGATAGCAGCGAAGCACAAAAGACCAAAGCCATGATACGCGAGGCTGCTGGAGAGTCGAACTTCGCATTTGACGTGACTGACGTGGGGTCGAACCTGGTGAACGACCTGCAGGACGACTTCAACTACATACTGTATGTCTGCGGATTTGTGGTGTTCTTCTTCCTGTGGCTGTCGCTCGGACGCATCGAACTGGCTATATTGTCGTTCATACCGCTGGCCGTGGGGTGGCTGTGGATTCTGGGCATGATGGACATAGCAGGGGTGAAGTTCAACATAGTGAACATCATACTCGCCACGTTCATCTTCGGCCAGGGCGACGACTACACGATATTCATAACCGAGGGGTTGATGTATGAATACGCCTACGGCAAGAAACGGCTGCGTAGCTACCGCCGCAGTGTGATAATCTCGGCGGCGCTGATGTTTGTGGGCATAGGAGTGCTCGTGTTCGCCAAACACCCTGCCATGCGGTCGCTGGGTGAGGTGGCGGTGATAGGCATGTTCACGGTGATACTGATGGCGTGCTACCTGCCGCCGCTGATATTCCGTTGGCTTACGATGAAGAGAGGGGTGCGCAGGGAGGTGCCGATAACGTTCGAGAGGTTGGTATATACGGTATATGTATTGGGAGTGATGGGAGTGGTGTCGATGCTGATTGTCTCGCCGCTGACATGGGTGTATAGGCTTGTGTGCGGCAATGGAGAACGGGCGCAGCTAAACTATCACAGGTTCCTGCAGTTTATGATGAAGGTGGGGCTGAAAATGCTACCGAAGGTGAAGACATCGGTTGAAAACCCACACGGCGAACGGTTCGTGAAGCCGGCTGTGATTGTGGCCAACCACAGGTCGCATCTCGATTTGGAGGCGGTGCTGATGCTGCACCCGAAGATAGTGGTGCTGACCAACGACTGGGTGTGGCACGACCCGCTGTACGGGGTGGTGATACGCTATGCGCAGTTCTATCCCGTGAGCAAGGGCTACGAACAGCTGGTGCCGAAACTGAGGAACTTGACAGAAAGAGGCTATTCGGTGATGGTGTTTCCAGAGGGTACGCGCTCGATGGACGGCAAGATAGGGCGCATGCACAAGGGGGCGTTCCAGCTGGCCAAGGAACTCGGAGTGGACATACTGCCGCTGTATATACACGGCGCGGGCGATGTGATGCCGAAGAGCGACATATTGCTGCGAGAGGGCAGAATCACGGTGGAGATAGGAGAGAGGATGGGGTATGACAGCTTCTGCGACACAGATGCCCAGACAATAGCGTCGAACATGCGGACACACTATGAGGAGCAGATGGCGCGGATGGCAGAGCAGATAGAGGACGAGCGGTATTTCATTCCCTACGTGCGATACCAGTACCTCTACAAAGGGCGCGACATCTACCGCCGCTGCCGCAAGGCGCTGAAAGCGTATGAAGGACAGGCGCCGGAGGTGAGCGGGCAGGGCGAGGTGGCGTTGCTGCGGGCGTTGGCGCACAAGGGGACGGAATACCATGTGCGATTTGAGAATGAGGACGACTATCTGGTGGCGAGCAACGTGAACAGGCTGCCGGCTAACCTGCACTATGAGTTGAAAAGCGAGAAAGAGACAAATCAATAGCGGTTTCGGGAAAATGAAAACATCAAAGCCATATCAAAGCCATATCAAAGCCATGTCAAAGCCATGTCAAAGCCATGGCGACGAAAGGTCATACCAAAGCCACTGCAAAGTCACTGCAAAGCCACTGCAAAGCCGCTGGGAAGTATGGTCGTGCATACTGGTGTTGGTGTTCATGGCGGTGATGCCGCGATTGACGGCGCAGGAGACCGTCCACCTCTATCCCGACTCGAAGAACCGGTCGGAGCGGAAGGTGACGCTGGAGTGCTATCCGGTGGAGAACCCGATAGCAACGGTGGTCGTCTGTCCTGGTGGCAGCTACTGCTGGCTCGACTACGAGGGCGAAGGCCAGGAGGTGGCGCGGTGGCTCCAGAGCCAGGGGTTCAGCGCATACGTGCTGCGCTACCGGGTGGCAGGCTGGTGGGCGTGGGCGTTGCACTACCGCACCATCTGCCGCGGAAGGCAGCAGCCCGACATGTTCAACGACGCACACGCCGCGCTGCGGTGGCTTAACGACCACGCCAAAGAATACAATATCGACACCAAGCGCATCGGCATGATGGGCTTCTCGGCAGGCGGCCATCTGGTGATGACGATGGGGTGCTTCGAGAGGGAGTACAAGCCGCTGTTTGTCGCACCGATATATCCAGTGGTGACCATGACCGAGGATTGCGTGCATCGCCGTTCAAGGCGAGGGTTGCTCGGCGATAAGGGCTGGCGCGACGAGAGGCTGCGCGACTCGCTGTCGCTCGAACGGCATGTGCCGACAGATTGCCCGCCCGTGTTTGTGGTCAACTGTGTTGACGACCCGGTGGTGGATTACCGTAACAGCATGCTGCTTGATTCCGCCCTCACCGCCCAGGGTGTCAGGCATAAATACATACAATACAAGACCGGAGGCCACGGCTTCGGGGTCAACCCGAACAAAGGGACTGCAGAGTGCCGCCCGTGGAAAGAGGAGTTCCTGAAATGGTTTAATGCAATCAAATAACAACAATGACCGACATAGAATTTCAATCGAGAGCCGAAATAAAAGCATTCCAAGAGGGACTGCTTGCAGACGCACTTGCTTATCTCAAAGCCAACTCGCCATACTATCAGCGAGTGTTTGCCAATGCGGAGGCGGATATAGAGAGCATAAGGCATATAGAGGATTTGACCAAGCTACCGTTCACCGAAAAGAAAGACCTGCAACTCTACAACGACGACTTCCGCTGCTGCCCTAAAGAGAAGATTATCGACTATATAACCACATCGGGCACCCTGGGCGACCCCGTTACCTTCGGCTGCACCGAGAAGGATCTGCAGCGACTGGCCTACAACGAGCGCAAGTCGTTCCAGTGTGCCGGCCTCGCGCCAGGCAACATAGTGCAGCTCATGACCACGCTCGACAAGCGTTTCATGGCAGGGCTGGCCTACTTCCTCGGCATCCGCGAATTGGGTGCGTCGGTGATACGCGTGGGCAACGGCATCCCCGAACTGCAATGGGACACGATTCGCAGGCTGCATCCCGATACGCTGATGTGCGTGCCGTCGTTCATACTGAAACTGCTGCAGTATGCAGAGGAACACAACATCGACTATCGCGGCAGCAGCGTGCGCCGCATCATCGGGATAGGAGAGGGGCTTCGAGAGCAGGATTTCAGCCTCAACCTGCTGGGTCGGCGCATAAAGGAGAAATGGGATGTGGATCTCTTCGCCACCTACTCCTCAACCGAGATGGGAGCCACCTTCTCGGAATGTGAGTATGGCCTGGGAGGGCATGTGCATCCAGAGTTGATTATCGTCGAGATTATCGGCGAAGACAACCAGCCCGTGCCTGACGGCGAGGTGGGCGAAGTGGTGGTGACGACACTCGGAGTGGAGGCCATGCCACTGCTGCGCTTCCGTACGGGCGACATGGCGGCCAAGCATGTAGAACAGTGCTGCTGCGGTCGCAACTCATACCGTCTTTCGCCGCTGGTGGGTCGCAAGAACAACATGATAAAACTCAAAGGCACCACGCTTTATCCGCCTGCCATCAACGACGTGCTCGACAACTGCGGATATGTTGAGAACTACTGTGTGGTGGTACGCACCAGCGATGCCGGTACCGACGATGTGGTGGTGAAGATAAGCCTTCGTATGGAGAGTCAGCAGCAGGCAATCGACGACGTCGTGAAAGAACTGAAAGACAGCTTCCGCTCACGCATCCGAGTGGCACCCAACATCGAAGTGCTGCCCGACGAGGAACTCCGCCGGACGATATTTCCGCCCAAAAGTCGCAAACCAATCAAATTCATCGACACACGAAACCACTAATGCAATAATATGACCCGTTTCGACGACATACGACACTACACCGACGCCGAGATGCTCCAGGCGTTGAAACGTATAGAGCAATTCAACGAACTCAAACCAGTGGCGTCATACGCCTTCCCGGACTTGTCGTTTGACGAATTCATAGCGCTGCTTGACAGCATAAAGGATACGCCCGACCTGCAGCACAGGGTGATGGTGCGCGGAATGAAGAACGTCATCGCCAAGACCATGACATCGTTCGCCTTCTCAGGGTTGGAACATATCCAGCCAGGCAAGGCCTGTCTCTACATCTCCAACCACCGAGACATAGTGCTCGACGCCTACCTTTTGCAATGCATCCTTGACACACACGGGATGTCAACCACCCGCATCACATTTGGCTCGAACCTGATGAAGAACGAGTTTCTGCGAGAGCTGGGTCTTTGCAACAAGATGTTCCGCACCGAGCGCGGCGGTACGGCCAAGGGCTTTTATGCTGCATTGGCGCACCTTTCAGACTATATCAACAGCTCCATACTCGAAGACAACGAGTCAATATGGATTGCTCAGCGCGGCGGACGCACCAAGGACGGCCGCGACGTCACCGACCCCGCACTGATTAAGATGCTCGGCATGGCGTCGCCTTACAAGGACCTTGTCGCAGCCTACGCCAACCTCAATATTGTGCCGCTCACCATCTCCTACGAGTGGGAGCCGTGCGACCACCTGAAGGCCATAGAACGCAGCAAGACCGTTGACGGCAAATATGTGAAAGCCGAGAACGAGGACCTCGTCAGTGTGGTTACCGGCATCATGCAACCCAAAGGTGTTGTGCATCTAACGATAGGCAAGCCAGTTGCCGAAGAAGAGCTGTCGCAGCTGCCTGCCACCCGCAACGACTTCTGCGACGCACTCGCTTTGTTACTTGACAGACGGATAAACGCCGGATACCATATCTCGCCAAACAACTATATCGCCTGCGACATCAAGAACGGCACAAGCCGCTTCGCCGACCGATACACCTCCGACCAGTTCGCAGAGTTCCGAAGCCGTTTGGAATCTGTATTGAGCGACAATCCGTCGCTCGACAAAGAAAAACTGCGCAGCTATTTCCTCGAAATATACGCCTGCGCAGTGAGAAACTAAGTACGTTCAGTTTTTTACTCCACTGTCACGCTCTTCGCAAGGTTGCGGGGTTGGTCGACGTTGCGTCCTTTGGCAACGGCCACATAGTACGACAGCAGCTGCAACGGCAGTACCGCCAGCAACGGCACGAAGCAGTCGCGCGTGTCGGGTATCACGAAACAGTAGTCGCTCAACACGCGTACCGTCTCGTCGCCTTCGGTAACCACCGAGATAATCTTTCCTTTGCGTGATTTGATCTCCTGTATGTTGCTCACCACCTTGTCGTACATTCCGCGTTTCGGTGCAATCACCACCACCGGCATCTCCTCGTCCACCAGCGCGATGGGGCCGTGCTTCATCTCGGCTGCGGGATAGCCTTCGGCATGGATGTAGCTTATCTCTTTCAGCTTCAAGGCGCCCTCCAAAGCCACTGGGTAGTTGTATCCGCGTCCAAGGTAGATGAAGTTTTTGCAGTAGGTGAACATCTGGGCGAAATTGTCTATCCCTTTGTTGTTGTCCAGCGTCCACTGCATCTTTTCTGGGATGTTGTTCAGCTCATCGACCAGCATGGTGTATATCTCGTCGCTGAGTGTCTTCTTCTCTTTTGCGATGGCAAGGCCTATCAGCGACAATGTCGTCACCTGTCCGGTAAACGCCTTCGTCGATGCAACTCCGATTTCAGGACCTACGTGTATGTATGTGCCCGACTCGGCTTCCCTCGCTATCGACGATCCTATCACGTTGCACACTCCGTAGATGAACGCGCCTTTCTCCTTGGCCAGCTTTATGGCTGCCAGTGTGTCGGCCGTCTCCCCCGACTGCGACACCGCTATCATCACATCGTCGGGGAAGATGACGGGATTGCGATAGCGGAACTCCGAGGCGTATTCCACCTCGACGGGTATATGTGCTGCCTCTTCGATGAAATACTTGCCTATCAAGGCTGCGTGCCACGATGTGCCGCAGGCGCAGATGATGATACGGCGTGCTTTGAGAAACTTGTCCTTATGATCGATGATGCCGCTCAATATCACGTCTTTCTGGCGTTTGTTTATGCGGCTTCCTATGCAGGTGCGCAGCGCTTTCGGTTGCTCGTGTATCTCTTTCAGCATGAAGTGCGGATAGCCGCCCTTCTCCAGCTGGTCAAGGCTCACCTGAAGTGTCTGCAACTGCGGTGTCTGCTGCACATTGTTCAGGTTGGTTATCTCATAACTCCCGTCGCGGTTCAGCACTACGATTTCTTCGTCTTTCAGATATACCACCTGGTCGGTGTATTCAATAATCGGTGTGGCGTCGCTGCCGAGGAAGAATTCGGGTGTCTCTCCCTCCTTCGTACCTCCGATTCCCACTATCAGCGGGCTTCCCTTACGCGCTGCTATGATGCGGTTGGGGTTGTTTTTGTCGAGTATTGCTATGGCGTAGGCTCCAACCACGTTCTTCAACGCCAGGTGAACGGCTCTCACGAGGTCGCATCCGTGCGACTCTTTCATGTATTCTATCAGCTCCACCAGCACCTCTGTGTCTGTCTCGCTGTCGAATTTGTAACCGTGTTTCACCAGCACTTCCCGCAGCGTCTTGTAGTTCTCGATGATGCCGTTATGCACCAGAGCGAGGGTTTTCGACTGCGAATAATGCGGGTGCGCGTTCACCACATTGGGTTCTCCGTGCGTTGCCCAACGGGTGTGGGCGATGCCGATGGTGCCCGTCGTGTCTTTCTCGGCTACTGAGTCTTCCAGCGCCGACACTTTGCCTTTGGCCTTATATACCGATAGCTCTCGGTTGCCGTTTATAAGTGCTATTCCCGCACTGTCATATCCGCGGTACTCCAAACGGTGGAGTCCTTTGATTAATATCTCGTATGCTTCTTTAGATCCTATATATCCTACTATTCCGCACATGATTTCTAATAGTTGATATGTTTTACGTTTAAAAGGTTGCCTTAGCTTGAAAAAATGAAAAGATGATAGGGTGGATGTTGATAGGTTGACAAGGATTGTGCGATTTTGTCAGCGCCTTACCATTGTCAATTCACTAATCACTGACCACTAATCACTCCCTGCTTGACGTACTCTTCCAGCAGTCGCTGCACATACTTTCCGAACACGTCGAACTCTATGTTCACCACTGTTCCTGGCTTGAAGTTGTGGAAGTTGGTCACCTTGTAGGTGTAAGGTATTATCGCCACCGAGAACATCCCTTTCTCGCTGTCAACCACCGTAAGGCTCACTCCGTTTATCGAGATGCTCCCTTTGGGCACCGTTATCGAGGGGGCGTTCTTTGCGTCATACTCGAAGTAGAAGCGCCAGCTTCCGTTGTCGTCCACCACCTTGGTGCAGGTGGCCGTTTGGTCGACATGGCCTTGCACTATGTGTCCGTCGAAACGTCCGTCCATACGCATCGAACGCTCCACGTTCACCTCTGTGCCCACTTGCCAGCTTCCGAGGTTGGTCTTCAGCATGGTTTCGTCCATTGCCGTCACCACATACTGCTTCTTCTCTTTGTCAACCTTCACCACCGTCAGGCAGCACCCGTCGTGCGCCATACTCTGGTCGATGGAGAGCTCGTCGCCGAATGGCACCTCCAGGGTGAAGTGATAGTTGCTGTTCTCTTTCTCTATTTTCACCACCCGTGCGGTGGTTTCAATTATTCCTGTAAACATTGTATAAATATGGATTGCTATTGTCTAATCACTTTTTCAGATAGTCTTCGTAGTAGTCGAACATCTTCTTATACAGGTGCACCCTCTCTTTGCCCATGACGTTGTGCTCATGGTGCGGATAGACGAAATAGTCCACCTGCTTGTAGTTGTTGATGCACCTCTCGATGAACTCCAGCGAGTGCTGCCACACCACCGTGTTGTCCTCGCAACCGTGTATTATCAGCAGCTTCCCGTCGAGGTTCTTTGCTTTGTTCAACAACGATGCCTTCTCATATCCATCTGGGTTCTCTTGAGGGGTGTCCATATAGCGTTCGCCATACATGACTTCATACCATTTCCAGTCGATCACAGGACCTCCGGCGCAGGCCACCTTGAAGATCTCGGGGTGAGCCAGCTTCATCGTGATGGTCATGAATCCTCCAAAGCTCCATCCTTCCACTCCTATACGCTCTTGATCGACATAAGGCAGCGTTTTCAGGAAATCGACTCCTGCCATCTGGTCGGCAAGCTCAATTTGTCCCAGTTGTCTGTGAATGCAGCTTTCAAATTCGAATCCGCGGTTGTCCGTACCCCTGTTGTCGAGGGTGAACACCACGTATCCATGCTGTGCCAGAAAGGTGAAGTAAAGGTTGGCTCCAGCCATCCAGCTGTCGGTCACCAGCTGTGAGTGGGGGCCGCCATAAACGTAAACCAACGTCGGGTATTTCTTTCCTGCCTTCTTTCCCGGTGGCGTTATCAGTCTGTAGTACAAGTCTGTCTCGCCGTCGGCGGCCTTGATGGTCCCTATGTCGTATGTGGGCATGGCGTATTTTTCCAGCGGATTTTCAGAGGTGTGGAGGGTTTTCTCCGGTCCGTTCCCTCCCACGATGCGGTAGTCTGCTCTCGTTGGCATCTCCACGCTGCTCCAGAGGTCCACGTAGCGGGTGCGGTCGTCGCTCATCACTATCGTGTGGGTTCCGTAGGGCTTCCCGTTGCGCGGTTTGGTCAGGCACTCCATCTTGCCGCTTTTCAGATTCACCTTGTAGGCGTCACGCCCTACCGGATTGTCTTTGTTGGCATATACGAAGATGTTTTCTCCGCTTTGGTCGAACCCGATGAACCCTTCCACTTCATACTTCCCCTTTGTCACCTGTCGCACCACCTCGCCGTCTGTGTTGTAGAGATACAGGTGTTTGTATCCGTCTCTCATCGAGAACCACAGAAACTGGTCTCCCTTGGGGGTGAAGATCATAGCATCCACAGGCTCCACATACCTTTCGTTCTTTTCTTCAAACAGCACTTTGTCTCGTGTCCCGGTCGCCACGTCATACCGCTCCATCCACATGCGGTTCTGCTCTCTGTTGATCTTCGCCACGTAGATGTATTTCTCGTCTGGGCTCCATGCTATGTTTGTCAGATACATCTCTTTTTCCTTGACGCTCTCGTCCCTGCGGGTCTGCAGATAGACCTTTTTCAGCGTCAACGCGTTATACACCCCTATCGTGACCTCGTGGCTCTTCATTCCAGCCATCGGGTACTTTATCGGCTTTGCCTCTGCTTCGCGGGCTTTGGTGTTCACTATCGGGTAGTCTTTCACCATGCTCTGGTCCATACGGTAGAACGCTACCTTCGTCTTTCTGGGCGACCAGAATATTCCTCCGTTTATGCCGAATTCGTTGCGGTGCACGCTCTCGCCAAGCACTATGTTGTACCCGTCGCCGTTTTCCACCAGTTTCTTGTCCACATACAGGTTGCCGTCCTTTATCTCCACTCGCTTGTCCTCTTCCGGCTTCAGCATCTCCTTGTATTCCTCCACCTGTTCTGGCGCAAGCACCTTCGTGGTTTTGCCGTCATACACGTATGTCTCGTCTCCTCTCGTGTACATCACGCGTTCTGTCCCTGGTTCAAAGACAATGCCGCGTATCTGTCTTTGTGGATACAGGCTGTAGTCCATCAGCTGTTTCCATTCCAACACCTTGTCCTGTCCATAGACGGCTGCCGTAGTAAGAAAAAGAACAGCTAAAACTAAAACTCTTTTCATGGTATCTGCTTGTTTGGTATTTCTATTATGAAAAAAACATCCCTGACTGACATCTCAATAGCTTCGCCAGTCTCTGAACCGCAGTGAGAACACTCCGAAAAACGCCTCCTTGAATATCTTCATGCTCATCTTGCTCTCGCCCAGCACCCTGTCTGTGAACACAATCGGTATCTCGTGGATTCTGTATCCCAGCTTCGTCACCGTGTACTTCATCTCTATCTGGAACGCATATCCCACAAACTTCACCTTCTCGAACTTCATCTTCTCCAGCACCTTCCGGCTATAACACACAAATCCAGCCGTCGCGTCATACACCTTCATCCCAGTCACCAATCTTACATACACCGACGCGTAATACGACATTATCAGCCTTCCCATCGGCCAGTTCACCACGCTTATCTTTCCGTCAACATATCGCGATCCGATTATCACGTCGCCCTTTCCCTCCTCACAGGCGCCGAACATTCTCGGCAAATCGTCCGGATTGTGCGAAAAGTCGGCGTCCATCTCGCATACGTAGTCATATCCATGTTCCAGTGCCCACTTGAATCCTGCCAGGTATGCCGTCCCAAGCCCCATCTTTCCTTTGCGTTCCATGATGAACAGGCGGTCGCCAAACTCTCCCATTAGCCTCTTCACTATATCCGCCGTCCCGTCGGGCGAGTTGTCTTCCACTATCAGCATGTGCGCACCGATGGGCAGCGAAAACACCTTGCGTATGATGTTCTCAATGTTCTCTTTTTCGTTGTAGGTTGGTGTAACGACTAGATATTTAGGCATCTGGTTCTCCTTTCTGTTGGCGTTCAGCTTCGGCGCTGACTATGTTTTAGACTACAAAAATACACAAAAAGTGTGAATCGCATATACTGTTGGTCGAAATTCATCCTCCGTGGTTGCCTTCTTTCCTGCTGTTCAGCGTCACCGCGGCTGCCAGCACCAGCCACCCAAGCGTCACTCCTATGCCGTTGGCCAATAGGTCGTTCACGTCGAACGACCGGTATGGCAACAACCGCTGGACGTATTCCGTCGCCACGCCTATGGCCAGGCTTCCCAGCCATATCAGAGTCATCCATGCTCCTCGCTTCGGTCTCCTTCCGCAGAGTATCCACAGAAAGTACGCGCTGAAGCAGTATATCGAGGCATGGAAAAGGTGGTCGGGCCGCAGTCCCAGTATCAGGTTGTCCAAGGCTATCTCTCCAAGCGGCATCCACATTACAATCAGCAGGAGCGCATAATAACCTGCTGCCCAATATTTGCCACGTTTGCCTTCAAACAGCCCTCTGAACCTGTTCATCGAGCTTCTGCGCCTCACCACTTTTTCCGACCGTTTCATCCAGGCGTCGCTTTCGCACGTGATGCGGCTGCCGTTGGGACGCTCCACCTCTTTCAGCCTTCCCACTATCGCCTCCCGCGTTATCCGCTCTTCTGCATAGCACGAGTCTCCTCTCACCACATATAGGTTTCCCTCCGTTCGCAAGAACCGCCGAAACACGCATTTCCCGTCCTCCTCCAAAGCCAGTACGTCAAGTCGCTTCGGCTCGTAGTCGGCCGTCACGGGCACCACGTACACCCTGTCTTTCCCGCCTTTCAGCATGGGCTCCATCCCCGTGCCTCCATAGCGCACATACAGCGGAGTCCCTTCCTTGGCGTTGGCCTTCAGCTCTATGAGCATCACCCGCTCATAGCCCTGGGGCAGTGTCGTGAGCCCTTTGGCGGCTTTCTTGCGTTTCATCGTTCGTCCCTCTTCGCCATTCAGAAAAGTCCTTCCAGCACTTCGTCGTCCACCAGGTTTGGCATAGTCACCTTTAGTTCGGGGCACATCTCCATGGCTCTCTTGATGGCGAACATGGCTCCTTCGTTCCTTGCCCAGCTGCGGCGGCTGATGCCGTTGTTCACATCCCAGTGCAGCATCATCCGCAGCCTGCGGTCGCACGCCTCGCTGCCGTCAAGCACCATGCCGAAGCCTCCGTTCATCACTTCGCCCCAGCCTACGCCGCCTCCGTTGTGTATGCTCACCCATGTCGCTCCGCGGAACGAGTCGCCTATCACGTTCTGCACGGCCATGTCGGCGCAACGGTTCGACCCGTCGTATATGTTCGAGGTCTCACGGAACGGGCTGTCCGTGCCGCTCACATCGTGGTGGTCGCGACCGAGCACTATCGGGGCGCTTATCTCGCCTTTCTTTATCGCTTCGTTGAAGCGGGCCGCTATCTTCGTGCGCCCTTCGCAGTCGGCATACAGTATGCGGGCCTGGCTCCCCACCACCAGGTGGTTCTCCTTGGCTCCTTTTATCCACTGTATGTTGTCGTGCATCTGTTGCTGTATCTCCTTCGGCGCCGTCGCTGCTATCTCGCCCAGCACCTCCATCGCTATGTGGTCGCTCTTGTCCAGATCTTCCGGCTTGCCGCTTGTGCATACCCACCTGAACGGGCCGAATCCGTAGTCGAAGCACATCGGCCCCATGATGTCCTGCACGTACGACGGGTAGCGGAATGCCGTCTTGTCCTCGTTCCAGATGTCGGCTCCTGCACGACTGCTCTCCAGCAGGAAAGCGTTGCCATAGTCGAAGAAGTACATTCCTTTGGCGGTGAGCTTGTTCACCGCTGCCACATGGCGACGCAGCGACTCCTGCACCTTCTCTTTGAACAGTTCGGGTTTCTCGGCCATCATCACCTTCGCATCTTCGAATGTCACACCCACCGGGTAGTAGCCGCCTGCCCACGGGTTGTGCAGCGAGGTCTGGTCACTGCCCAAATCCACCTGTATTCCCTTCTCGGCGCAGTATTCCCACAGGTCCACCACATTGCCTTGGTAGGCAAACGAACGCGCTTTCTTCTCTGCTCGCGCTTTGTTTACTGCCACGAAAAGCTCGTCGAGGTCTTCGTGCACCTCATCGACCCATCCTTGCGTGTAGCGCTTCTGTGTTGCCGAGGGATTGATTTCCGCCGTAATCGACACCACTCCTGCTATGTCGCCGGCCTTCGGCTGTGCTCCGCTCATGCCGCCCAATCCGGCGGTGATGAACAGTTTTCCTGCCGTGCCTCCGCCCAGCTTGCGGGCTGCGTTCAGCACTGTTATCGTCGTGCCGTGCACTATCCCTTGCGGGCCTATGTACATATATGAGCCTGCCGTCATCTGGCCGTACTGCGTCACTCCCAGTGCGTTGTATCTCTCCCAGTCGTCGGGCTTCGAATAGTTCGGTATCATAATGCCGTTCGTCACCACCACTCTCGGGGCGTCCTTATGGCTTGGGTAAAGTCCCATCGGGTGTCCGCTGTACATGACGAGCGTCTGCTCGTCGGTCATCTCGCTCAGATACTTCATCACCAGCCTGTACTGTGCCCAGTTCTGAAACACCGCTCCGTTGCCGCCGTAGGTTATCAGCTCGTGCGGGTGCTGCGCCACCGCAGGGTCCAGGTTGTTCTGTATCATCAGCATGATAGCGGCCGCCTGACGGCATTTCGCCGGATACTCCTCTATCGGCCTTGCGTACATCTTGTACGTCGGACGCAGACGGTACATGTATATGCGACCGTATTTCTTCAACTCCTCTGCAAACTCCTTCGCCAGCATCTTGTGCTCCTTTGCCGGGAAGTAACGCAGCGCGTTGCGTATCGCCAGCTTCTTCTCTGCCGGCGTCAGTATGTCCTTGCGTTTCGGTGCGTGGTTCACCGTCGTGTCATAGGCCTGTGGTTCTGGTAGCGGGTCGGGAATGCCCATCCGCAGTTCGTTCTGAAATTCTTCGAGTGTCATAGTTTTATTGTTATTTATTGTTTTCTGTTTGAGGTTGCAAAGTTACAAAAATCCAACGATTATTGAAACATCCTGCCCATTATATTTATCATAGTCATCCATTGCGCCCCTTCCACCACACCAATCTCCGACCCTGCCGTTGCCGCCAACCGCCCCCATCGTTGCCGCCAACCGACCTCGCCGTTGCCTCAGCTTATACCCGCCGTTGCCGCAACTCATACCCGCCGTTGCCGTAGCTCGGCCCAAACTCGGTTTTTCCATAGCCCGTCGTCGGCCCTTCCTTAGCTCATTCCAAAAGGTGACCAAAAGGATACCAAAAGGGGACCAAAACCAATAGAATATAATGGCTTGAACTATAACTTGTTACAAATGCCTGAAATCCACTCTTTTTTCATCATCTCTCTAAAACCCATCCCGCTCATTTTCAGCCTTATGTCATTTTCTCCTTCCTCTCAACGCCACCCTCTTTCGCACTCCGTCTCTCTCTCCTCCTGTCGTCGTCTCTCTTTTCCGCAAGTCTCCTACTTTCCGCTCTTCCTCCTGTTGCACTCTCTGCACAGCATCTGGCAGTTCTCCGCCACAGTCCGTCCGCCCTTGCACCACGGCGTGATGTGGTCGGCCTCCATCTCCTCTATATCGAAATGCTTTCCACACACGGGGCACACTCCCAGTTGCCTCTCATACACCTCACGCTTGGTGTTGTCGTCGAAGGCTCGTATGTCGAGATGGCGCTCTTCGTGGTCAAACACATATTCATATATCCCCTTCTTCCTCTGCACATCGCTGTCTGCCATAAGCTTTGACACCTCGTTCTCTATCACCGTCGGGTCATATACTCCATCTTTGTATTGTGCATATATGTTTCCCCAATCCACGCCCTTCATCTCGCGGCGGTATCTCGTGAAAACTGCCTTCACCCAGTTTATGACATTTGAAAAATGGTTCCACAGCTTCACTGCGTTGGCGTCGTGCTGGTGTTTTGCCATATACGGTTCGATGTTGCCGTCCGAAATTCACCGTATGGCCGTCTCCAGATAGGCCTGCCTGTTCACCTCGCCGCTCACATACTTGTTGGCCATGTTGTAGGCCGCGCAGTTCCCCTTGCTGAAATACCTTTTGGCATCGGCAAGCCAACTGCCGGCATACACCGCGTTGCGCAGCTCCTGGTCGGTCAATTCCTCTCCGGCAATATTGATGGTCTTGAACCATTTCAGCTTCTCGCTATCGGTGCCTTCACAAAGATATACCTGCAGCTCGTAGTTGAGTATCTGCTCCTGCTCGTCGTCCTTGAGGTTGTGGAAATAGCGGAACATATAGGCAAACTCCCCCGTCACATACTGGCATATCGAGATTGTCCTCTGCTGCCCGTCGATGATTTCGTATGTCCCGTCCTCCCTGACCGCCCAGTACATCACGTTCAACGGAAACCCCTGTGTCAGCGTCTCTATCACAGCATCGCGCTGCTTCTCCTTATAGACAAACTCCCTCTGATACGGCGGACGCACATCCAGCCTTCCACCGTAGGCACGCACGCCGTCCTCGGCGTTGTCTTTGTAATCCTTTACCAGCTCTCTGACCCTGATTTGATGTAGCTTGATTTCCATAATGATTAATTGTTTTTAGGTTCCGCCGCCTTCGGCAACTGTATTTCTTCGTCTAGATTGTATGGAACAGCCCGCTGCCTCCTGCGGATTAGAATCCGCGTGTACAATTTTTTCCCTTTTATTTTAGGGCTATCTTCAGCTCTTTCTGTCAAGCGTATCGCATTGACCATTGGACGATTGTCACCTCCTCTGTCCGTACAACCTATTATCTCAAACTGTTCTGGATTATATTTGTCCATAAAAGTAATGGGCACACCCATTATTCCATCATAATCCACAGAAATATCAGCTGTTTTATCCACATTTATGGCATCGTAATTATCATATCTTGGATAATCTTCTGGGTTGTATTGTTTGTATAGTATCAACTCTTCATTTCGTTTCGGTATTTGCAAATTCGTAAACCAAGTAACACCAGAAACTCTTATCATACCTTTACGATGGTCCCCAGCTGATGCCACATCTTCGTAATTACTTATAAAATGACCAGCACTACCCTTAAATCCATATCCCAACCAAATTCGGTTACCCATAAAAAGAGAAAACATCTCCTTGTATTTTATTGCGTTCTGATGCCCAATAATAACAAACTTCTTGTCATATTCGATCAATTGAGCAACGTATTCCTTAAAGAGTGAAAAGGGCGGATTTGTGACTACTATATCTGCTTGTTTAAGCAACTCAATGCACTCTGCTGAGCGGAAATCTCCATCGCCTTTCAAATAATTGATTCCTATTTCCTCTGGGTCGGGGATGCGGTTGCCATTTTTATCGCCATTATACTCAAGCCAGATGGCCCTCTCCGAATTGTGCTGACTGAACAGATCGCGTTCCTGGTTCTTGTAGCAGGTGGTGATAAGTTTCTTCAACCCCAGCTGCTCGAAATTATAGCTGAAATAATGGAAAAAGTTGCTCACCCGTGGGTCGTCGCAGTTGCACAGCACCGTTTTCCCTCGAAAGTGCTCCTTATAATGTTTCAACTCGTTCTCAATATCCACGAGCTGTGTGTAAAATTCGTCTTTACGATTCCGCATCGCTGCATGAAGGTTTTCATTGCCAGGCATAGGTTGATAGCATTTGTGCATTGCTATCAATCGGCGGTCGCGATAAAAAGAGAGCTTCTTGTCGCGGACCCGGGCAACCCTGCAAGGAGACCCGTATTATCCAAAGAAGCTCACATAACGCGAGCATTCTATTATGATAATACAGACTCCCATATCAGGAACCTCACTATTATTTATTGTGTTTATCTCCGTTTAAAACTTTGCAGGGTTTTCGGTCACGCGAAATAATAGTAATGCTATGTTAATATTTCATTTCTGGCGGCTGAACTCTCGCCGCTTTTCCGTTTGCAAATATACAAATATTTCATCACTTGTAACAACTCTCCCCTCGTCACGACAGCACTCCGTGCAGTATCTCGTGCGACTTGAAGTTGCCGAAATACGACAGATGGTGCTTGTAGTAGTCTATCAGCACCGCTATCAGTCGCGACCTCAGCTGGGCGCTGTAGAGCGGCGCCGCCGTATCCGAATACACTGCCGTCAGGTAGTGGTGCAGTGCGCTGCTCAAATCCTCGGCTATCATGTCGGCTTCCGTCGGCGTTGCCATGTCGTGCACCGAACCGCTCACAAACTTGCCCTCTGATATGCTGAATACTGCCTCTCGCACACTGTAGTTGTCCAATGGCGCTATGCCCATGTGTTTCGCAATTGTGATAAGAAAGACGATGGGGAGCGATTGGATGCTTGTAATCGTCAGCCCGTTCGAATACGATGATCGTCCGGGCACCTCCGTTGTCTGCCTGTCGTCGGTTGCCCTGTGCGAGCAGGCGACAGTGCGCTCTATGCCTACAAGAGCTTCCGCCACATACCTGAAAAGCTCTGGCATCGCCTCTCCCTCGCGCAGGGTTCTGTACAGCAGTTCGTCCATGAAGAAGAGCAGGGCGTTCGACACCGCGTCTGTCGCTGCAGTCGGCATCATCGGTGTGTATTCTTTGATATAGTTCAGCGAAGTGCGCGGATTGTCGTAAACCACCATGTCGAGCCACGACAGTGGCTGCAGCAGCGCCTGTCGCACTCGGCTTGACGGTTTCCGCGCACCTTTCACGATATACGAACGTACCCCGAGCCGCTCGGTAAAGACTTTCACAATAAGCGAACTTTCCGAATAGGGAGATGTGTGAAGTACCAGACCCTGTGTGGGGATGAGCATCGTCGTTACTTTATTACCAGTATTTTCCCCACCGACTTGTTGTGCCCTTCCTCGTCCGACGCAAACACAAAATACACTCCGCTGCTGACTCTCACTCCCGAGTTGTTGCGTATATACCATATCGCCTGCCCTCCGTCAGCGCGGGTGCTATACACCACATGCCCCGCCTCGTCGGTAATATGCACTATGGCGTTGCGTGTGAATCCGCGCATCGCCACCGGCCCGTCATATTCTGGCCTTACTGGGTTGGGAAACACATGAATCTTCTTCTCTGGTTCCGCCTCTGCGTAGGTCGCCGTCGAGCGGTACGACTGTAGCCCCATGTCAGTGCCCACGAGCACTTCGCCTGTGATGGGGTGTATGCCGACGGCCACTATCTTGTTCGAGAAAAGCGGACTGTTCTCCACCGTGAAGTTCTCTATCTGTTCCAGTCCTGTGGACGAGAGCAGGTAGAGGCCGCCGGCAGCGGTGCCTATCCACTTGCGGTTGGCTCCATCCACTGCTATGGCGGTAATCGACTCGTACGCCAGCAGATACTCCACCAGTTCCCCTTCCGAGAAGAGTATGTTGGAGCACGACACTGGCGACAGCTCCCCGTTGCCTCCGTTGTCGAAGGCCTTGTAGCCGTCATATATCACCTTGATTCCCTTGTCCGTCCCTATCCAGATATGGCCGTTTTGGTCCTGCACCATGCAGTTGACCTGTCCTGTCTGCAGTCTGCTTCCCTGGTTGGGGTCAACCCATGCGATAAGGTCGCCTCCGTTATGCACAAAGATTCGGTTGTTCCGCCCAGAAAACCATAGATATCCTGTCAAGGTGTCAAAAACGAGGTTGTTGGTTAAGGCGCCGTTCACCACTCGAGCCGTGTTGAAGGCTTCCCACGTGCCGTCATAGTAATGTGCTACCAGCCCATTGTCCGACATGGCATTGAGCATCCATAGCGTCCCGTTGTAGTCGTAGGCAACTGACCCGATTCGGAGTGTGCTGAAATTGCCGCTGACGTAGGCATCCAGGGCTCCGTCGCTGTTCGCGGTGTCATAGATTGTCTGAACTGCGTTGTCTTTTATCTCCACCAGCCCTCGTCCCCATGATCCTGCTGCAAGGATGTGGTTGTCGTTCGGATTCTCCGCCACATCGACTATGTCGTGAATCCATTCCGTTGTGCCCGACTTGTCCAGCTGACCCCAGGTGTGGTTCTTGTATATATATATGTTGCCGTCTATGTATAGACTGGCGTTGACGCCCGACTTCCCTCCCGGACACACTGCCACACCGCCGGTTATGGGGCGTATCCGATATACGTTGTCGGACATGGGACCGTCGGGTGCGGTGGTGAACGTCGATCCGTCGTCGCTCACAACCACCATGCCTGCCCAGTCGTGCCCTATCCAGAGCCGTCCGTCCTTGGTCCGTATTACGTCGTGTGCAAGTATGTCGCCGTAGATGAACTGGCTGACCGTCTGCAGATGGCTCCCGTTTGGCGAATACATCGCCACAGAATCCCACATCGCCACCACCATAATGGTGTCGCATACGCGTACTGAACTAATCGCCCCTCGTGTTACTTTGGCATAGCCTTCATCCGTTTCAAGGTAGAGGGTCAGAATCGTAGGGTCGGTGGTCATTGCGGTTACCGCCAATCGGTTACCGACAACTGCAAGACGCTGCGGCATGGCGGTGTCCCATGGGGCCGCTGCGTCGGCTGTCCAGGTGCTCTCGATGTTCAGGACCTGGCTCCCTTTCGGCGCATGCAGAAGCCCCTTCGAGGTGGATATGTATATGAGTGAGTCGGTGAACGCTACGTCATACACCGCACAGTTGGCCGCGAAGTCGTCCGAAAAATAATATGTGTCCTCTATTTCTTTGCGGCTTATGTTGACCACCACAAGTCCGAACCCACAGGCAAGATAGGCCTTTTTCCCGTCGAACGCTATGGAGTGGATGCTTTTGTCGCCCGAATAAACCCATTGTTTGATGCCCGACACGTTGAAGGTCGCGTCGTTCTGCAGTATGTCAAGGTTGCCGTTGTTGTAAGCCACAAACAGCGAGCGTGACTGTCGGTCGTAGGCTATTGTGCTTATACCGATGTCGCTCAGCCCCGACCCTTTGGCGACGGGGGTTACCGTAAGGTCCTCCGTGTCGTAGTAGAACAGCCCTTTGTCGGTGGCGGCATACACACGTGTCTGCGCATCCTCCACATGCAGTATCTTGTTGTAAGAAAGGTATGGGGTCCACTGTCCTATGCGCTGTGCCGACGCTGTCGGTAACGACAGCAACAGGCCTGCAAGCAGGAGGGGTAATAGAAGACGGCACGGTTTCATCTCTTTTGTTTCTTGTGGTTGAACAGCATCTGCCATATAATGACCAGCAGAAGTGTGGCAATCGTGGTAAGCGCCGATGAGATGATTATTCTGAATATGTCGGCGAAGTTGAAGTAGTCGAGCGAGAAGAACACCAGCGAGTGGATGAACAGCAGCAGTGCGGCGTAGTATATGAAGTACTGCGGCTGCACGCTGAAGATGCTGGGTGTGTCTATATAGACATCGTCGCCTCGTGTGATGATTCTTTCTGCAAAGGTGATGCGGCAGAAAGCCATCACAGTGGTCGCGCAGGCGTGGAATCCCAGCATATTGGAGCACACGTCTATGCTAAGACCCAGAAGGAAGGCAATCAGCAATGTGTATATGCGGCCGACACGGTTGGGAAGCATGAGGATGAACATCGCATAGAGCATCGGTGTGATATAGCCTCCGAGGTAGATGTTGTTCAAGACCAGGATTTGAACGACTATCAGCGTAATGAAGCGTAGTATGTTTCTTATGACAATGCCTCGCATGGGGTTCTTATTTTTCGGGTAGTGCCTTTAAAAGTGCATCTTGCTCAGCTCGGAATCGGTTCTCGACAATATAGACATATCCGAGTTTGTTGAAGTCGGTTGAAAGCTTGATTTTTATCTCGTAGAATCCGTTGTTCTTCTCTGAATCGAACGATTCGACATATCCCACCGGTATTCCCTCTGGGAAGTCGTTGGCCATGCCTGAGGTGACTATGGTGTCGTTTTTGTAGAGTTTGTAGGTTGTGGGGATGTCGATGACTGTGGCGTAGCGGTAGTCTTTCCCGTCCCACAGCAGTGTCCCGTTGGTCTTGGTACGGCGCACACTGACACTGTGCTGGCTGGAAGAGTGTAGCACCGGCATGATAGTGGCGAAATTCTTTGTGCAGTTCAGCACCACACCGACAACTCCCTGTGGCGAGATGACCGCCATGTCGGGATGCACACCCTGCGCGCTGCCCTTGTTTATCATGAGGTAGTTGTTGCGTTTTGTCCAAGTGTTCTTTATCACCTTGGCCTCTGTGTAGCTGTAGCGCTGGTTGTAAACGGTGTCGTCAACGGTAAACGAGGGTGTCGTGTAGGAAATGTAGGATTCGTTCAGGTGCGCGCGCAGACGGGCGTTTTCTGCCGCAAGTTTCTCGTTTTCGGTTTTCAGATGGAAATATTCGCCGAATGACGACACCTGAGACGACCATGAGCCGACTATGGCGGTGGTCCATCCGAGCATGACCGAACGCTGATAGTGGGTGTTCTGCACGATGAGCACGATGGAGACAACAATCAGTGCGAGGAACACGAACACGTAATCCAGACGTTTCAGCAGTTCGAATAGGCGTCGCATGGCTATTGGTTCAAAAACTGGTCAATCACTTTCACCGCTTCGTCAATGGCGGTCTGCAGGTCGTCGTTCACGATGGTCACGTCGAACGACGGTGCCTCGTTCAGTTCGATGGCAGAGCGGCTGAGGCGTTTTGCTATGGCTTCCTCTGTCTCGGTGCCGCGGCTGCGCAGACGCTGCTCCAGCACTTCGATGCTTGGCGGCATCACGAAGATGGACAGTGCGGCGTCGCCGAAAAAGCGTTTCAGGTTCTTGCCTCCCATCACATCGACATCGAACACTATCACGTGCCCGTTGTTCCAGATGCGTTCTATTTCTGACTTCAGGGTGCCGTAGCATAAGCCTTGGTAAACCTCTTCCCATTCAAGGAAGTCGCCCTGTGCGGCACGTGTCTTGAAATCATCGTAGGAGATGTAGTAGTAGTCCACCCCATCCTTCTCTCCCTCTCTCGGAGCCCGAGAGGTGGCGGATATGGAGAATTCAAAACAATCGTAGCGTTTGCTGAGCTGCTTGATGATGGTTGTCTTGCCGGAACCCGACGGGGCGGAGAAAAGAATGGCTTTGCGGTTATCCATAGTGTCAGAATTTGCGGTCGAGTATCTTGTTGAAGGTCTTTACTTCAATAGAGTCCATGTTCCAACTGTACTGCTGTGCCACTTCACTTATGTAGTTGATGGCTTCGTCGCGGTTGTCTATCGCGTTGAGGCGCAGTATGAAGTCGGTGTAGGCGCGCATGTTGTTGTGGAAGAGTGCACCGACAAAGCTGAACTTGTCGTTGATGTTGATGACGGTCCGCAGGTCGGAGACTTTATGCGACGACACCTGTTGCGACAGTTTGTCGCCAAGGTCTGTGTGGTTCTGTTCAAAGCGGTCGCCGATGGTTTGAGGCTGTTTGCCTTCTTGGTTCTTCGACAGGTATTCAAATAGCGACAGCTCTTGGTTGGCTGTTTTCTCTGACTGCTCTTTCTGCTGTTCTGGAGCGGCTGCGGGCTCTGGTGCGGGTGTGGGTTCTGGCTCTGGTGCGGGTTCAGGAACAGCCTCTTCTTTGTCTGCCGGGGTTGTTTCGGCTTCGGCAACGACTTCTGGCTCTGGCGTCGGTGTTTCTTCAACTACCGTTTCTTCCTCAACGGTTGCCTCTGGTTCGACGTGGGGTTCGGCTGTAGGCTCTGCTTCGGGCTTGAACGTACTTTCAGGCGCCTGACTTTCTGCAGCCGGTTCATCGGTGAAAAGATTCTCGTAGCCTTCGTCTTTCACGTCGTCCATAATGGGCTGGGCCACATACTCTACCTCGTCGCTTCTCTCGGGGGGGGCAAAGAGTGGTTCGCTTGCCGGTTTCTCAACCTTGGGGGCGGCTGTGGCTGTGGCCTCGACCGTCTTGATGGGGCAGGCGCTCACATAGGAGTACACCTCACGCAGGCGCTCCAAAATAATGTCTTTTTCTATCAACGGCAGCCCCTTTTCGTCTATCGACATGCTGTCAATCATTTCCTTAAGGGCCGACAATTGGCATTCAAGTTCACTCCGATAATCCATAACGAACTGGTTAAGATTGCGTAAATTAAATAATTAGCGCAGTAAGTGCTTACTTTTACGGCTTGTAAAAGTACCAATTTAATACCACTTTTTCAGCGTGATATTTAAAGATTTAATCAACAATGGTTGATAAGTCTTGATTCAGCAGTTTGGTCGCTTGATGTTTAGCAACTTCACGACCGATTTGGATTTGATGCGCATTGTTGCCAACTCGCTCTTCTCTTCGGTCACGAAACGCACGTTGTGGAGGTCGCTCCCGCAGGCGTCGTACATCTCGTTACTCAGCAGCCAGGTGGCCTTTTGCTGAGCCTCTTTGCCGTAGAGGCCGGCGAGCGCGGTGTAGTTGAGCTGGAACTTCACTTTCATCTCCTTCCACTTGAGGTAGTCGCTCTTGCCCATGTAGATATATCGCTCGGGATGGGCAAGCACGGGGTAGAAGCCTTTCGAGAGAATCTGACGGAAAAGCTGTTCCAGGTTTTCAGGGCCGTTGAAGAAACTTGTCTCCACAAGCAGATGGTCGTGGTCGTCGCCGATGGGTAGCAGGTCGCCGTCGGCAAGGCGTGAGGCGAACTCGTGGTCAAGCATATATTCCGCCGCAAGCATCAGCCGTATCTTTCCTTTGTAGGCTTCTTTCAGTTGCTCAAAGCGTTCTTTCAGATCGTCGGTCTTGTTGGGCAGGTCTTCATAGACATGCGGTGTGCACCACACGGTGCTTACGCCCTTCCGCTCATAGTAGTCGAGAACCTGAAGCGAGTGCTCCATCTCTTTTATGCCGTCATCCACCCCGGGAAGTATGTGGCTGTGGAAATCGACCAAGCCTTCAAAGAATCCGGCTTCGCCAAGGGTCTTTTGTGGGTTGAACAGCGACATAAGTGTTATTCTGCGTTGTAATACCTGTTGCCGTAGCCGTAGCTGTGGTAGTAGCTGCCGTAGTAGTAGCCTTTGCGTCCGCCGTAGTAGCTGCCGCCCTGGTACTTGGTGCCGTTGAGCACGACGACGGTGTTCTTCAGTTTGTCCGACTCGGCGTATTTCTGAACCACGGGCAGGGCGCTCTTGTCCATCAAACCGGCTCGTACCACGAATATCGAACGGTCAACATCCTGTGCGACAATCTGGGTGTCTGCCACAATTTCGACGGGCGGGCAGTCGATGAAGATATAGTCGTAGTGCTTGCGCAGTTCCTTTATCAAATCGGTGAAGCGTCCGTTGCCCATGAGCTCTGTGGGGTTCGGCGGCATCTTGCCGATGGGCATCACGTCCAGTGTTTCGCAGCCGGAGAACTTGTATATTGCGTCGCCGATGTTGCTCAGTTCCACGCTGCCGTTCAGATATTCGCTCAAGCCGCGGTTGGGGCTGTTGACGCACACCGAGAGGGTTCCGCGCCGCAGGTCGCCGTCGATCAGCAGCACGCGTTTTTTCTTGATGGCGATGCAGATTCCGAGGTTGAGGCTGATGAAGCTCTTGCCGCTTCCTGCGTTGAGCGATGTCTGCTGGAACACCGTACATTCGCCTTTGTTGGACATGTACTCAAGGTTGGTGCGCAGCACGCGGAAGGCTTCGTTCAGCACGTCGCGCTTGCCTTCCTTCACAACCACCGGCGAGGTTGTCGGGTTGGAGTTGGATGATTTGGGCTTGCGGAATCTCTTGAAGAACTCGAGGTGTTTCTTCATCTTGTTCACGAGCTTTCTGTCTTCGCGCGAGAGGCGCTCGGGTATTTCGCCCAGGAAAGAGAGCGGGAGGTTGCTCAAATCGTCGCGGCCACGCACTTTCGTGTTCATCGACTCTTGGATGAACAGTATGGCGGCCGGGATGGCGAATCCTATGACGATGGCGACCAGGAGAATCATGTTTCTGCGGGGCGACTTGGGTGTCTGCGAGCCTGTGGGGCGTTCGATGATGCGGGTGTTGTAGGCGGTGAAGGCCTGCGAAAGCTCGTTTTCCTCGCGTTTCTGCAACAGGTAGAGGTACAGGGCCTCTTTCACCGACTGCTGGCGTTCGACCGACAGGAGCTTTCGTGCCTGTGTGGGGTTGGCCGATATTCTGGAGTTGATTCGGGCTTCGTTGCGTTCGAGGTTCTGCAACTGCGACTTCAGGGCGGTGATGTTGTTGTCCATCGACGAGATTATCGACTGGCGCAGTGTCTCGAGCGAGCGGTCGGCGCTTACCACCAGCGAGTTGCGCTCGCTGCTCTGCGCCACCAGGTTGTTCCTGCGCAGTATCTGCTCGTTGTATTCCGAAATCTGTCGGTCGATGGAGCTGTTCGTGATGCCCGAGATGGATGGTATGGGGCTTGTGATGTTGGATTTGTCAACGAGGTAGTTGCGGATGTACTGTGCCATGTAGAGTTGGTTGTTGACATCCATTATCTGTGCGTTCAGCTGGCTGCCTTCGTTCATGTAGAGGTTGGCTGCTGCCTTGACGTCGGGCACCATGTTCGAGCTCTTGTAGCCGGCTATGTTCTCGTCCACGCCCGACAGCTCTTCCTCTATCACCTTCAGCCTCTCGTTGATGAAGTCGGAGGTGCTGACTGCTATCTGGTTCTTGTCTTTCACCCACTGCTCGTTATAGACGGTTATCAGGGAGTCGAGGATGTCGTCGGCGCGCTGTTTCGATTTGTCAACAATCGCCAGGCGTATCACGTCGGCCTGCTTGTCAACCTTTGTGGCGGTAAGGCGTTTCTTGTAGCTTTTGATTGCGTTCAGCTGTGGGTATTTGGTTACGTTGATGGTTAGTTTTGGCTCGTAGTACGGGGAGGTCTGGTACACTTTGACGCGTCCTATCGGGGTTTTCACCACGACGGTGTCTTTCACTTGGGCCTTGACCGAGCCTTTGACCGATTCGTCGTTGAGGTCGAAGCTGCTTAGGGTGAATGTCCCGGTGCTGTCAACAGTGGCCTGCATGTGTGCCACATCCTCGAGTTTCAGGTCGAGGAACTGGACGTGTATGGGGAGGCGTTCGCCATAGAGTACGTTGTCGTGGAAGATGCCGTGCTCCTCGTATTCCACGTCCAGATGCATCCGGTTGACCACCTGGGCGATAAGGTCGTTGGAGAGGAATGCCTGAATTTCGTTGGCGGTGGTCACGTTGCCTCCAAAGTTGCCAAACGTGCCGAACTCGTTGATGTTGCCCATCACGCCGCCTGCTCCCTGCGAGTCGGACTTGATGAGCACCTGCATGCCGCGTTCGTACTGCGGTGTTGTCGATAAGTAAACAAACACTCCCACCACGAAGGCCAGAAACACCGATGTTGCGAACCAATACCACTTGCTGAGGCAAATGAATATGAGCGATTTGATGTCGATGCCGGAGTCTTGTGTTTCCTTTATCTGTTCTTCCATTTCCTTGTCGTTTTAGTTGTTGGGGTTGAATGGGCTTGAGGTTCGGTTAATGGTTGCCAAAGTTGTTGAACCCTATGTTGATAACCGTTGCGATGAGCGATGCGATGCTGACCCAGAAGGAGGCGCTCAGTACGGTGTTGCCGTTCACGGTCGAGGTGCGGGCCTTCTTGGCTGTCGGTGCCGCGTAGATGACGTCGTTCTGGCTCAGGTAGAAGGCAGGCGAGGAATAGACGTTGTGCTGGTCACGCAGGTCAACCATATAGTTTTTCACTGTGTCGCCCTCGATGCGGGTGATGGTGATGTCGCGCCGTGCGTCGATGGTGAGGTCGCCTGCGGCGGCGATGGCGTCGAGGAGGGTGTAGCTGTCGCGGTTAATGTTGACTCGGCCGGGGGATTTGACTTCGCCCAGGACGGTCACTCCCAAATCGACGAATTCGACGGTCACGCTGGCGTTACGGGCCTGTCCCTGCTTGTCCAGTTCGTCTTTGATCAGGTTTGCGATTTCCTGCCGGGTGAGGTCGGCGACGTGCAGTTTGCCCAAAACGGGGAAGTCGATGTTGCCGTCGGCGTCAACGGTGTAGCCGACGATGCCGTTGCTACCGGTGACGCTTACGCGCTGGGTGCTTCCCATGATTTGGTTGATGGTGAACTGGTTGAAGAGCGAGCTTGCCTCTGGGTCTTCGCATTTCACGATGATGGCGATTTTGTCTGACGGACGCACTCGCACCACCCGCAGGGCCTGCATCTGTATTCTCGAGTCTTCGTTCGTGTCTTGGAAATAAACGATCTTTTTCTCGCTGTGGCAGGCGGTGAGGGTCATCAACAGGGCTGTCGCGACCAGTATTGCTGCCTTCGAGAGGCTGTGTTTCAGAAATTTGATATGTGTCATGTCTGAAGAGAGTTCCATAATGAGAGTGCAAAGATACTATTTTTTTTATAATAATATGTGACTTGTTGAAAAAGTCTTTGAGAAAGTTGCTTTATCGGAAAAAATTTGCTATCTTTGCAATGTCGTGATGATTTTTGTAAAGTCATGCAAAGCCGTAGGTTTCAATGGTTTGAGCTGTGTCGGCGATATGCAGCCGAACAGAATGCCGCTAGAAGCAAGAGCGCAATAGGTTGAGGCTTAGCGTTATAGTTATTTTTCCCTCCGTATCAACAAGGTATCTGCGACGTATCAACGCCGTATCAAGTCCGTATCAACCTCGTATCATCTTCGATACATCTATAGGGTAACGCCGTGCCATCTCCGTGCCAACACCGTGTCACCTCCAAGTCAACGCCGTTTCATCGCCGAGTCGCCTATGGGTTGGATATGGTTTGTTGTCTGGGGGGTGTGGGTGCCTTACCGATGAAACGACTGGGGGTTACTGGGGCGGTGTTTCTGGTGATGTGTGGGTTGTTTGAGGGAGAGTCGGGGAGGAGCGGTGGGATACAAGTCGTCACTTTTGAGTGTTAAAAAGTCTTAAAATTCGATTTTCTTATGTGTTTTAACACGAAAACCGGAATAAAAGTGTAACTTTGCAAACCGTTAGTGAAACAAAAAATAATCATAAATAAATAATTTACAACTATGTACCTTACAAAAGAGAAAAAACAGGAAATCTACACCAAGTATGGTAAAAGTGCAACCAACTCAGGTTCCGCAGAATCGCAGATAGCTCTTTTCACCTATCGCATCCAGCACCTCACGGAGCTGATGAAGAAGAACCGCAAGGACCAGGTGTCGGAGCGCGCGCTGGTGCGCCTGGTCGGTAAGCGTCGCCGCATGCTTGACTATTTGAAGGCAAACGACATCGAGCGTTACCGCGCCATCATTAAGGAGCTCAACCTGAGAAAATAAAATCACATTATGCAGCCCTCGGGCAACGACGCCCGAGGGTTTCTTTTACACGACAATTAAAGGTGTTGCCGTCAACGGTGGCGACAACCGCAGTCAGTAAATAAATAAGGATACACGAAAATGAACATTATCAACAAGAAATTCGACCTCGGCGACGGCCGTGTAATCGAAATCGAGAGTGGCAAGCTGGCCAAACAGGCCGACGGAGCCGCTGTTGTACGTATGAACGACACCATGCTTCTCGCCACAGTGTGTGCGAAGAAGGAGGTGGGCGAGAACGTGGATTTCATGCCACTCACCGTCGATTATCAAGAAAAATACGCTGCCATGGGGCGCTTCCCTGGCGGTTTCTTTAAGCGCGAGGCACGTCCTTCGGAGCATGAGATACTCATAGCCCGCCTGGTGGACCGCGCCCTGCGTCCGCTTTTCCCCGACAACTTCCACGCTGAGGTGCAGGTGCTGATAACCCTCATCTCGGGCGACAAGGACACCATGCCCGACCAGCTGGCAGCTCTCGCTGCCGCTTCGGCATTGGCCGTGAGCGACATCCCGTTCAACGGGCCCGTGTCGGAGGTGCGAGTGTCGTATCTCGACGGAAAATATGTCATCAACACTCCGATGCAGGACATCGAGCGTGCCGACCTCGACCTGATAGTGGCCGCTACTGAGGAGAACATCATGATGGTTGAAGGCGAGATGAAGGAGGTGAGCGAGGATGTGATGCTGAACGCCCTGAAGGCCGCCCACGAGGCCATCAAGATACAATGTCGCGCCATAGCCGAGCTGACCATCGCCGCCGGCAAGACCGAGAAGCGCGAATACTGCCACGAGGTGAACGACGAGGAGCTGCGCCAGAAGGTGCGTGACGCCGTCTATCAGAAGTGCTACGACTTCTCGAAACAAGGCATAGCCAACAAGCACCAGCGCGAGGACGGCTTTGCCGCCATCAAGCAGGAGTTTATCGATGCCAACTATACGGAAGAGACGCTCACCGACGAGGTGAAATTCATGATTGACCGCTACTACCACGATGTGGAGCGCGAGGCCATGCGCGACATGGTGCTCAACGAGCGCACCCGTCTCGATGGCCGCCAGCTCGACCAGATTCGCCCCATTTGGTGCGAAACCGACTATCTGCCTTCGGCTCACGGCAGCGCCATCTTCACGCGCGGTGAGACGCAGTCGCTCTCGACTTGCACGCTTGGCACCAAGCTCGACGAGCAGAAAATCGATGGCGCTGTGATTGAAGGCACCCGCCGTTTCCTGCTGCATTACAACTTCCCCGGTTTTGCCACCGGCGAGGTGAAACGCAGTGGAAGCACCAGCCGTCGCGAGGTTGGACACGGACATCTTGCATGGCGCGCCCTCAAAGAGGTGCTGCCCAGCGAGACGGAGTGCCCCTACACCATACGCGTGGTGAGCGACATACTGGAGTCGAACGGCTCAAGTTCGATGGCCACCGTATGCGCCGGATGTATGTCACTTATGGACGCCGGCGTCAAAATCCGCAAGCCGGTCGCTGGTATAGCCATGGGTCTTATCTCTAAGGGTGACAAGTGGGCCGTGCTGAGCGACATCCTCGGCGACGAGGACCATCTGGGCGATATGGACTTCAAGGTCTGCGGCACCCGCGACGGTATTACCGCTTGCCAGATGGACATCAAGGTTGATGGCCTCAGCTACGACGTGCTGGCAAAAGCTCTGGAGCAGGCGCGTCAGGGCCGTCTCTACATCCTCGACAAGATATGCGAGACCATACCCGAACCGCGTGCCGACTATAAGGACTTCGTGCCGCGCATCGAGCAGATACAGATACCGAAGGATTTCATCGGAGCTGTCATTGGCAAGGGTGGTGAGGTTATCCAGAAAATACAAGCGGAGACAAACACCATCATCAACATCGAAGAGGTCGGCGATATGGGCATTGTGGATGTCGCATCACAGAACAAGGACGACATCGCCGCCGCCATCAAGTGGATCAAGGAGATCTGCACCGTACCCGAGGTTGGTCAGGTTTACAACGCCAAGGTTGTCTCGATAGTAGAGTTCGGAGCATTCCTCGAGTTCCTGCCCGGCAAGGAAGGCCTGATGCACATCAGCGAATACCAGTGGGGTCGCACCGAGACACTCGAAGGTCTCATCCAGGAAGGCGACGAGTTTGAGGTGAAGATCATCGCCATAGACGAGAAGACCGGCAAGCTCAAACTCAGCCGCAAAGCCCTCCTGCCCAGGCCAGAAGGTTATGTGGAAGAAGAGAAACCCGCTCGAGGACCTCGTCGCGAGGGATCCCGTGGAGACAGCCACAGCCGTCCACCGCGCCGCGAAGGCCACAGCGACGACCGCCGTCAGGGCGGCAACAACCGCCGGCACTAGTGTCGCGATTAGATAGTTGAAAAAAAAAGACCTCTGCGTTATGCGAGGTCTTTTTTGTATTTGTTCTTTCATCCGCATAATATCATCCTACCGCCTCTTTCAGTTTTTCTGCGTTTTCTGCCAGCTGAATGGCGTCAAGCAGGTCTTGTATGTCGCCGTCCATGAAAGCTGGGAGGTTGTACATTGTGTAACCTATGCGGTGGTCGGTCACACGCGACTGGGGATAGTTGTAAGTGCGCACTTTCTCGCTGCGGTCGCCAGTCGCCACGAGGGTCTTGCGTTTGGAGGACATCTCTTCCATGTATTTGTTGTACTCACGCTCGTACAGACGTGTGCGCAGCACCATGATGGCTTTCTCCTTGTTTTTTATCTGCGACTTCTGGTCTTGGCAACTGACCACGATGCCTGTGGGGATGTGTGTTAGGCGTACGGCCGAGTAGGTGGTGTTCACGCACTGGCCGCCAGGACCTGAGGCGCAGAAGGTGTCGATGCGCACGTCGGACATGTTCAAATCGACGTCGAACTCCTCGGCTTCGGGCAATACCACGACGGCTGCGGCCGAGGTGTGCACGCGCCCCTGTGTTTCTGTGGCGGGCACTCGCTGAACGCGGTGCACTCCGCTCTCGTATTTCAATGTGCCATAGACCTTTTCGCCAGTTACGTTGAAGGTGATGTCTTTATATCCGCCGGCAGTGCCTTCGTTGAAATCGACAATTTCTATCTTCCAGTGGCGTTTTTCGCAGTAGCGGGTGTACATGCGGAAGAGGTCGCCGGCAAACAGACAAGCCTCGTCGCCGCCCGTGCCACCGCGAATTTCGACCACGGCGTTCTTTGAATCCTGCGGATCGGCGGGGATGAGCATGATGCGTATCTCTTCTTCCATCTTGTCCTTGCGCTCGATAGAGGCGGTGAGTTCCTCCTTAGCCATCTCGCGCAGCTCTTCGTCTTTTTCATTGCTAAGAAGCTCTTTGCACTCGGTTATGGTGTCGAGCAGGGCTTTGTAGTCGTGATAGGCTTTGACCACAGGCTGCAGATCTTTGTAGTCCTTGCTAAGTTTGACATAGCGTTTCATGTCCGACGTGATGTCGGGATCGTTCATCTGCTGTTCTATTTCGAGGTAACGTGCGTTTATGGCTTCGAGTTTGTCTAACATAAGTTATTGCGTTATTGTTTGATTGCGTTATTGAGTAAGTGTCTGAATGAGGTTGCAAAAGTACACATTTTTTGCCGATTGACGGAGAAAGCGAAAGGGAATCCCGTTGCGTGGCGGGACTCCCTTCTGTATTATTTGTACGAAGCTAGCCTTCGATTTCCTTGCGTACTTTCTTGAAGGCCTCGATGCACTTGTCGAGGTGTTCGTGTTCGTGTGCGGCACTTATCTGCACACGGATACGGGCTTGTCCCTTTGGTACCACAGGATAGTAGAATCCGGTGACGAAGATGCCCTCTTCCTGCATCTTGGCGGCGTATTTCTGGCTCTTGGCTGCATCATATATCATGACGGCGCAGATAGCGCTCTCCGAGGGTTTGCAGTCGAAGCCCTCTTCCTTCATGCGGCGGAGGAAGTAGTCGGTGTTCTCATGCAGTTTGTCCTGCAGGGCGTTGGTCTCGCTCATCATCTCGAACATGCGGATGCCAGCGGCCACGAGGCCGGGAGCCATCGAGTTGGAGAAGAGGTAAGGACGGCTGCGTTGACGCAGCATGTCGATGATTTCCTTGCGGCCGGTTGTGAAACCACCCATTGCACCGCCAAAGGCTTTTCCTAATGTGCCAGTGAGGATTTCAATCTTGCCGCGCAGGTTGTAGCGCTCGGTCACTCCGCGTCCGGTCTTTCCGACCACGCCAGCGCTGTGGCTCTCGTCAACCATCACCATTGCGTCATATTTCTGAGCCAGTTCGTAAATTTTGTCGAGTGGGCATACATTGCCGTCCATCGAGAAAACGCCGTCGGTCACGATGACGCGGAAACGGTTCTTCTGAGCGGCCTTGAGCTGCTCTTCAAGGTCGGCCATGTCGGCGTTGGCGTAACGGTAGCGCTGAGCTTTGCAGAGACGCACACCGTCGATGATGGAGGCGTGGTTCAGTGCGTCGCTGATGATGGCGTCCTCTTCGGTGAGCAGAGGCTCGAATACACCACCGTTGGCATCGAAGCAGGCAGCATAGAGGATTGTGTCTTCAGTGCCGAAGAACTCGGCAATCTTTTTCTCAAGTTGTTTATGTAGGTCTTGGCATCCGCAGATGAAACGTACGGAGGCCATACCGAAACCGCGGGCGTCCATGCCTTTCTTGGCTGCGGCTATTAGTTCGGGATTGTCAGCGAGGCCGAGGTAGTTGTTGGCACAGAAGTTGAGGCACTTCTTGCCTTTCACCATGATTTCGGCGCCCTGGGGACTCTCAATGATACGTTCGTTTTTGTAAAGACCAGCGGCCTCTATGTCGGCCAGCTCTTTCTGCAGATGTTGTTGAAATTTGTCGTACATAGCTATATGTTTATAATTGTTTGATTGTTTGATTGTGTTGGCAGCGGACATATTCATGTGTCTGCCCGAAATGATTGGCAAAGATACTTAATTTTGTCTAACGGTTCACAAAATTAACATATCAATCGTTCGTCATATCCTTGTAATCATTTCCCTTTTATGTCCAATGCGTCGCGTATGCCGTTGCCCAGCAGCATGAAGGCGAGCACTATTATCATGATTGCTGCGCCTGGCAGCAGTGCCAGGTAGGCGTTGTCGAGCAGAATGTAGCCGTAGTTCTCTTTCACCATCGCACCCCACGACGGAGTCGGCGGCTGTACACCGATGCCGAGAAACGACAATCCGGCTTCAAGCAGTATGGCTGAAGCGAAGTTCGATGCCGCTATTACGATGATGCTGCCTGTGATGTTTGGCAAAATGTGTCGGAAGATGGTGCGGAATGTCGAGTAACCCAGCGCACGTGTGGCTTCCACAAATTCTTTCTCTTTGATGGAGAACACCTGTCCGCGCACCACACGAGCAATATCCACCCACATGGTAAGGCCGACTGCTACGAACACTTGCCAGAATCCTTTGCCGAGGGCGAAGGTGATGGCAATGACTAGCAGCACTGTGGGTATCGACCACACTACGTTGATGAGCCACATTATAAGGTTATCAACCCACTTGCCGTAGTATGCCGCAAGCGCCCCCAGCGTGATGCCGATAAGCAGCGCTATGGCTATTGCAATGAATCCCACCGACAAGCTCACACGGCTGCCTATCATTATCTGGCTGAGCAGGTCGCGGCCGTAGGCGTCGGTGCCGAGGATGAAGGTGCGTGTCTTGATTTTTACCACCTCGTCTTTGTGGTAAACATGCCGTTCGCCGTCGTTGGGTGTAGAGCCTGTGAATGTTTCAACCACAACGCTGTCGCCGACGTTTTCATGGCTATATATCGGTATGGCTGTGTAGGGAAGCTGTTCACCGAACAACATCCGATGGAGCACGTTGTGTTTTTCTGACTGTAGGTCGGGTGTGCGCAAACATACGAACGTTGCCTTTGAGAAGGGCTTCAGTGTGGAAAGCTCCAGATACTGCTGGTTGCAGTTTGGTGTGTGGTCGGGGGTGATGAGGTAGCCCAGGATGGCCACAAGTGCAAAGAACGCTATGACCGCAAGGCTTGCCACCGCCAGTTTGTTGCTATTGAAGCGCTGCAACGCCATCTTGGTCGGGGAAAGCGAACCTCCTTCGGCTTGCTTCTTAAGGAAATCCCTGTGTTTTTTGCTGAATATGTCCTGTATGCGCAAAACGTGTTGAAAATTGAAATTAATACCTATTTCTGCCCGCTAACAACTTACATCAGGCCCAGCTCCAGCTTCACTTCTTCTGACAGGTTGTTGAAGTCCCATGGTGGGTCGAATGTCAGTTCAACATTCACCGATTTTATGCCGCTGATGCATTCGGTCATCTGGCGCACTTCTAGAAACATGTACTCTGCCTCAGGACAGTCGGGGGCTGTCATTGTCATCAGTATCTTCAGGTTGAACTCGTCGTCGATGTCAATCTTGTATATCAGCCCCAGGTCGTATATGTTGACAGGTATTTCGGGGTCGTAGATGTTCTTCAGTGCGTTGACCACCGCGCTGTACAGCGTCTCTCTGGTGGGTTTTGGTGTCGGTGTTTCCATAATGAAAAGAATGATGGTTGCTAACGCTAATTGCTGCCCTTTATCGAAAACGCCAGTGCGTACATCTTTATCTGTTTCAGCATCGACGTAAGTCCGTTCGAGCGGGTAGGGGAGAGGTGCTCTTTCAACCCTATCTGGTCGATGAACACTGGCTCGTTGTCCAGAATGTCCTGTGGCGTCTGGCCGCTATATACGCGTATCAGCAGCGAGATGATGCCTTTGGTGATGACAGCGTCGCTGTCGGCCTTGAAATATACCTTGTCGTCGCGGTATTCGCAACTCACCCACACCCTTGACTGGCATCCTTTTATCAGGTTCGCCTCGGTCTTGTCTTTTTCGTCTATCACAGGGCAATCTTTTCCCAAGTCAATGATGTAGGCGTATTTGTCTATCCATTCGTCGAAGTTGGCGAATTCGTCGATTATCTGCTGTTCTATTTCTTGTATTGTCATAGGTATGTTGTTTAACTGAAGTCTTTAACCTTTGGTGTTATTTCGGAGCTTTCTTCACCAGATAAGCTGCAGCTATTCCGAACACCAGCTGCGGCAGCAGCACCGCCCAGAACGGCGGCAGGTTGCCGTTGATGGCAAATACCGTCGTTATCTTCATAAATACGATGAAAGCGAATGCTATCGATATACCTATGGCGAGGTGAAGTCCTATCCCGCCGCGTGTCTTGCGCGACGATACGGCCACCCCGATGAACGTCATCACTATCACCGCCAATGGGTTCAGTATTCGCTGCCATAGTTCTATCGACGAACTCACCACCGTTGACGACCCGCGCATTCGCTCCCGTTGTATGTATCGGTACAGCTGTGGTGTGTTCATGACTTCAATCTGCTGGGACGATAGTTTGAAATCCTCCGGTGTCAGCTTCAGCTGCTGTGTGCAGTTTGGCTGGTATGTCAAAGTCTCTTTCCCGTCCTTCAATGTCCGCACATAGAAGTCTTTGCAGGTCCACACGTTCTTCGTTGTGTCGTATATTATCCTCTCTGCTGTTATCCGTTGGCACAGCGCGTTCTCCTTGTCCAGCTTGTCTATGCATAGGTTGTATGCCGTCAAGGCTTCTGCGCTGTAGGAGTCCGCATACACCAGCGTCTTGTCGTCGTTTTTGAAATGCACACTGCTGAAGTAACTGCGTTTGATGGGCCTGAAATAATTGTTCTCGAATTCCATCAAGTACTGGTTGCTCCACGGTATCACAAAGTTGCTCATCACTATTACCAGCAGCGCCACTATCACCGACCCGTGCAAGTAGGGCTGCAAGAGCCGCCTGTAGCTCAATCCGCTTCCCAGTATCGCTATTATCTCCGTATTTCCCGCCATCTTCGACGTGAAGAATATCACCGAGATGAAGATGAACAGCGGGCTGTAGAGATTGATGAATCCGGGTATGAAGTTCAAGTAGTATTGGAACACTATCTTGCTCAGCGGTGCGTGGTTTCGCAGAAAGTCGTCCAGTTTCTCGGATATGTCGAACGTGATAACTATCACGATTATCAGCGCCATGGCTAACAGGAACGTCTTCAGGTATTTCTTAAGAATATACCCGTCAATCAACTTGTAATGTTCCAGATATCTCGCCTTGATGCTCAAAACCGTAACAATTGTAACTTAGACCTCAGACTTTAAAAACAGGGACTCTCGCACAACCGTTGGAGAGTCCCCATTCTCAATTCATCATTCAGGATTCTTTCACATTATTCCCATAAGTTTCTGGAATGCCGTGAGCGATTCGAGCACATTGGTCTTGACGTGAATGAACACATCAACGCCATAACCTTTGTACATCTCAATCTGCTCTTTCGGATAGCCGGCCAGCACGATGCTTTTCACCTTGCCCTTGAGTCCGTTGCAGACAGCTTCGGCTATCTCGGGATATTCGTCGTCGCTCGAGCACATCACTACGATGTCGGCCTTCGCTTCCAACGCGGCCTTCACTCCTTCTTCTGCCGATTTGAATCCAGCATTGTCGATAATCTGGTATCCGGCCACTCCAAAGAAGTTGGTGGCAAATCCCGAACGGGCTTTCCTCATTGCCAGGTTGCCATAGGTCAGCAGGAACACTTTCGGTTTCTTGCCCGACTGCTCGGTGGCGAGCCTCAGGTGCTCGAATGCCTCTGCTCCGCGATACTGGCGCAAAGTCTTTATCGGGCCGTCAGTTTTGTGGCAGCAGCAGCAACCCTCTTTCTTCACTATCTTGTCTCCCATGCTCTCCAGCAGGTTGGGATACTGGTTTGTGCCCAGGATGGTAGTCTTCCTGGTGGCTATGTCCATATCGCGCTGGGCCGCTATTCTCTCCACTTCGCTCTGCACAAATCCTTCTTTCATCGCCTGTGCGAATCCGCCCTTTCCCTCTACCGTTACAAACAGCTCCCAGGCATATTGCGCTATCGAGTTGGTCAGGTTCTCGATGTAGTAGCTTCCGGCGGCGGGGTCAACAATCTTGTCCAGATACGACTCCTCTTTCAGCAGTATCTGCTGGTTCCTTGCTATGCGGTAGCCGAATTCGTCGGCTTCTTTGTATGCTGTGTCAAACGGCGCAACACTTATCGAGTCGGCTCCGGCTATGGCTGCCGACATCGTCTCGGTGGTGGTCCTCAGCATATTTACATACGGGTCGTATATCGACTTGTTCCAGCGGCTCGATGTGGTGTGTATGAACACTTTGTAGGCGCAGTCGCACTCGGGTTTGTATTGCTCCACAATCTTGCTCCAAAGCAGGCGTGCCGCCCTGATTTTGGCTATCTCCATGAAGTAGGTGCTTCCGGTAGCGAACGAGAATACTATCCTTTTCGCCACATCTTCCACCTTGCAGCCCATGTCGGTCAGGTGGGCCATCAGGTCGTTGGCTGCCGAGAGGGTGAATCCCAGCTCCTGCACGATATTGCTGCCTGCGTTGTGTATCAGGTTTCCGTTGATGGTGAACACCTTGAACTTCGGCAGGTTCTCTTTAGCGTAGGCTAGCAGTTCTGCTGCTGCTTTGTAGTCGCCTTCTTCGCCTCTGTGAAAGTCGCCGTGGGTCAGCGCATATCTGTACATGTCGAAGTTGCAGCTGCCTTCCAGCTTCTCTGTGTCGAAGCCGTTCTTTTTGGCTACGTTCACATACATCTTCAGCAGCTTAAGATAGTCTTCCGAGCAGCTGAAGTTCACCTTTATGGCATCTACATAGATGCCTTTTAGCAAGGTCTCCAGGTCGGCTTCGCTGGCTATCTGCTTGGTGCAGAAGTTCAGCGATGTGGCTCCGCGTTTCAGGGCGTCGAGGGCTACGGCGTTGGCTTTCGCGGGCTCTTTGTCGGTGATGTCCTGACGTATGTCCCACACGTTGTTGTCCGAGTGTTTGCCGCGGGTATAGGGCTTTTGTCCAGGGTTCGAGTTCAGATACTCCAAGTTCTCAAGGTCTTCTGCTCTGTAGTAGGGCTTCACCTTGAAACCCTCTATCGTCCGCCATACAAGTTTCTTTTCATAGTCTGCTCCCTTGAGGTCTTTGTTGATTACTTCCTCCCACTGCTCGGTGGTTACTGGTGGGAATTCGCTGAACAATTTATTGTCTTCCATTAGGTTATGTGTTAATTTTGATGTGTGTGTAAAACGCAAAGATACTAATAATATATAAATAATTCAAACCCTATTTCAAATATGGGCTGCAGAATCCCCTCAGAATGGCCTTCGTGCGATGCTCTTCCGTTGCGAAAATGGTATAAAGGTTGACCAAACTGCCGAAAACCTAAGTGCCATGTAAGACAAAAGTAAGCACTAGCCTAGCACTAGCCTAGTACTAGGTACTACCTGGCTAGGTCCAACGTAAGTACTGGCTAAGAGAAAAGTAAGAGACAAGTAAGACAAAAGTAAGAGAACAGTAAGAGTTCAATTAAGGGAAAGTGGGATGAAGGTAAGACAAAACAGGGCTGAAATCCCCATGTACGGGTTACATCTAGTAGGGGAGTTTGGTGGGAGTTAGAAGGGGCTTGCCTCCCTCATTCTATCCCGAACACTCCGGTTATGCCTCCTGCGAAAAGTTTTACCGACATCGCCAGCAGTATGACTCCGAAAAACTTGCGGAGCACGTATATCACGTCTGTACCCAACTTGTTGGCTATCTTGTCTAAATAGCGTATTACGAAATAGTCAAGCACGATGTTAAGGAACAACCCGATGAGGATGTTCACCGTGGCATATTCGGCTCGCAGCGATATGAGGGCTGTGATGGCTCCTGGCCCTGCTATCAGCGGGAACGCCACTGGCACCACACTGGCACCGCTGGTCGTCGCTTCGTTTTTTATTATCTCGCGCCCAAGAACCATCTCCAACGCAAGGATAAAAAGCACCAACGCTCCGGCCACTGCAAACGAGGCTGAATCAATGCTGAACAGATGCAGCAGGGCGTCTCCAACGAAATAAAACGCCACGAACAACAGCAGCGCTACCAGCGTGGCCTGCAGCGGCTTGATGGCTTTGCCCTGGTCCCGCATCGACACGAAGATGGGTATCGACCCCGTGATGTCGATGATGGCGAACATCACAAGAAAAGCGCTGAAAATCTCTACAATATTTATCTGATGTAACATGGCAATACTTAGAACTATAAACTAAAAACTTGAAACTATAAACTACTACCTGCTAACCACCATCCTTCTTCCCATCGCCCTCGCTGCCTCCAAGTCGCTCTCCCAGTGCTCTCTCCGCCACGCTTCTTTCTCCTCCTTCGGATGCGCTGCCATGGCATAGCGGTCGTAGTCCTTCACCTGATAGGTGTTGTATGCCACTGCCTTCTCCGGCAGCTCCCCATAGAAACCGCCCACCAGCAGTTCAAACGACCGCAGCCCCCTGCGGTTGTCCGATGTGTCGTTCATCGTGTATATCACAGCCGACGGTATCCGCTTTGGCGGAAGCAGTCGGTGGTCGTCGTAGCTCAGCCACGGGAACGTCAACCGCTCCACGAAACACTCCATCTGCCCTGTAACACGTCCGAAATATACCGGCGACGCGAAAGCCACCCCGTCGGCGTATGTCGCTTCCCGCAGCACCTCCGTCAGCCCGTCTTTCCACACGCATACATCCTTGTATAGCCGCTCTTTCAGCTTGCATGCCAGGCAGCTCCTGCATCCCTTGTAGTCAATGTCGTATAGTCGGAACGTCTGCACCTCCGCGCCGCCCTCTCTCGCCCCCTCGGCAAAAGCCTCGGCCATAGCCGCCGTGTTCATGTTTCTCCTCGGACCTCCGTCAATTATGATTATCTTTTTCATCTATGCTTCAATAAATTACATCCGCATCACCTGATGCTGACAGCCTGCAAAAATACGAATTCTTGCCAAACCGTAACTGTCAGTTGTGCCGGATTTGTAATCCGGCAAACCAGTTCTTCCGGATTTGCAATCCGTAACATATCAAGTCTTTCAGCCTGTCTGATAGGTGCACTTGAATCGCCGTTCGTATTCCTCTATGAGCATCGGACGGAAGTCGGGGTGAGCGATGCGGATAAGGTCTTCTGCACGGTGCTGCAACGTGCGTCCTTTGAGCCTCGCTATGCCGTATTCTGTGACCAGATAGTTTATGTCGTTTCGCGTGGTGCTCACGGCGGCTCCGGGCGACAGGAACGGCTTGATGCGCGATATGGTGCCGCCGGCTGCCGTCGAGGGCATGGCGATGATGCTCTTTCCCTCGCGTGCCATCGACGCTCCGCGCACAAAGTCTATCTGTCCGCCGATGCCGCTGTATTGACGCATTCCGATGGTCTCGCTGGCCACTTGTCCCATAAGGTCAACCTCAAGGCACGAGTTGATGCTCACCATGCGGTATTGCCGCGCTATGACTATGGGGTCGTTGGTGTAATCCACAGGGTAGAGCTCTATGGCATCGTTCCCATCGACAAAGTCATACAGTTCCCTACTGCCCATGATGAACGACGCCACCACCTTGCCCTTGTGCATGGTCTTGCGGCTGCCGTTGATGATGCCGCGACGCATCAGCTCGGCCACGCCGTCGCTGAACATCTCGCTGTGTATTCCCAGGTCGTTCTTGTCGCCCAGTTCGGTCAGCACGGCGTTAGGTATTGCCCCTATGCCTAGCTGCAGGGTCGTGCCGTCGGTGACGAGCGAGGCGCAGTGCCGTCCGATGGCCAGCTCCACCTCGCTGGGGGCGTCGCTGTGCAGCTCCGGCAGGCGGTAGGCGCAGGGAATTATATGGTCTATCTGCGACACATGTATCATGTTGTCGCCGCCTACAAACGGCATCATCTCGTTGGTCTCTATTATCACCACACGGGCACGGCGTATGGCGGCTATGGCGTAGTCGCAGCTCACCCCGAGCGAGCAGTAGCCTTCGGAGTTGGGCGGCGTTGACTGGAACACGGCTACGTCGCAAGGAATCTCGTCGCCAATCATCTCAGGCACGTCCTTGAAGAAGGCAGGGAAGAAGTCGCCCTCCAGATGGTTCACCGCATCGCGCGAGTTGCCGCTGAGGAAGTTGCTCACATGGCGGAAATGACCGTAGCAGCGCGGGTGCAGCAGCGGGTTGTCGCCCAGCGTGGTCATGTGGAAGATAAGCACGTCGTTGTATTCCTCGCAGTGGTCGGCCATCGCCTTCGGCACCAGCTTCGGCACCGCCGCCGCATGACCCAGCACCACGCAGTCGCCGTCGTGTATGTCCTTGATGGCTTTTTCAGTGGTAGAGATTTTCCTCCTGTATTCTTCTTTCCAGTTCATGATATATATTTTAAGTGAAACATACTCTTTTAATTATCATATCAACATATCAACATATCAACCTATCAACATATCAACCTATCAACCTAAAGTAACCTCTCGAAATCAGTCTGGTGCCCCAATTATTAAAGTTGCCTCTAATGAGGCGTTTCTCACCTCCGCCCCTGTCTGTGCCGTGAAGCATCCTCCAGGTGCCGTCACCACCACATTGAAATTATAAGTCCCCGCGCCACCGCTTATGACTCCCGTTATCTTATGTGTCTCCTCGTCATAACTCAAACCTGTGGGCAGCGATGGTGAGAAACTCACCGTACCGCCTGTGGCCGTTACGGTTATTGGAGATATATAGGCACCCGAGCATATTTGCTGCATCGCAGGGTCAATGCTCACCGTAGGCACAACTGTCGGCGGGCAGTCGATGAATTGTATGCGGATGTCGGGCAGCATTTTATAACGGTAATGGGAGATGCGGCCGGGTGTGTTTTCGTATGTGAAATTGGGGTCGGTGGTAATGTCTTCGATATTTATGTCGTAAGATTCGTGGTAGGCTTCGATTCCTGTATATTTCGTTTGTTCGGTGTAGTAGAATTCGCTCCAATCCAAATCGATATGTGCACCCACTTCGTCGCAGTCCACGCCTATAAGCAGGTTCTTCGAACAGTCGTAAGGCACCGGTGTCGCGAAGGTGAAGGTGTTCTCGCCTTCCACTATGTTCCACCCTCCGCTCCAGTCTGGAGCACCGGTTTCTGGCACGAAGTCGTAATTTGTCTCAAATTCCTCTTTGTCGGTCATGCGGATGAAGATTCGCGTGTTGCGAGTGTAATCTACTGCTCTGTTTGAGAAGAATGTTATTCCTTTTATCATGCAGCCGCAATTCTCGAAGAGACTTTTGTTGAAAATCATCTGCTCCCATGTATGATGGAATATGGCATTTATTGGGAAGTAATTGTACAACCCGGGAGGCGATATAAAGTCGCCGACGGTTTCATACACAGGCAGTCCACCACCTACGTTCACAATGTATTTCGCCGTCACGGCACAGTATCCCGCTGGGTCGCCTGCAGGTATGGTCGCCTTGATGATGGCGGAGCCGTTGCCAACGGCAGTCACTGTGCCGTCCGCCGCGACGGTGGCTACTGCTGGATTGCTGGTGCTATAGACCACGGAACCGCTGGGGCTTACCTCGTCAGCTCCGTCCACCTCAATAGTTATCGTTCCTCCGACCGTAAGTCCTATCACCTCTTTGCAGAACTTGAAGTTAGCTGTTCCCGTGCGTTCGTAAGTGCAGCAGTCGATGCAGAACTTCGTGTTGGGACGATACTTCATGCGGTATTCGCTGTTGAGAGTGCTGACATTACTCAAGTCGTAAGGTGAATTGCCTTCGACATGTAGCTGTATGTTGGTTGTTCCCTCTGTGCAGTAGAAGTTGCTGTAGAGGGATGATGAGGTTGTTCCCGACTTGTCGTGTATCGCCACAACAAGGTTTTTCGTGCCACTATAGGCGTATGGGGTGTCGAACAGAATCCATTTCCACCCGGGCGACGTGCAGTTGATTGGTCCTGAATAGACCAGTTCCATATCGTAGGGCAGGCTCCAGTCAGCATCGTTGGAAAAAGTGGCGTCCGTTCGCTCGCCGACATATATATCTACATCGTTTTTTATGGTCATTGGGGTGGAGAGTGCATAGTTGAACGCCATGCCGTTTATAACACCCTTGCAGAGTTCATCCTGGGGGTATATTATCTGGCGGTAGCTGTATTTGTATGCCACATTCACGGGACCGAAGAAGTGGTTTGTGGTGTTTCCTGTTCCCACTGTCTTGTCGTATGCTCCGCACGATACCGTCACCTCGCAGCTGGCGTATGCTGGGCAGAGGTCGCCCAATTCCTCTATCCTGGCTTTTATCACCGTCGTGCCTGCGTTGACGGTGGCGACATGTCCGTCGGCATCTACGGTGGCTACATCATCGTTGCTGCTGCTCCATGTGATGTCGCCTCCAGGAGTGCTTGGCGTGGCCGTGAGGTCAACCGCCTGTCCGATTGAAAGGTTCGACTCTGGGCAGCCGTACATAGTGAGCGTCCTCGGCGACGCACAGCATCCTTCGGCGGTAATAAGTGCCACCCAGCCGGATTTCTGTGTGCCTCCGTCAGATTTCCAGACTACGGTCATAGTGCCGCTGGTGCAGGTGTAGGTGGTGCCAGTGACAAGAATACTTCCAAACCCCGATGCCGCTCCATTGAAGCCATTAGTCCAGCCTGTGCAGCCAAACACCAGCTTGGTACCTGTAGCTGCGTCGCCGTCATAGATTTTTATGTTGTCGTAATCGCCAGAGCCTGTCGATTCGGTGGCGAAATCAAAGAATATTATGTTAATCTCGCCAGCCGAGTTGAAGGTGGCCGAGTAGTTCTGGCTGGCCGCATAGTCTCCTTCAGGACCGCCGCTATCGTAAAAACAATAGTTTGTGCCGCACATAATCTCCTGCGTGGTGCTACTGTTGAGTGTTATCGTCTCGTCACAGCGCAGTTTCGACGTCACTTCACACTTGGCCGTAGCGGGGCAGATATCGCCTACGCCTTCGATGCGGGCTTTGACAAAAGTGGTGCCAAGTCCTGCGAGTCGCACATGTCCGGTGTTCTCATCCACCTCAGCTATGGATGGGTTGGAACTGGACCATGTTATCTCGCCGCCTGCAATGCTAGGTGTGGCAGTGAGGTCGAATTCGTCGTAGAGGTAGCGGTCGCCATCGGGACAGCCACTGATGTCAAGTGCCCGCATTATTGGACAGCATCCTTCAGCGGTGATAAGAGCCGTCCATCCGGCCTTGTTTGTGCTGCCGTCCGACTTCCACACTACGGTCATGGTGCCGCTGGTGCAGGTGTATGTGGTGCCTATAGCAAGGATGTTACTGAAACCCGATGCGGCACCCGTAAAGGTACTGCTGCCCCAGCCGGTGCAACCGAACACCAGTTTGTCGCCCGAAGAGGCATCGCCGTCATAAATCTTTATGTTATCGTAGTCGCTTGAAGATGTGCTCTCTGTGGCCAATTGGAAGAATGTAATCTTTATTTCTCCCACTGATGTAAAAGTAGCCGTGTAATTCTGACTGGAAGCATAGTCGCCGTCTGGTCCACCGCTGTCATAAAAGCAGTATAGATTGCCGCAGATTATCTCCTCGTCGAGGTTTCCTGTGAGTGTGAATGTCTCGGTGCAGCCAAGCGTCACAGTGATATCCACGCTTGCCACCGCACCGCAGTAGTCTCCGTCGCGTCCCAGCATGGCTGACACAGTGGCAGTTCCGGGTCCAACAGCGGTCACAAGACCTTCGTCCGACACGGTGGCCACAGTCGTGTTGCTGCTCATCCAGCTTATATCTCCGCCCCCTGTATAGGGCGCAACAGCCAGTTGCTGTGTACTGCCGTATGTCATCGAGGTGGATGGTGTGCCGTCGAACGTGAGCGTCCGCTCTATTGAGCAGCAGTCAATGCAGAATTTCGTGTTTGGTCGATAGGAGGCATAGCTCCCTGTCGGCAAAGAGGCTATGTCGTAGGCACTGCCGTCGCGCCGCGCATAGAGCATCTTATTACCCGATGAAGTTGAGTAGTAAAAAGTGTTGTTGGTGGTGGTATATGACCCAGTATTATCGACTATGGCCACCACGAGATTTCCCGAACCGCTGTAGCTGTATGGGTTTGAGAATGTGAACCAGTGCCAGTTGTTCGTGGTAAAGCTCATCGTTCCGTTATAGACAAGTTGCATCGAGCTGATGGCCGTCCAGTCGCTCGTACTGCTGAATGTTGCACTTGTGCGCTCGCCTATATATATCCTCACCGTGCGGTTGATGGCGGTTGTTTGTGCATATTGGAATGCGATACCCTTAATTGTGCCTGTGCAACCCAACTCGGCGGGGTCGTAGATAATTTGGGTGCAGCCATATTTGTAATAGTTATTCACGGGGGTGTAGTTGCGTCCCGATGTGGATGAACTGGTACCGATTGCTCCGGTCGCCGTGCCACTGCAACTTCCCACATCCTTAGTCTGCGCATTGGCCATTGGAGCTTGAATGACATATACAAGTATGGCAAAGCATAGCGCAAGAATGCGTATGTGATTGAATGTTTGGTTTGGTGTGTCTTGGTTGTGGTTTAGTACTGAGTAGTAATATTTGATCCTTTTCATGATACAGATTAATTGTCGTGCGCAATTAACATTCTATGGTAATGACTCCGAATGGAGGCAATACCATAGAAAGTGGCAATGCACGCGACATCATGTCATCATGAATTATTCGATGGGGGGGGAGGCTGTGAGCCTGTCTCCGACAATCGCCTTTGACGCGAAAGCATTGCCGAATCATCCGAGGCAGGTCTCCTGGCTCATCACCTCTTGGCCGACACCTTCTCAGGGGCTGCGCCCCCAATGGCATGTCATCGGCCCGTCGCTGGTGAATTACAGTTGCGCGACAGCTCACGATTTCCACGTGATTCCCTCTTGGCGACCCCATTACAGGGCCGACCTCAGTGATTTGTTGTTATTCTAAAGAACTGTCGCTGTGGCTTTTCAACGGCTTTCACCGTTTCCCAACAGCATCGCAAATATACATCTTTTTTTGTTCTCAAATTTTTTTTCAAATCTGTTAGTGGTAAGGTCTTCACACCTCTACCACCGTGCAGCCTGTCTCGTTCAGATACATTAGGTATCCTTTTACCTTCGGGTATCCCATCGCCTCCATCGCCTCACAGTATCCTTGCACCTGGCTCTTGTAACTTTCGTGCTCCGCACCTGTCTTGAAATCCACCACCCATGTCTCGCCGTCGGCAAACACTATCCTGTCGGGGCGCAGTTCTTTCCCGTTAAACATTAGGGATGTCTCTTTCCGCACCTTCAGCCCCTTGGCGAAGAACCGGCGGCTCTCTTCTCCGTTTACCGCCTGCTCGGCCATCTGTCTCACCCTCTCTTTCGTCTCTTCGTCCAGCTTCAGCCGCTCCACCGCCCGCTCCACATCTCCGGCGTGGTCCGTCATCGCCAGCGTCTCGTGTACCAGCGTCCCGAACTCCTGCTCTTTGCTCGTTGTGGCTTCTTCGTTGGCGTGCCGTGCGTATCTTATGCGCTCCGCATAACTCGGAAAGCTTATGTTCTCCAGCGTCACCAACCGCTCCTTTTCTTCTTCGCTCTTCTTGGCTTCCCGTTCGTGATCTTCACCGAAGAGGTACTGCTCGCCGCTCTCCGTCTGCCGCACCTCTTTGGCTGTGTCTTTTATGTCTATGTCTTTAGCCAGGTTCCAAAGCAGCTGCTGATGGCTCTTCGCCTCTTTTTCGCTCTTTTTGCAGCTGGCATACACTATCAGTTTCTCCTCGGGGCGTGTCAGCGCAACATACACCATGTTCGTGTTGTCCATCTCCCGCAGTTTCCGCTCTTCGTCAAACTGTTCGTCGAATACCGTTTCCTCTTTCGCCGAAGACTGCGCCAGCCCCACTTTCAACTCCAGTTCGGGCTCTTTAACCTCCACCCATATCGGGTTGTTGCGCCCTCTGCTGGTCGGCAGCGCCACTATAACTACCTTCCACTGCAGCCCTTTCGCCGTGTGTATCGTCCGCAGCGGCACCGCCTCGCTCCCGCCTGTGCAAGCAAGTTTCATATCCTCCAGATGACTATCCATCCATTCCAGAAACTCTCGAAGGTCCTGCCGATGTGTCTGTGCATATTCTGCAGTCACGTTCAGTAGCTTCGACGCATAGGCGTTCTCCTTGCCGTCGCTGTTGTATTTGCGTATCGTCTCTTCACAGCAGTCATAGAGCGACATCTGCCTCATCCGCTCGAAGTCCAGCTCTATCCCTGCCGCCCTCGTCATCTCGTCCAGCCTCTTCCACGTTTTATTCTTCACCGCTTCTGCCACATAGCTCCTGTTAATTCTCCCCATATATTCCAGCTCTATCAGTGCTGTCAGCGTGGCCTTCTGGTCCTTTGGGTTCATCACACACCTCATCGTCGCCAACACAAGCCTCACCAGATGGCTGTTCTCCAGTTTCTGCGACTCGCTCGACTCTATCTTTATCCCTCTCTTCGTCAGCACCTCCGACACTTTCGTCAGCTGGTCGTGCTTCGATGCCATCACGCATATCTCGCCATAGTCGTACCCTTTCCCGTGCTGTGCCTCCACCTCGTCGCCTATCGCCTCCCACATCCCTTCGCTTTCCTCTCTGAAGTCCAGCTTCACAAAACCCTGCGGCTCGCCTTCGCTCTCCTTCCAGTCTTGCCTCAAATCTTCCTCTCCGTCGCCCTTCTGTCCTATGTACATCTCTGTCAGGTACTCGTTGTCTCCAAAGCCGTCTCTTATTGCTTTGCTGAAATATTCGTTGTTAAACGCCACCACCACCTTCTTCGAACGCCAGTTCTTCTTTTTCGGAAACGGGGTGTATATGCCCTCTTTCCCTATGTTGAGGTATCCGTAGTCTCGTACATTGGGTAGTTCCAAAAACTGTCTCACGTCGCCTCCTCTGAACCGGTATATCGACTGCTTCGCGTCGCCCACCACCAGCGTGGTGTGGTTGTTCGCCACCGCGTTCTCCACCAACGGCAGCAGGTTGACCCACTGCTGTCTCGACGTGTCTTGAAACTCGTCTATCAGTATGTTCTGGTATCGGTTCCCGATTCGCTCGTATATGAATGGTGCGTCGCCAAGTCCCACCACCTCAGCTATCTGTTTGGTGATTTCCGACATGTGAAGCAGTTTGTTGTCTTGGTAGTATCTCTCCACCAGTTCGCTCAGCCGCTTCAGCAGCCCTATCTCGTACAGCCGTGCCATCAGCCTCCTGCGGCTGTTGTACAGCCTCAGCCCCTCCGCCTTCTTCCTCTCTATCTTGCCGTATATCTCTGTCAGTTTCGGCTTCAGCTCCTCTATCGCCGCCCTCGTCGCCGCGTCGCATTTCACCGCAGCCGTCTTCTCTCCTTCGAAAAACTCCACTGCTGTCTTTGTCGCAGCCGAAAAGTCCTTGTTTTTCGCTTTCTTGAAGTAGCTCGGTGCCGACGCTGCGCCTCTGTGGAACATCTCTTCGCCTATCCCTTTCTCGGCTATCAGCCTCAGCCCTTCCTCGCCCAGTTTCGCCACCTCCGCCTCAAACCGTGCGTTATCCTCGTTGTATTTTCGTTTCAGTCGCAGGTATTCCTCCAGATTCCATTCCCCCAGTTCTTTTATATATTTTGGTGTGTCCTCCTCCAGCACCTGCCCTACCATCTCCTTCACTCCTCCTTCAATGTCGTAGCTTTTTTCGTCTCGCATCCTCTCTTCGCTGTATGTCTGCATCAGCCGCGTCAGCTCCTCTTCACCGTCCGTCCCTATCAGTGCCATCAGGTTGTCTGTCACACGCTCCTGCAGCTCTTTCTTGTCCAGCGTGATTTCGAAGTCCTCCGGCAGTTTCATGTCGTGTGCGAAAGTCTTCACTATCCTGTGTGCAAAACTGTCTATCGTGCATACCGCCAGGTCGCTGTAGTTGTGCAGCACCGACTTATACACCACCTTCGCCCTCCGCCTCACCTCTTCCGCCGTCAGCCCCGTCGCCTTCACAAGGCTCTCCTCCATCGCGGGCCGCTCCTCCAGCCCGTCGTCGCACAGCGCGTCCAGCTCATCCACTATCCGCTTCTTCATCTCGTTCACCGCTGCGTTTGTGAACGTGATGGCCAGTATCCGTTTGAACCTGTTTTTCAACCCTTCGTCGTTGTCGGCTGCGAACGCCAGCGCCAGGTACGTCAGCGCCAACTGGTATGTCTTCCCCGAGCCTGCTGACGCCTTGCACTCTATGAACCGCGCCTTCTCTGGCTGCAGCATCAACTCTCCGTTTCTTTCCATGTTCTTCTGTTCTTTGTTTGTAAATTAGTTTGCAAATATACGAAAAAACAAACAACCCACACATCACACATCTCACCCCACCCATCACAGGTCAACTGTCACTCGAAGGGGTATGGGATGGGTCTCGAAGGGGTCTGGGAGATACATCATTCCCACTACAGTTGTAATTCAGTGGTGATTCAGAAGTATAACGGGGGTGATCGCTTACGATGCTTGTTGCCAAGTGATTATAAATGATATAATCGGCGTGGTATGCAATAGGGTAATCATCACAGTAAAGTTGCGCTATTATGTACTTTGCAGGTCGAAAAAATTGCATATTTTGGGAATAAAATTCGACAAACTGATTTAAATCGATGAAATCCTCATTTTTGGTGTAACACTTGCAACACCCATATCGTTCCCGAAACTTTTCTCCTCTCGCTATGTTTTTCCTTTGGATTTTAGGCATTTGCCTGCCACATTCGAAAAAAATTTACACTCCCCTGTTGATAATTTGAAAAAAAGTATTATTTTAGCAACGGAAAAAGTGGCAGTACCTGCTGTCGCAAACAACTGAAAATAATCTAAAATTCAATATCATGGAAGCAAAAAAATCACCCAAGGCTGACCTTGAAAATCGCAAAGGTCTCTTTTTGGAAATCGGTTTGGTGGTGATTCTTGCAGTCGCCCTCCTCGCTTTCAACATCAAGTCCTACGACCGTGAGGATGTCGAGGCTATCCAGCGCACCGTCATCGACGAGGTCGAGGAAACTGTCATCCAGACAGAGGAGCAGGAGAAACCGCCTGAGCCGGAACCTCAGCAGGAAACAGCTATCACCGACATCGAGGTCGTGGACAATGATAAGGAGGTTGAGGCCATCGACATGTCTTCCTTCACCGAGGAGGTCTTGAACGTCGAAGCCACCGCTCCTATCGTCGAGGAGGTGGAGGAAGAGGTTGAGGAAGAAATTGTCATCATACCCGACGTCAACCCCGAGTTCGCCGGCGGCGAGGCCAAGCTCTACGAGTACCTCGGCGAGAACATCCGCTATCCCGATATCGCACGCGATGGCGGCATCACCGGTAAGGTTCTCGTCAAGTTCGTTGTCGAAAAAGACGGCTCCATCACCAACATCAGCGTCATGCGCGACATCGGTGGCGGTTGCGGCGAAGAGGCTAAACGCGTCGTGCGCGGAATGCCCAAGTGGAAACCTGGTAAAGTCGGTGGACGTACCGTCCGTTCGCAGTTCATCCTGCCCATCAGTTTCGTTTTGAAATAAAGGAATAAGCAAATTCTATAGCAGCAGGCTGCCCGACCACTCAGGCAGCCTGTTTTAATTCCCCCACTCAAGCACTCAAGCAATCAGGCACTCCAGCACTAAAAAAAATGCTCTCAGTCAACAACCTCTCCGTACAGTTCACCGGACAGAACCTTTTCTCCTCCGTCACCTTCAACATCGCCGACAACGACCGCATCGGCCTCGTCGGCAAGAACGGCGCCGGCAAATCCACATTGCTAAAAATCCTCTGTGGACAGCAGGAACCCGAGAGCGGCACCATCGTCATCGCCTCGGGCCAAACTGTCGGCTACCTCCCCCAAGAGATGATTCCCGACCACGAGGGCTCCGTCCTCGACGTCGCCCTCAAGGCCTTCTCTCATATCGACGACCTCGAAGCTCAGCTCGCTTCCCTCTCCGACGAGATTGCCAACCGCACCGACTACGAATCCGACTCCTACCTCCGCCTCATCCAGCGCCACAACGACCTCTCCGACCACATCTCTCTCCTCGGCGGAAACAACCGCGGCGAGCTCGCCGAGAAAATCCTCCTCGGCCTCGGTTTTCTCCATTCCGACTTCCACCGCCCCATGACCGAGTTCTCGGGCGGTTGGCAGATGCGTGTCCAGCTCGCCAAACTCCTCCTTCAACACCCTGACTTCCTCCTCCTCGACGAACCCACCAACCACCTCGACATCGTCTCCATCCAATGGCTCGAGTCCTTCCTCTCCTCCTATGCCGGCGCCGTCATCCTCGTCTCTCACGACCGCACCTTCCTCGACCACATCACCACCCGTACCATCGAAATCACCGCCGGCCGCATCTACGACTACAAAGCCTCCTATTCCGACTATGTCGTCCTCATGCAGGAACGGCGCGCCTCGCAGATGGCCTCCCTCACCAACCAGCAGCGCCAGATCGCCCAGATCGAGGCTTTCATCGAGCGTTTCCGCTACAAGGCCACCAAATCCAAGCAGGTCCAGTCGCGCATCAAGATGCTCGAAAAGATGGACCTCACTCAGATCGACGAGATCTCATCCGAGAGCATCCATTTCCGCTTCCCGCCGGCTCCCCACAGCGGCAAGATTGTCGTCGAGGCGCAGGCTCTCTCCAAGCACTATGGCGACCATTGTGTCTTCTCTGGCGTTGACCTCCTCATCACCGCTGGCTCCAAGATCGCCTTCGTCGGCAAGAACGGCGAGGGCAAATCCACTTTGGCGAAGATCCTCGTGGGCGACATCCGCGACTACGGCGGCGTCTGCAAGATTGGCCACCAGGTCGTCATCGGCTACTACGCCCAGAACCAGGCAGCCATGCTCGACGGCGAGAAGACCGTCTTCCAAACCATCGACGACATCGCCCTCGGCGACATTCGCCCCAAGATAAGAAACATCCTCGGCAGCTTCCTCTTCGACGAGGACGATATTGACAAAAAAGTAAAGGTCCTCTCCGGCGGCGAGAAAGCCCGTCTCGCCCTCGCCAAGCTGCTCCTCACCCCCTCCAACCTCCTCATCCTCGACGAGCCCACCAACCACCTCGACATGGACTCCAAGGACGTACTCAAAAACGCACTCCTCCAATACACCGGCACACTCATCCTCGTCTCCCACGACCGCGACTTCCTCCAAGGCCTCACCGACTCCCTCTACGAGTTCCGCAACGGCGAAGTCCACGAGTTCAAGGGTGACATCTTCGAGTTCCTCGAATGGCGCCGCCTCGAAGACCTCAAGCAGCTCGACCACCCAACCGGCAAATCCGAAAATCCACAAATCCAGAAATCCGTTTCCCAATCCAAGCTCGACTACCAGCAATCCAAAGAGCGTGAACGGGAACTGAGAAAGCTCCGCAACGAAGTCTCCAAGCTCGAAGAAGAGATTTCCTCCCTCGAGCAGAAAGTCGCCGACATAGAAGCGAAGCTAGCCAATGGCACCACCGACCCAGCCATCTTCGAAGACTATCAAACCCTAAAAACCACCCTCGAACAAAGAATCTCCAGCTGGGAAGAAGCCGTAATCAACCTAGAGACCGCCCAAAACCAATAGCCCCCCATTTCCCACCCCCACCCATCACACCCCATCCATCCTTCCGAATATTCCAAATATTCTGAATACTCTGAATATTCCCAATAATCCAAGAATTCCTACACCCTAATTTCAAGTTAGAATTGATATTTTTTTTATTTTTGCAACCGCTTACGAGATTTTTTGACTTACCGAGAGTTGCGGGAAGGATGGATTAATCGACAACCCTATTTAACATGCAAGACAACAAACCATATGAACGCCTGTGTGGCGAGCTGGTCGGAAAATTTGGAGCTACTATGGAAAGCCCGTCTGATTTCAACCGACTTTCGCTTACAATAAATGTCGATATCGGGGAAAGCGTCTCCGCCTCCACACTTAAACGATTGTTCGGTTACGTCAAAAGTGAGACAGACATCTCCAAGTCCACTCTCTCTATTCTTACAAGATGGCTTGGCTATAAAGGATGGGGAGACTTCTGCGCAACACCCGCATCCCAATCGCAATTCATAAAAGGAGCCACGCTTAAAACAGAACAACTCACCCCAGGAGACAAAGTCCGTTTTTTATGGTCTCCCGACCGCCAGTGCGTGGCACGCTACCTTGGTGACTACCGATTTGTAGTGGAGGAAGTGCAACACGCCAAACTCAAAATCGGCGATACGTTCAAAACTCTCCAGTTCACCGATGGTTCCGCCGCCTATTTCACCGACGTATGTCCTCCAGGTGGCACATATGGCAACGGTCGCAGTTACGTAGCAGGCTACCGCACAGGCATCACCGATATTGAAGTCATCCATGTACGACAGCGTTGAAAACTCGGGTTTTATCGACGGACACGAAAACATAGCCACCGAATTCACCGATATTGAACCCCTTGGAGAATGCAGGAACGGTTATAGCCAAGTGTTCAAAGCCAAGCGCTACGGACAATGGTTTGTGCTCAAGCGCCTTGACCCCGCTGTTGCCGATGCCGTTGGATATCGGAATCTCCTACACAAAGAGTTCCTTATCTCGGTAGAGCTCAATCATCCCAACATTGCAAAGACCCACAGCATGGAACCTGTTGAGGGCCTCGGACTTTGCATCATAGAAGAGTTTATCGACGGGGAAGACTGGGGTTCGTATTTCTCTCGAGTCCGTCCCGACAAGCAAGAGACCCTGCGTATCGTCAACGAGCTCTGCGACGCACTTTCATACCTGCACAGCAAACAGTACGTACACCGAGACCTCAAGCCCTCAAACGTGCTCATCACCCACAATGGGCACCATATCAAACTACTAGACTTTGGACTTGCGGACAATGACACCTTCAGCATTATAAAAAACGTCGTCGGCACCGCACGCTATGCCGCACCAGAGCTGGCCCACACCGCAAAGCCCGACCTCCGCAGCGACATCTTTTCATTAGGCGTGATGCTTGATGAGTTGCCTTTGCGTTGGAGTACCTTGAATCGTGTCAGCCGACGCTGCCGCAAGCAGCAACCCGACAAACGTTATCGCTCTGTCGAAGAGCTGCGAAAAGCCCTCAACCGACGCTCTCATTCACTCCTTATTGCGACACTCGTTCTCTCCATCATCCTCATCGCACTATACATAACCCTCAGCCAAACAAAAAACATCAAATCAACCATCAACAACCAAAATCTATCCGAACACTCTGAACCCTCCGAACACTCTGAACCCTCCGAATACTCAGAATACTCCAAACACTCCGAAAGCTCCGCAAACTCCGACCACCCCCAAAGCCTCCACGAATCCACCCCGACCGTGCCAACCCTCCCATCCGAAACTCAAAATTACAAACCCGAGATTCAAAATCCCCCGGTTCTCTCTCCAGAGCGAGTCATCGAATGGGCACAAGGCCAATGGGAGTTTCATCGTGAGACTGCCTTAGACACCATGCACTGTTGCATCGTCATTTCTGGGAACCATATAACCTACCGCCGTTTCGACCTCTTATTATATGACGGCGAAATAACCCAAATTGACATCGAAAAACAGCGGATCTCTGGAATGAAGGTCTTCAGTTGCTACTTCGACATGGAAAGAGAAGCCCTCTATATGTTAGAAATGGGCGGATGGATCACATTCAAAAGAACCGGTGAATAGCAGTCCCACCAAACCTGCACACTGTCTTGAAACGAGGTTTTTGCAGACGGCTTTCTTCCTGTAAAAGCAAAGACTTCATATAGAGGAACCATAGAGCGGAAAGACACATTTCGAAAAAGCAAGTCTTCACTTTTGCAAAAGCGCTCCCTACATTTTTCACTTTTCAAGAAGTGAACCCTACGCATACTTTCACTTTTGCAAAAGCATATTACCCATAGTCGACATTCAACTCAACCAAACCACCACCGACTTCTGACCACAACTCTCATGGTCACTGACTGACGGTTTCAACTTTCAACTTTCAATTTTCAACTTTTTTTCCTATCTTTGCAATCGCAAACCGCTGAGTAATGGTTTGCCGGGAAAGCGCATTTTTCGCTTTATTCATCTGATGTGAACTTAGGCAATTCACTCTGTGATAATGAATAACGTGAAATGGATTTCCATTTCGGACGTATTGAAAGACGATACGGTCAAGTGGAGTGATTCATTGAAACCTTATTTATCACAAGGAGCCTAAGCCTTACATCAGGATAAGGTGGAATGGATTGGCTCCACTTTTTCGTATCGTCTTATCCGCCGCCGGGCCAGCGACACAAAACCACCGTCACCTATGCCCAATTTGTCCGCACGGCACCATAATAACGATAGAGATTCAACCAATTGCATACGCTGAACCAAATTGAACCAATTTGAATCAAATTGAACCAGCCGAGTCCGAAAAAAACAGTATATTTTTGCAAAATGAAAAACAAAAAAACAATGAAGACATTAAGATTTTTTGCGGCAGCAGCCATTGTATGCTGTACCATTGCGGCACTAACCTCCTGCCAGTCAAAAGCAGACAAGGTGACGCAAAGACTCAACGACCTGGTTACACAACTGGAGCAGGCCAATGCGGAATATCAAAGCGATACATGGCAGCAGGCTACAAAAGAATACGGTGAAATTCTTTCTGACATGCAGAAATGCAAGATACCATCGGAGAAGCGGATGGAAATCCAGCAGCTCAATGCAAAATACAATGAGCTTAAAGTAGCGGCACTGACAGTTAGTGCTGATAAGTTTGTGGCTTCGCGGTTCGATGACGGGAAAGATGTTGTAAAACTAATCAGGGCTAGCGATGCTAGAGTGTTTTATACGGCACAGGTAGCAGATATGATCGAGGGGGTGTATGCATACAACGTGGCAACCGGCACGGATGAAGTAATAGCCGGGTCTGAAATAGGGTACATAGATATAATCGGGCTTGCTGGCAACAGGCTTTTCTATGAGGAGACATCCGGTGTCGGTGGAATAAGTTCGGACCAAACAGGATATGTTGACATTTCAAACAATGAGGATCATGCCGGAGTGATTGTGGGTTGCGGGCGAAAAATCGTCTCAGGAGAACTAAAAATTTTGAGATACGGTGGGTATGAATACAGCGTATCGACTACACTTACGGATTCGGAATACAAGGCTTTGTGTGAAAAATGGGACGCTGAGGAAGCAAAACGCAACACAGACTGGCTGCAGGGAACATGGGAGTACAGCGGGTACGACCCGTGGATAGGCTCGGTACGATACAAACTTATCATCGAAGGTGACTATGCTAGGTGTTACGGCAACGGGAGACTAATGGACAGCGGGCACATGGACATAGACATTGACGAGCAGCGCATCAGCTTCGGACAGTACACAGGACAAGATATCGACACCGAAAGGCAGATAATATACGTCGGTAGCCGCTCGGAGGGGACGAGATTCCACAAAACATCATATTGAAGAGAAGAATGAAAAGGTTTGCTCGGATTGTGGTGCTGGTGATGATGTGGCTGGCGGCAAGTGAATCGGCGGCACAAGTGCGGCCGAACACGAGCGACATATATTATTTGTTTTATGAGGAGAAGGTATTCCATCCTAAGTTCGGGTGGAATGCACGGATAAGTTTGAAAACGGATGCCAGTTCACTGGATAGCAGAAGATATGAAATAAGACTCAGTATCAACGACAGGATTTCGTCTGTACGAAACACGGATTGCGAAGTCCACGGTAACAACCTGTACCTATGGTTCAGGGACAGGGAAGGAGGAAATTGGAAAATCACAATAACACTTAAGCCTGACGGCTCGATGCAGATGTACATACCTCCCATGAAAACAAAGATGAATGAAGTTCTGGAGTATATAAACAGTCGGTATTTTCCTGATCAGCATATTGAACGAGAGGCCTGGTGGTGGATAGAACCGACCGATGAAGGCTTTAGCGGACATAAAACACGTTCAAAAGAAGATGCCAATCATCTCTCTTATTACAGTACGGGCAGGTTGTCGAGATCTTTTGATGAGTATATTTCCGACGGATATAAAGTATTAAAAAAAAGAGAGGAAGAATATCAAGAAATGATACGACTGCAAAGGGAAGAGAACAGACGGAGAGAAGAGGAGCGCAAAAGACGGGAAGAGGAACGCAGGAGACTCGAAGAGGAACGCAGGAAGAGAGAATTGGAGAGGCAGCAAAGAATAAAGGACAGTATGGAGCGTGACAAAAAAGAGAACACTGTAATGGTGACAGTGAAAAGTCAAGAGAAGGGGCAAGTATATCTTACAATGACGCGAGACATGGGTTTTCTGAACAGAATGCAGAATGATTCGGCATATGTTCGGATTGCAAAATCTATTTATGGCACCCCCATTGAAGGAAAGAATGACGTGTGGGAAGGCTCATTGTGCACGGGGAAATATAATGTGCGGGCAGAGGGCTATGGATATGAACCGATGATTCAAGAGATTGAGGTAACAAAAGACAGTACAGAGTTTCTGTTAGAAAGGATGACACCATTGACAACAGCATTCAAATTCAAGACGGAAGAATCATTGCAAGATTTGTCAGAAACGGGTTTTGAAGTATATGTTAATGGCTATTATGCGGGGAATACGCCTGTAACGGCAAACGTCATGATATGGGAGCCCAACAAGGTGGAATACAAGGATGAAGCATTCCGCAAAAAAACGTTCTGGCTAACGATAAATGGTAAAGTTGCGTCGGTAAGCAAATCTCCAACATCGAAATCGGAAGGCGTTTCTGGTGTGACTCTAGGGAAAAACAACACTGTAACTGCAAAATTGAAAAGAGGTAGAAAGGGAGCCATCACCAAAGAAGGCAACTTCTATATATTTGGAGGTGTGGGTGCAACATCATATCCGAGTCTGACTTATGGTGGATATATCGGCATTACTGTAAAGCATTTTTGCTTAGACTTAAGCTTATACCGCGCATTAATGGACACATTATCTGGAGCACAAACTGGATTCAGACTGGGGGCGGCATTCCCTATTAAGTGTTTCAGAATAACTCCTTATGCCGGAATGAATCTTGACATTCTCAGCCCTGATAAGAGAGTAGAAAAGGAGGGGAAAACCACGCTCCCCTCATTCCCAATAGGTTTAAAAACGGAGTTTGCTTTGTTCGGATGGGTAGTAATGGGATTGTCGCCAGAGATTAGTTATTATATTAAGGAGAAACGATGGGTTTATGGACTCCGTGTTCACCTCTCGCTTTCTAATGTGCCTTTAAGGAAAAGCAAAAAAGACAAGTCGGAATCCACCATAAAGTACTATAATAATAAAAACAACAATACACGTCCATACATGAACAGACGGTACAGCCCGGTGCCGATGCGGAGACGATAACGAATTGGCATGAGGGGGCGAGATTCGAACAAAAGTTAAATCTAAAAAATAAACATTATATCATGAAAAAGACTATTTTGTTTGTAACATTGATTGTGGTCGGTTTAACTGCCGCAGCACAAAGCGAAAATGTCAAGAAAGTGGCGGAGTATTTGAAAGGTAGCAATTTGGACTTAGGTACAGCCAAGCGTTACATAGACATGGCCTGTGTGAATAAGGCAACAAAGGACGAGGCAACGACATGGTTCTATGCGGCTCTTATTTACCGTCAAATCGGAGAGGAGAACGAGAAGCCAAGAAATAATGGCTCCTGGGTGATAGACCGAGACTGGGAGAAAAAACTATCGGAGGCCGTCAAACGTTTTTGGGTGTTGGATGCGAGGGAGAACTATGGACCGGAGACGAATCCGTATGCGGATTACATAGCGGGCAAATCGTTGGAGGAGTGGAAAAAGGCGAGGGAAACTATGTCGAAAAAATGGGTCGATATGGGTGTGCGTGACGAAAATGGTGATATGATGTATTGGGCAAGTTCGGATTTCGTTCTATACAATAACGGCACAGTTGGATTTGCAAATTACGGTGAATCGGGATCTGAGGTCGGATGGGGCGACATCAGTGGAGAAAAATCAGGTTCAAACTTGTCTCAATTCGGAGGGCAGAATCCTCCCGGAAGAATTGAAGGAGATCCGAAATATGATATTGTAACAGCAAAACTCGGTTCGCCACACCGTCTTCCTACCCAGAAAGAGATACAAGCTCTTATGGACAATTGTGATGTTAAGACGACAACGATACACACCGGGGAGCCGCAGGGGACAAACGGTCTTCCGTCGTGGGTGCATGGGCAGTGGATGAGCAACGATGCTGTAATGTTGGGCAACACGGTTGTCAATTCGGCTCTTTCGGTGAAGGTGGATGGTGGTTTGGCTTCTTGGTTCACGTCCAACAACACCTTACATGGCGACTATTGGGAGGGGCCGTACATTTATGATGACGGGAGGTTGGTTATAGGCAAATTGACCCTCATTGTGGACAAGGAAAGCAGGACATTGAAGGACAGGAACGGTAGACCCTTCAGCAAGATATCAAGCAGCACGTCAAGCAACAAAGTGACGGGCGTTCTCTTTACAAGCAGAATAAACGGAAACACGTTGCTATTTGCCATGCCACCTTCTGTCACGGCCATTAACTCTGGTAAATATTACATTGCATTCAGGAACTCGCAGGAAATTTCGTATTGGACTGGGACGCTCTTCAACAAAGACAATGACTGCGCAGTCGGCATGACCATGGTATCTGATGGCTGTGGCGCAGTTGCTCAACCAAGGTCTTACCATAAACGCATTAGGGCCGTTAAGGTTGATGTGGGATCAAGAGCATGGCTGACAGAGGAGAAGCGCGTTAATGATAGTGTTGCAAGAGTTAATCGGCAGAAAGAGATAACCAAGATACAAAAATGGCTCGAAGCAAGGACAGCTGAGGAAAAGGCAAAAATAGATGCTTTCTACGCCCCTTTCATCGGCACATGGAAAGCAGAAGATAAAAAATATAAAGACGTAATAGTTGTCATCGATACGAATCACATGTATGTGAAGACCAAAGAGTGGGATGGATACGACGGGTTGGTAAATTTAAAAATGAAAAAGGGAACTAAAAATACAGTTGGACAAAGGCCGACCGATGACCATGTAGAGATAAGTCCGAGTAGTTGGAGTTGGAGCGAAGAGGTAAATCTGGGATCTCAGGGACCTGGTTATCCACCCAGGCGTAAGACATTGTATCATCAAAGAAATATAAGCATCGATAAAGAGAACAACCTGTGGATAAGCATAAAAAACGACCGCACTTACGAGACAGGAAAGATGGAAAAGGTGAAGTTGATTAGAGTGTCAACTGAAACGAAGGTGCCAACCGATACGAAACGGAAGAAGAGATGAGTCAGGGATAATGGTGATGCACGTATTTTTGGGGTAATTAATCACTAAAATAACAACTTAAAACAAAAAAAATGAAAAGTACATTGAAAATTGCGTCAATATTATTGACGATGGGGATTCTAATGGTGTCGTGCGGAACAAAAGGCGGAAAGATGCCATTAATAACAGACAGAGGTGTTGGGCCATTTGTGTTGGGGTCGTCTATACGTGACATTCCACAAAAAGGCGAATTTTATGATACGATTATTTACAAACCTTTGTATGAGATAGGATTTGTTGGTGGAGACAATAAATGGGAGTGGGATGAACAGGAAATGGCAAAAAACAAAAAAGATGTTGATGATGGATTTTATTATATTGTAAGCACTCATTTTGATTGCTATGTTGTTCAAGGGATTGATACTTTAATGTGTGTGGCAGCTAACACAGAAGGGAATATCACTTGTATAAAGGTTTTGTCGGAAAAGATTCAATTTGAAAGCGGCATTCATGTGGGATTAACATCAGACGAGATGTTTTCAAAATATAATGCACTGTATATCTGTGGAAATAGTATGGGAGGAACCGATGTGGCTTGGACAATGATGTACTTTGACGTTTCAGGTATGAGCGACAAAGTAAGTCTTGTCCCTAAAGGAAGAAACAAAATAAAATTTGGTGATGAAGATGGAACAGAAAATCCTGACGGTTATGGAATGCCAATACATGGAACAGAAACGAAATATAAAGGATATGAATACTATTTTATGCCACAGGAGGACGTGAAGGAAGACTATTTGGCATATATTTGGATTGGAGAGGTTCCGTATAGTTGGGAACAATCTTGGATGAACGCAGTTTTTAATAGCAGTTTTTAATAAATAATTAAGATGATTTATCGAGTTTTCTTTGGACTATGCTTGCTTTTGGTTTTATCGTGTTTTTCTGCTTGCAAGAATAAAAGCCAAGATACGTCGAACCATCAAAATAATGAGGCACTTTCCCAAGCTTTTACGCAGATGAACGGAATGGAGGAGAGGAAAGAAGATGTTGAAAATATACAGAAAGAGAGGGAAAGAAAGGAAGAAGAGCAGGAGAAGGAACGAGGGCGGGCGAAGAGTTGGCTACAAGGAACGTGGGAGTACAGCGGGTATGACCCGATAGCGGGGCAGATGTCCGTGAGGTTGATTATCGATGGGGACTATGCCAGATTGTACGGCAACGGCAAGCTGATGGATAGCGGACACCTCGAAATAGACCCCGAGGAGGAACGTATCTCCTTCGGGCAGTACACTGGACTGGACATTGATATGGCAAGGCAGATAATCTACACGGGTGGCCGCTCGGAAGGGACGTATATGCGCAAGAGTACGGGCGGTGGGAGTTCTGGATCATCGTATTCTGGAAGAGGATCGAATGGTAATACATCACGCGTAACCACGTTCACAACCTCGTCCGAGGTGATGGCTTACGTTGGCAACAAGTTCAGGAACAGATCGGGCAACGTGATAAGGGTGAAGTCATACGGGATAATCTGCAACGGAACGCAGATAACTAACGGTGTGAGGGTGGTGAGTTTCAACGGTAGTCGGGCCACGCTGACAGCGACATCGCCTTATGCGCATGGGACGCAACACTTCTATGTGGACGCGTCACGCGGAACAATCACCGACGGCACGGGCGATGTATTTTACATTCAGTAAAAAAAAGTTCATTTACATTGTGTTGCGCTTCTAACTTGAAATTAGGTTCTAACTTGAAATCAGGACAGGTAATCAATGCCAATCAAATATTCAAAACAATAAGAAAATGCGACTAATAGCAATTGTTTTTGCGGCCAGTTGCCTGTTGATGGCGGGCTGCATGAAGGAGACCGACGACACACTGTGGCTGCCGGTGCCTTATGGGAAGATTCCTTACGAGGTGCTTTCGGCGGCGGAGCAGGACTCGTTGCGGCAGCACATGCCCATCTACGAGGGTGTCACTCCGCCCAACATTGTGGGCGACTATCTGGCGTCGCCCATGACGCTCACTTTCGCCTCGGACAGGTACGAAGGCACGTTTTACGACCTGCACTGGCGCATCGAGAATCAGAACGAGCGCAACCTGGCCTCTTACAAGGAATGGCAGCGTACCGCCGCTGGCGACGGCAAGGAGGCGCATGTGATAGGCTCCGAAGACAAGTTCACGGCCTATACCATAGAGCAGACCGTTGACGAAAGCCGCGGATGGAGCTGTGAGCAGGTGACCGTCATTTCGGGTACCAAGACCGCCAACGGCATCGAGGGATACAGCTACGCCATCGTGATGCGCAACAAACAGGACTCCAACGGCATCATAATCGACCCCGACAGCTACAGAGTGTTCACCGACGGCGACGGCATCTCCTCGCCAGTCACAAATCTTAAAAGACTATGAGAAGGACGCTGGCTGCAATAACATTTGTTATGTTCGTGACTGCCGCTTGCGGGCAGAGCCGTCTTTCGCTGCAGATGTTCTCGGCGGGTGTGAAGACGGGTGTCAGCGTGGGCGACTACCGCCTGACAGCCGACTGCTACGATGTCTATAAGCACCGCATGAGCGGCAACGGCGTGGCCGGAGCGTGGTTTCAGTACCGCACGAGTTTCGGTCTCTCGGTGCGGCCGGAGATAGCCTACATGGGACGTGGCGTGACCCTCGATTGGGCAGACGTGCACTATCGCCTGCGGGCGCACTGTCTGGACCTGAGGGTGGGCGTGACATACAACTTCACCATACAGAAAACTCTGCTGTCGCCATATATCGTCGTGGCACCGACGTGGAACGCAACGTTGGGCGGCAGGGTTGATTACTCGGACGACTGGACGGGCGAGATAGAGATGCCGCTGTCGAAGAGCAACATGAAGATGCACGACTTCGACATGTTCTGCGGAGCGGGACTGGAATATCCAGTGTTCGGCAAGGGCTGGGCGATATACCTCTCGGGTGAGGTGGGCTACAACTGGGGGCTGGTGCGCAACTTCTCCAGGCAGGAGACCTCCAGCGACATCAACGTTCTCAACGCCAGCCTCGACAAGCAGCCCCCCATGGGCGGACGCCTCGGCAGGGGGATAGAGATTACCGTGCGTGTGGGCGTGCCGTTCGGACAGAAAATCAAACGCAAGATAAAAACAGACGAAGAAGAGCAATGGACAGAAGATTCAATAGATGCCCCAGCGGACACGCTGGAGGAGGAATCCATCGAAGAGGTGAAGCCGGAAGAAAAACCACAGGAAGAGGTGAAGCCGTTGAAACCAGAACAGAAACAAGAAACACCTCAGCCCTCGCAGCCTCAGCTGAAAGAAGAGGACTCGGAAGAATTGGAGGATTTACAGCAATGAAAAAGACTTTATTATTGGCAGCACTGCTGCTTACGGGATTAAGCGTGAATGCACAGGAGACATTGTCCACCACTGGCGGCGACGCAGAGTCGAACACCTGTAGCGTGAGCTACACCGTGGGGCAGATGGCAGTGAAGACCGCCTACGAAAGAGTCACAAACGGTGAGCGAATGTCGGCCAACGTGCGTGAGGGCGTGCAGCAGACCTACAGTGTGGAGGAGTTGAAGATAGAGGGTGCGGAGCCTTTCGGCTTCAACATCAAGGTCTATCCCAACCCGACGACAGACAACGTGACCGTCAGTCTCGACAAAGCCGTCGAAGGCATGCACTATGAGCTCTACGATGTGGACGGTCGGCTGTTGCAAAAGGAGACCATGCGCACAGCGGAACATAGCATAGATATGCGAGACTATCCCTCTGGAGCATATCTTCTGCGAATCATCAGCGACAAAGCCACGCAGCCCTACCGCATCGTCAAAGCCAAATAAGGTAATTTAAAAAACAATGGACATTAAAGACAAGAAAAACAACAAAGGACAATTTCTATTTTGTCATTCTTGTCTTGAAAAAACATCATTTGTCAAATCACTAGTCACTAATCACTAGTCACTAATCACTTAATAAATATCATGAAAAAGAGCTTTATTCTTTTAGTTGTGGCTATGGTTGCCACATTGTCGGTCTGGGCGCAGGTGCCGCAGACTTTGACCTACCAAGCCGTGGTGCGCGACGCCAACGGACGGCTAATCTGCAACAGCAACGTGGGTGTGCAGCTTTCGATAGTGCAGGGCACGGAGGACGGCACGGCGGTATATACCGACCGCCAGACGGTACACACCAACGCCAACGGCCTTTTCACCATGCTGATAGGCACTGCGGAGAACAGCATCGGAGGTATCGACTGGGCGGCAGGGCCTTACTACCTAAAAAGTGAGATAGACCCCACCGGCGGCAACAATTACACACTTGAGACCGTGCAGCAGCTGTTCAGTGTGCCGTATGCGTTGCGGGCACACACGGTTGACAGTATAATAGGCGGCGTGAACTACAACGAGACCGACCCGGTGTTTACAGCATGGGACAAGGACTATAATGACCTTATCAACCGCCCGACAATACCGACAGCAGTAAGCGAACTCGCCAACGACGCAGGATACCTAACATTCTTTACAGAGAGCCAGATATTGAGCATCAGCAACGACACGATTTACTTGACAGGCGGCAGTTTTGTCAAATTGCCTGCAGGCTTCAGCGGAGACTATAACGACCTTATCAATAGGCCAAACCTTGCCGACAGTGTGTCGCGGATTGTGAACGAGTATCATTTGGGTGATACTATCATCAACTACATTTCGCAGAACGGTTATGTTGACAGCAGTTACGTGATTAACTACAATACGCAGCAAGGATATGTTGATACGTCATATGTAACGAACTATATCAACAACGGCGGGGCTGTAACTAGCGAAAGTGATCCGGTGTTTACAGCATGGGACAAAGACTATAATGACCTTATCAATCTACCTTCGATACCGACAGCCGTAAGCGAACTTTCCAATGATGCCGGATATCTGACCTCTTATACCGAAGTGCAGTCGCTCGGCGACGTGACGACGATAGGCAATGCCGCAAACTCGCAGTTGAAAGCCGTGAGCGACCCGACAGAGGACTTGGATGCCGTGAACTTGCGGACGCTGAACTTGACGATTAACGATGTTGTAGCCGATTGGACGCATAGGTTCGATTCAATAACGAGCAGATTCGACTCTATCACGCACAGATATGACTCAATAATACGTGGCGTTGATTCGATTATCGCCTATCAAGACAGCGTTATTGACACGCTGACTCAACAACTTGCCATACTTGGAATCACTACTGGCGACACTACAGCCGTGGAGTGCGAGATATTCAACTGGTACGGCACAGAATACACCGTGTCGGGCGACTACCAGCATATATTGACAAACAGCTACGGCTATGACAGTATTCTGACAATGCACCTGACCATCAACCACGGCACACACAATGCTGAAAGCCAGACCGCATGTAACAGTTACACGTGGCACGGCAACAACTACACTGCAAGCGGAACTTACACCTATAACTATACCAACGGCGTAGGCTGTGCAAGTACCGACACACTTCATCTTACAACCCAAAGTACACATAACTCGGTCACTCAGAGTGCCTGCGACAGATATACATGGCATAGCACATCATATTCATCAAGTGGTAATTATACATACTCATATACCAATTCATCGGGTTGTGCCAGCGTGGACACACTTCATCTTACTATAAAACAAAGTACGCACAACTCTGTCACACAATCCGCTGCCAGCAGCTATACTTGGCATGGTACCACATACACAGCTAGTGGCAACTACACATATTCCTATACCAATTCAGCAGGTTGTGCAAGTGTGGATACCCTACATTTGATAATAGGAGGTTTTGACGCTAACGGAGCATCCTCTGCTTTGTTCTCCGTAAGTTCAACCAAAAAAGTCCGATTCTCGAAAGGCAACTTGCAATACAGAACTACAGGAACCCATACAGTGACAGGTGGTGGAACTGCCACGGGCACATGGCGCTTTGCCGAACACCAGTACGACTATATCGGTGAAGGCAACGCAAATATCTCATCCACATACACAGGCTGGATAGACTTGTTCTGCTGGGGTACGTCTGGCTGGAACAGTGGAGCCAACGTATACCAGCCATGGGCCGCGGACGGCACAAATAATAGCGACTATACTCCAGGCGGCAGTACTACGAATAACTTGACAGGCACATACGCCCGAGCCGACTGGGGAGTGTATAATGCCATATCGAATGGAGGCAACCAGCCAGGAATGTGGAGGGTGTTGACAAAAAACGAGTGGGAGTATCTTATCAACACACGCAGTGCTTCGACCGTAGGAGGCACAACCAATGCACGTTACGCCATAGCAACGGTGAACGGGACCAGTGGGGTGATAATATTCCCCGACACATTCACCATGCCGGCAGGATTGACTGTAACAAATATCAACACACCCAATGGCTCATGTGAAAGTAGTACATATACCGCCAGCCAGTGGGGTAAGTTAGAGTCAGCCGGTTGCATTTTCCTGCCTGTTACGGGCTACCGCCCAGGCACGTATGTAACTGAAACAATTAGAAAGGGCTACTATTGGTCAAGTTCGCGCAGCAGTGATAACGGCGCGTATACCCTGGAATTCGCACTTGGTAACATTTCAAACGTTTTTTCGGTGGTCAGCTTAGATCGTAAATATGGTCGTTCGGTACGTCTTGTTAAAGAAGCGAATTAGTCAATCATTAAACAAATAACAAAATAATTAAGCAAAAGGAGGAAGCCGAAAATCCAGAAAAGAGTAGGCAAAATTTAATAGAAGTTGCGCCCGACACGGATTAAGGGGAACACAAATGGACGAACAACAAAAAAAGATAATAACAGATGCCCTTGAAGAGCAGTTGAGAAAATGGGTATGCGTTAATAAGGAAATGCCTGGTCTAACTAGCATCTCCCGTCATTTCAACTTGATGGAGTTTGATACTGAAAAGAAATGGATTGTTGTAAAGAGTAACATATACCCACCATACAACATCCTTAACTACGATACCCTCGCCAAGGGAATAATAATGGATTTAGATGGAAGACTTATCCTAAAAAACAGCAACGATTACTCTACAAAGGTTGAGAAGTCTTCAATCCAAAGAAAAACCAAATCAGGAACATCGTCGGTTTCTATTTTGACAAAATACTACCGCGTTATTCATATGGAATTCTGTAAATTATATAGGGAAAAATTAGAGAACAAATAAGAAAAAAGGTGCGGACTCCCAAGTCTGCACTTTTTTAATCCAACAATCCTATGAGAACTTAGATTCAATCAGGGCAGTCGCACAGCGGCTGCCTGTTTGTTATATATGGCATAATTTACGACTTTTCGGAGATTCTGGATTTTACGGAGATTCCGGATTATAGCTGGATTGTGGATTAATGGTGGACTTAGAGGATTTAATCGCAAAATGTTTTGAAGAAAAATGTGTAAGAATCGCAAAATGTTTTTTTGAAAAGTGTGTAAGGATCGCAAAATTTTATACAACACATATTATTAGAATTACTTGTCGTCCATAGAATTCCCGTTGCGCCGGATTTTGTGGTCCGGCACTTATTGAATGTGTGAATGTGTTAGAGTGTTAATGCGTGAATGTGTTAATGCGTTAGTGCGTGAATGCCTCCTTTCGGAGTCATTGTCTCTGCGGCTCAGCAATAAAAACAAGCTTTTATTGCGCTCACTATAGTAAAACAATTGTGGTAGTGGAGTAAGAGGAAAGATGGAACGACATACACTTTTATAGAGGCTTGCATATTTTTCACTACGTTTTTCAACAAGTAATTTTTGGGACAAAGTTTCTTATTTAGGAAATATTTTGTAACTTTGCAGTACAAAAGAAGGAAGACAGATGAACATAGATATCGAATATCTTGCAGAGGCTCAGGAATATCTAAGCAATTTGAACGACAAAGCGAGGGACAAAATGTTTTACAACATCGGTCTGGTGCAGTCGGGTGTGCGGGATGTAAAGATATTCAAAAAGCTGATTGGAACGGAGATGTGGGAATTCCGTGCTGAATATAGAGGCAACGCATATAGGCTGCTATCATTCTGGGATAAAACAAAGTCATCGCTGGTAATAGCAACACACGGTTTCGACAAAAAGAGCCAAAAAACACCGCAAGGTGAAATTGCTCATGCTGAAAAAATAATGAAAGAATACTATAAAACAAAATAAAGATATGGAAAAGAAGACTATGACACACGAGGAGATGCTTGAGAAATACTACGGCAAGAAAGGGACTCCCAAGAGGGATGACTTTGACGCACGAGTGGCAGCAGGCGCACGGGAATATCTGATAGGGGAAGCTATCAAGGAGACTCGCAAGAAAAAGGGCTTGACGCAAGAGCAATTAGGCGAGCGGATGGGAGTGCAAAAGGCTCAGGTGTCGAAAATAGAAAGCGGCAAGGGTGTTACCTTCTCGACCATTGTCCGCGCATTCCAAGCTCTCGGAGCAAAAGCCGCCTGTCTTGATCTCGGAGAAATGGGCAAGGTGGCACTATGGTAAGAAGAAAACATGGTAGTGGCGTGTCTCTGACACGCTTTTCTTTTTGAGTGAGTGACCCCGCACTGAGCCTTCGGCTTAGTGTGGGGTTATTAGGATTACATGCCGGCGGCACGTTTTTTTCGGAATTTCCGGAGGGAATATTTCAAATTTGCCTTCTTCGGAGTCAATGTCGTCTGCGGTTCGGCAATATTCAAGCGAGCTTGTCTTGCACTCACTCTTGCACGACATTTGAATGTTGAACTTTGAATTTTGAGGGGGTATGCAGCGGCGAGAACGCCGCTGAAATGCACAGAAAGCCTCACCCCCCCCAACCCCCTCTCCCGTAGAGAGGGGGAGACGGATATTCTTTTCAATTTTGAATTTCGAATTTTGAAGGTTGATGTGTTGATAGGTTGAAGGTCGATAGGGAGAGGGATGGTGTGGGATTGCGTGAATGTGTTAATGTGTGAATGCGTGAATGTGCTAATGTGGGAATGTGTGAATGCTTGAATGCCTGAATGTGTTAGTGTGGATGGGGCGGTTGGAGACGGATTTTGAAAAATGTTGTATCTTTGCAGATGAACTTGAAAAGCCAATATTATGACTTCAATGGAATTAAACGCTGAGATGCTCCGTAATATGAGCATCATCGCAGAGGACGAGAATCTGCTGAAACGGGCTGTGAAATATCTGCGGAAACTTGCGGCAGAAAAAGAGAACGTCTCAGCGGAGATGTCCAGCAAGGAGTTTTTTGCACGTGTGGAGGAGGCCGGGAAGCAGCCTGGCGTGACGTTCAACAATGTAGCAGAGCTTGACCAGTATATTCGAAGCCTATGAGTCGCTACAGTGTGGAAATCAAGGAGTAGGCTCAACAGGACCTTAAGAAATTGAGCCTGAGCGAGCCCAAAGCATACCAGAAGGCACTCTGTCTCATCGGCGAACTTTACGACCACCCACAATCAGGCACAGGCAAACCGGAACGGTTAAAGGGCGTCAACGGTTCATTATGGAGCCGTCGTATCACGAAAAAGCACCGCCTGGTTTACGAGATCATAGAAAACGTGGTACATGTGGACGTTCTCACAGCCTACGGGCATTATAGTGATAAGTGACAGAGATCGTTTACAGTTTCTGAGGTGCTGAATTTTGTAATCCAGCACTTTTTTTTCTGTCGGGGGGTTATTCGGAATTTACGGAATTTCCGGAGATTACGGATGGCTGCCTCATTCGAAGTCAATGTCGGCTTCGGTTCAGCAATGAATACAAGCGTTCATTGCTCTCACTATTGCACAACAATTCACAGGTCTGAGTTAGTTGATAAAGGAGAAAAACTTTCTATTTTTCACGGAGGAGCCACAGTTTTAGGACTGGGTCGGCTAGGGTTACAGTGCGACCTGTCTTCTCTATCAGTTCTTTCTTTATCAGGCTCTCTTGTATGCGACTGATATTGGACTTCGAGCCTAGGTTGTATTTCTGAAGGATGGCCGAAGATGTGAAATCGCCGGTCTCGCCAACTACAAGAGCCTTGAGGAAATTAATCTGGTATGCGGAAAGGCCATCCGTCTGTTGCAAGAAAAGAATGGAATTCTGGTCAATCAAGTCGTTCACAGCTTCATCGATTGTGGCATCGCTGACCTTGGTTCCGCTATCGAGCATCACGTTCCACGCCAGCTGCTGAACGTAGGATGACTGGTTCTCGACAGTATCACAGATTCGCGTTATCTGCTTATCGGTGATGGTCTGACTGTTCTCCTCGAACTTATGCCGTATAAAGGGAATCCAGTCGGAGGTGGGGATGGGCTGGAGGTGGCGGATGTCGCCGAACTGATAGAACGGCATACGCTTGTTCTGAAACAGGTCGGTGAGCATCTGTTTCTTGCTGCCGAACAGACAATAAGAGACGTTCTGTTGCAACTGCCAGACTCCACGTACGCGTTTCTGGACCTCCAACGAATTGTCAAAAGCCCCTATCTGCTGGAATTCATCAATGCAAACCACAATATGCTTGCCAATCCTTGTTGCCAGCCTCTCCGGCAACTGCAGAAGTTCTTCGGGTGAATATTCCTTCGGGGTGATGCCCAACGAGACGGACATCTCGTTGGCGGGGTCGAAACCGAACGAGACTCTTGGAGCCAAGCGCGTGAGGAAGTCTTTGACATTGCGGAGCACTTGTTCGACCTTGCTTGCAGTCTGATTGAGCGTGGCAGACACCAGCTTGTTGTAGAAGTCATATTCGGTACGGCAATCGTAGATGTCTAGATATACGACAACGACCTTGTTGGTATCGACCTGGGAAATGACTCGCCTCACAAGAGAGGTCTTCCCCATACGACGAGGTGAGATAAGCACCACATTCTGTCCGTTTTCGAAATCCTGCTTCAACCGCCTGGTCTCGGATACACGGTCGGTAAAATTCTCACCTTCAACAGCTACTCCATATATAAACGACTTTTTCATAACCTTAAAATCATTGGTTGTTCAGATGCAAAGATACAACATTTTTGCAAAAGTACACAACTTTGTGGACCACAATCTTGTGGAACTTTCCCCAGATGCAACAGGCGGCCCCCGGCATCAAACGAAAACAAGTGAATAATGGCGGCTCAAACAACGCGCCGCTTTTTTGGGGTGGGTTGCCAAATCATGGGAAAGCTTCGTCTTGAGAATCGAGGCTTTTTTGTTGGCTAAAGGTAGATCCTGCTGCATACCTCTCCCCCATAGATGTAATGACCCGACGAAATGTTAAATTAGTCACGAGCCTTCCTAAAAAAACTTAAATTCGCTACAATTTATGTTTCTCATGACTTTACCACGACTTTACCATGACTATACTACGACTTTACCATGACTATACCACGACTTTACCATGACCATACCACGACTATACTACGACCCGCTGTGCAGGATTTCCGAGCCTGACCGCTGGTCGTGACCTTGAGCTCCGCTGAAATGCAAGGCATTCTTGAGCGCCGCTTAATAATATCAAATCAAGCGAATAATGAATTATACCAAGCGAAAAATCCGACACTTTCTTTTTTCTACTGGCGGATGTTGTTGTGGCAGTTACTGTGTCGTCAGTGGAGTTGCTGGTGATGGAGGAGGGAAGAAGGAAAAAGTTACTTATGGTTCATGATTCAGTGTTCACGGTTAATGGTTTGTGGTGGTGATAGGAGCTATAGGGAGAGTGAGGGGTGGCGGCGAGAACGACACTGAAATGCACAAAGGATGAAAAGGAATTATGGATTTACGGGATTTCGTTATGTCCAATGTTGGGTTGATATGTTAACAGGGAATGTGAGGTTATTTTTATTGCACACGCACAATAAAATTTGTATAAAATTCATTTTTGTTGTGTATGGACAATATTTTTTATTACATTTGCACGTTGAAACATCAATGCTATGGAAGTATTAACAAGAAGGTATTATGCTGATATTGTGGATTCTTGGATAGGAAAAGGCAATATCATTGCCATAGTCGGGGCCCGTCGCGTGGGCAAAAGTTATGTGGTGAAGGATTTCATCCAGCGTCATAAAGACGACCCAGATGCTAACATCATCTACATCGACAAGGAGAAAAAGGCATTTAATGAGATCCGAACCAAAAACGACCTCGACGTTTGGATAGAGAATCGTTTCATCCAAGACAAGCACAACTATATCCTCATCGACGAAGTACAGGAGATTGAACATTTTGAAGAAAGTCTCTGCAACTGGTACACCGAGGAGAACACCGACGTCATTATCACCGGCAGCAATTCCAAGATGCTCTCTGGCGAGCTGGCCACCCTTATTTCCGGCCGTCATGTGGAGGTGCGCATCCACCCCCTCACCTACACGGAGTTTCTGGAATTCCATAACCTCGCAGACAGCGACGAGTGCCTGATGACCTATTTGAACTACGGAGGACTACCTGGGCTGAGGAAAGTGGGGCTCGACAGCGACGAGCAGGTGTGGGCATACCTCACCAGCGTATTCAACACCATCATGCTCAAGGACATCATCGAGAGGCACGATATACGCAACATCCCGTTCTTGAACAACCTCATCGCCTTCTACGCCGACACCACCGGCAAACTCACTTCGGCCAACAGCATCTCGAAATACATGAAATCGCAGAAGGAGGATGTCTCGTCGAATCTCATACTCCTCTATCGAGGGTTCTACTCCGAAGCCTTCATGATGGATATAGTGCCTCGCTATGACATACACGGAAAGAAGATTTTCCAGTCGAACGAGAAAATCTACTGGGACGACCTGGGACTACGCAACCTCAAGGCAGCAGGAAGTATGGATTCTTACATAGAGAAGGTGATAGAGAACGCCATCTACAAGCATCTTTGCTATCTGGGATACGACGTGAAGGTGGGTGTACTGAATGCTGGCGAAGTGGATTTCGTCTGTGCAAAACCAGGCAAAACCATTTATGTGCAAGCAAGCTATATCATTGCTGAGGAATCAACCCGTAAGCGCGAGTTCGGTCCGTTGGAGAAGATTCGCGACAACCACCCGAAGTATGTCATCAGCGCCAATCCACTTTTGACACAGCGCGACGAGAACGGTATCACACACTTGTCATTGAGGAAATTCCTAAGAGAAGGGATTTAATTTTTATTCACCTGATTTAATTGATTCAGTGGTGTTCATGAATGCTGAAGTAGTTCATTGCTCTCGATATGGTACAATTGCCTCCTGCGGAGTCATTGCTCTCGCTCTTCTCGACAATTCGGTTACAATGCCACTACATTGCGCCCTCAAAACAGTTCCCGTTGTGCCGGATTTGTAATCCGGCATATTTTTGTTTTCTGATCATTGCAGGTTGATCACATGCTTTACTTTGTTTTACAGCCTGTTACGCCTCATTATTTTCTTTGATAAAAACTTTTTTGCTCTCAAGGTTGCTTTATTGTCGGAAAATGAGTAAGTTTGCAATCTACCAAGCAATAGCGTTTTTATTGTAAACAATTTATAATTAATTATTTATTAATCCACAAATAAAAGGAGATTACACATGACAAAAGTAAAATCATTGGCAGACCTGAAAGCCATGAGGGAAAAACTGCAGTCAAATCTCGATGTGAGAGAAAAGGCTGAAAACCCTGAATCCCTTGTCCAAATCAAGGTTGCTATGGCTACCTGTGGTATCGCCGCCGGCGCTAAGCAGGTGATGGAACACATGATGCAGAAAGCTGAAGAGCTCGGCATTGCTGCAGTATTCACTCAGACCGGTTGCATGGGCTATTGCCACGCTGAGCCTACACTCGAGGTGCGCATCCCTGGCAAGGACCCCATCGTCTTTGGTCACGTTGACAACAACCGTGCCGACGAAATCCTCACCAAGTACGTCCAAAACGGCGAACTCGTCGAGGGTATCATCCCCGTCAACTACGAAACGATAGATAAGTAAGGTTGAATCTGTCCGACTCGTCTGACAAGTCAGACCCGTCCGACTTTACCCCAAATAAAAGATTATGGCAAAATACAAAATGCATGTTTTAATCTGTGGCGGTACGGGATGCAAATCCTCGAACAGCCTCGAGATTATTGAAGAGTTCCGCAAAGTCCTCGCCGAGAAAAAACTCACCGAGGAAGTGCAGGTAATCAAAACGGGCTGCTTTGGCTTCTGCGAGAAAGGCCCTATCGTGAAGATAATGCCCGACAACACCTTCTACACCCAGGTGAAACCCGAGAACGTGCTCCGCATCGTCGAGGAACATATCATCAAGGGTCGTAAGGTGCCCGAGCTGCTCTACACCAACCCCGAAAACAAGGAGCATGTGAGCGACTCCAAACACATGGATTTCTACCGCAAGCAGATCCGTATCGCTCTGCGTAACTGCGGCTTTGTGGATCCCGAAAACATCGAAGAGTGCATCGCTCGCGGTGGTTACGAGGCTCTCGCAAAGTGCTTGACCGAGATGACTCCTGAGCAGGTTATCGACGTGATAACCAAGTCGGGCCTCCGCGGTCGTGGCGGTGCTGGTTTCCCCACCGGCGTGAAGTGGGGCCTCTGCGCCAAGAACAAAGCCGAACAGAAATATATCATCTGCAATGCCGACGAGGGTGACCCCGGCGCATTCATGGACCGTTCCATCCTTGAGGGCGACCCCAACAGCATCGTCGAGGCTATGGCTATCGGCGGTTACGCTATCGGCGCCACCAAGGGTCTTATCTATATCCGTGCTGAATATCCTCTCGCTATCGAGCGTCTGAAAATCGCCATCCGTCAGGCTCGCGAGTACGGCCTCCTCGGCGAGGACATCCTCGGCAGCGGCTTCAACTTCGACATCGAGCTCCGCTACGGTGCCGGCGCTTTCGTCTGCGGTGAGGAGACGGCTCTTATCCACTCGATGGAGGGTATGCGTGGCGAACCCACTCTGAAACCTCCGTTCCCCGCTGTGAAGGGTTACATGGGCATGCCTTCGAACGTGAACAACGTCGAGACTTTCGCCAACATTCCTATCATCATCACCAAGGGTGCCGACTGGTTCCGCACCATCGGTACTGAGAAATCTCCCGGAACCAAGGTGTTCGCTCTGGCTGGCCAGATCAACAACGTGGGTCTTATCGAGGTTCCTATGGGTATCACCCTGCGTGAGATTATTTACGAGATCGGCGGCGGTATCAAGGACGGCAAACAGTTCAAGGCCGTTCAGACCGGTGGTCCTTCTGGTGGTTGCTTGACTGCCAAGCACCTCGACACCGAAATCGACTACGACAGCCTCGTCGCTGCTGGCTCGATGATGGGTTCCGGCGGTATGGTCGTCATGGACGAGACCTCCTGCATGCCCGCCATCGCTAAGTTCTACCTCGAGTTCACCTGCGAGGAGAGCTGCGGTAAGTGCACCCCGTGCCGTGTCGGTAACAAGCGCCTCTGCGAACTGCTTGAGAAGATTACCAACGGTACCGGCACCATGGAAGACCTCCAGGCTCTGCGCAACCTCGCTGCCGTCATCAAGGACAGCGCTCTCTGCGGCCTCGGTCAGACCTCTCCGAATCCCGTTCTCTCCACCCTCGACAACTTCTGGGACGAGTACGTTGAGCACGTCGTCGACAAGAAGTGCCGTGCAGGTGTCTGCAAGAAACTTATGCAGTATGTCATCGATCCCGAAACCTGTATCGGTTGTGGCAAGTGCGCCAAGGGCTGCCCGGTCGAGGCTATCAGCCGTACCGACTACACCGCTCCCGGCCACAAACTCGCTTCGATGGCTATCGACAGCACCAAGTGCATCAAGTGCGGTGCTTGTATCAACAACTGCAAATTCGGTGCCATCTCGATTAAATAAAATTGTCCGACCAGTCTGACTAGTCCGACTAGTCCGACATAAAAACAATAACAAACAATGATTAACGTAACAATAGATCATAAAGCGATTCAGGTCCCCGAAGGCACTACTATTCTGAAAGCTGCCCGCATGGCCGGTATCGATATCCCGACGCTCTGCTATTTCGAGCTCGACGGAATGAAATTTGAAAACAAACCTGGCGGATGCCGCGTCTGCATGGTTGAGGTAGTAAAAGACTTCAACGGCAAGCCGCGCCGCAACCTCGCCCCCGCTTGCGCTACCGACTGCGTCGAGGGCATGGAGGTTCTCACTGCCTCTCCGCGTGCTTTGAACGCTCGCAAAACCGTCGTTGAGCTTATCCTCAGCGACCACCCGAACGATTGCCTCCAGTGCGAGAAGAGCGGCGACTGCGAACTCCAGTCTCTCGCTGCTCGCATGGGCATCCGCGAAATTCCTTTCAAAGGCGCTCAATCCACCTACAAGAAAGACAGCACTCTCAGCGTCTATCGCGACATGGACAAGTGCGTTTACTGCCGTCGTTGCGAAGAGATGTGCAACAAGTTCCAGAGCGTTGGAGCCCTCAGCGGCGTGAACCGTGGCTTCCCCTCAGTCGTTTCTCCCGCTTTCGAGCAGAAACTGGGCGACAGCTCCTGCGTCAACTGCGGCCAGTGCGTACAGGTTTGCCCCGTGGGTGCTCTCACTCTCGTTGACAACATCAAGGACGTCCTCAACGCCCTCGCTGACCCCACCAAGAAAGTCATCGTCCAGACCGCTCCCGCCGTCCGCGTCGCTCTCGGTGAAGAGTTTGGCATGGAACCTGGCTCGATTGTAACTGGCAAGATGGCTGCCGCTCTCCGTCGTCTTGGTTTCGACTATGTCTTCGACACCGACTGGAGTGCTGACCTCACCATCATGGAAGAGGGCACCGAGCTCCTCAACCGTGTGAAGGCCTTCCTCGCTGGCGACAAGAACGTCAAGCTGCCTCAGTTCACCAGCTGCTGCCCCGGTTGGGTTACCTTCTACGAGAAGAACTTCCCCGACCTGCTCGAATATCCTTCGACAGCCAAGTCGCCTCAGCAGATGTTCGGCGCTGTCACCAAGAACTACTTCGCCAACAAGATTGGTGTGAAACGCGAAGACATCGTCTGCGTCTCCATCATGCCTTGCTTGGCTAAGAAGAGCGAGGTGGCCCGCGACGAATTCAAGGTCAACGGCGATCCCGATGTGAACTTCTCGCTCACTACTCGCGAGCTCGCTCACATGCTCAAACAGTGCAACATCGACCTCAACGCCCTGCCAGAGGAAGACTTCGACAGCCCGCTCGGTTCATCGACTGGTGCCGCCGTCATCTTCGGCGCTACCGGCGGTGTTATGGAGGCTGCTCTCCGTACCGCCTACGAGGTCCACACCGGCAAGACTCTGCCTAAGATCGACTTCGAGGAGTGCCGCGGCATCTTCGGCGAAAGCATCCGTGAGGCTACCGTCGATTTCGCCGGCCTGCCCGTCAAGGTGGCTATCTGCTACGGCCTCTCCAACGCTCGCAAGCTCATGGAAGAGGTGCGTGCCGGAAACCCCAACGGCTACCACTTCGTCGAGGTGATGGCATGCCCCGGCGGTTGCATCGGCGGCGCCGGTCAGCCCTACCACCACGGTCACAGCGACATCATCAAGAAACGTATGGACGCTATCTACCGCGAGGACGCTGGCAAGCCCATCCGCAAGAGCCACGAGAACCCCGACATCATCGCGATTTACAAAGAGTACTACGGTGAACCTTGCGGCCACCTCAGCCACGAGCAGCTGCACACCCACTACTTCGACAAGTCCGACAAAGTGGAGGCAACAAAATAAATTGAAAATGGAAAATTGAAAGTTGAAAGGCAATGCGCGTAAGCAAATTATCAATTTTCAACTTTCAATTTTCACTTAATAATAAGAAATATGGCAAACATCAAGTTATCTGAAGAGAAAATAAATATCATCAAGGAGATTGCCAAATCGTTTGGCAATAAGCCGGGAGAGGTTATCAATGTCCTCCATCAGGTGCAGGGCAAGTTTGGTTATCTGCCTGCCGAGGTTCAGGAAATCGTTGCTCACGAGTTGGGTATTCCCGTCTCGCGTGTTTATGGCATTGTGTCCTTCTACAGTTTCTTCACCATGGAGCCCAAGGGTAAGCACCCCATCGACATCTGCTTAGGTACTGCTTGTTACGTCCGTGGTGCCGAGAAGGTGCTCGACGCATTCAAACGCGCCCTCAATGTCGAGGTTGGCAAGTGCACTTCCGACGGCAAGTTCTCACTGAACACCCTCCGTTGTGTCGGTGCCTGTGGTCTGGCTCCTGTAGCCATGGTTGGCGACAAGGTCTATGGCCGTCTCACTCCCGACCTGGTGCCTGGCATCATTGCTGAGTACAATGACTAACCTTCATTAATAGGTTTAAGAGCCAAAGCCCCTGCGCTCTGTAGGGGCTTTTTTTATTCCTGTCATGTCTCTTACACAACAACCCCAATGGGTGGCCGCCTACACCTCTCCGCGTGCCGAAAAGACCGTCACCCAACGCATTGCCGCCGAACTGCAGTTAGAGGTCTATCTCCCCTTGCACCGTGTTCTGCGCAAGTGGTCTGACCGTGTCAAGAGTGTTGAGATTCCCCTCATTCCCTCCTATACTTTCATTAAGATGCGTGAGTGCGACCTTTGGCAAGTACGCGAAATCAAGGGAGTATGTGGATTTGTCTCTTTCCCATCCACGGGGATTGCAGTCATTTCAGAGACAGACATGCAGAGCCTGCGCCGTTTTGCCGAATCGAAAGCCGAGGTCTATATAAACAACATAGACCAATTGCGGGTAGGTGCTCATGTCAAGGTGGTTGATGGCGAATTCGTCGGCATGGAAGGTGTCATCGTAGGCGACAACCATAATGGCAACTTTGCTGTTGAGATTTCGGGTCTCAATCTCTATCTCTCGGTTGCCATTCAGCAGGAGCTGCTACAGCCCATTGCTCCACCCAAACCCAAGCCTGTGGGTTTGTTATATGAGTAAATCCTTCATTCCTATTTTAGGTACATAGTGCACGCCTCCTTCGCGGTAGTAGGCGTGGCTTTCTTCGGGAGCAATTGGCTTTAGTTCAATCTTTTCAATGCCTTTTCCTATGGCTATAATCAGCAGGGGGGTCAACGGTAGTTCCAATTCTGTAGCTATCTGGGTCGGATTAAATGCCCCTATTGTCAGTCCGTTCAATCCCATTTCCACAGCTTTCAGCAACATGCTCTGAATGGCAATACCTAAGTCTATATCAATCATCTTGTTCTCCTCCTGTGTGGAGCATACAATGATGAATGCCTCAGGTTCCGTACCAGGAAACGGCAGGTGTAACTCAGGCAGAGCGGCACCCATCTTTATGTTACGCAGCACCTTCTCGGCTCCCGTGCCTTTGGTTACTAATCTGAAACGAAGTACCTGTTGGTTGCGGGCTGAAGGCACTTTGCTGCAAACCCCCACAATGCGTTCCAGTTCTTCGCGTTTCACCACATAATCCTTGTTGTAGCCGCGGTAGCTCCGATTGCGAAGCAGTAATTCGTCAAGGGTATGTCCCACCCGTTTTACTTTGGTGCGTCCGGCACCGAATACCTCTTCATATCGTTTTTCTAAGTAGTTGTCTGCCATATTGTGTTTATTATTAATGTGTTGCCATTGGAGTGGCAGCGGTTTGAAAATACAAATATAAACAAAATTCCCGAAATAAACACACTCTTTCAAGAACTTGTCATTAGCTGGCACGATACATTAACCCAAATCAGTCATCAGGCTAAGAAGGCCTTCGGTGGAGGCCAAAGCAGAGATTTGTGAAACGGAAAGGATAATAATAACCGTTTTATTCAGTTTTCTGTCTTGATGACTGGCAGGGGTTCTGCCCCTTTTCCTTCGCTCCTCGTTCCTCAGTTCTCCCATCGTTCTCCCATCGTTCTCCCATTTCAGAAGGAGAAATGAGGAAGAACTGAGGTCGAAGGGTGGGTGAAGGAGCGAACCAAAGGCAGTGCGAAAGGAAATTAGGCGCAGGTTGGGGAGGATTCGCGGAAAGTGGCATACGTTGAAAAGGAATGACGGAAATGATGGCACCGCTTTGGGTGTGCCTTGACAATGGAAAGCCGGAGTATCTAAAGGGGACTTCGATGAATCGCCTTGAAAGAGCATAACAAATATAGCCCAATGGCATTGCCTTGGGTATACTAATCACGATTTGCAAGTGCAAAAGCAAAAATCATATTTATAGAACCTGCCTAAAAACAATTCGGTGTATACAAGTCGATGTGATATGTGTCGGAGCAATATTTATATAATGCCTCATGACCGATTGGGAATCAATGGTCAAACGCCGAAGAACAGGTGATGGAAGATGGGTCAGGCGATGGGGGGAGGGAAATGTGCGACGGGTTGTTAATACATCTACTGGAGGGCAGCGGAGTTGGTTGCATAGTTGCGCCAACGTTCCAAGGCCGAGGCCATATCGTCGGGTAGAGGACTTTCGAAATGCAGATGTTGGCCGGAGGTGGGATGATCAAACCCCAGTATTTGGGCGTGGAGGGCTTGGCGTGGCAGTGTTCTGAAAGTGTTCTCTACAAACTGTTTGTAGCGTGTAAAGGTGGTGCCTTTCAGTATGCGGTCACCACCGTAGGCGGCATCGTTGAAGAGGGGATGTCCTATATGGCGCATATGGGCGCGGATTTGATGTGTACGACCGGTTTCGAGGATGCATTCCACCAAGGTGACATAGCCGAAGCGTTCTATCACCCGCCAGTGTGTCACGGCGTGTTTGCCCCGTTCGGGGTCGTCGGTCACGTGCATTACGCGGCGATCCTGCGGTGAGCGTTCCAGATTGCCGTCAATGGTGCCCTCATTTTGGTCAAAATTGCCCCATACCAGTGCATTGTATTTCCTTTCGATGGTGTGGTTGAAGAATTGTTTTGCCAACACTGCCTGAGCATCCTCGTTTTTGGCAATGAGTAGAAGCCCCGATGTGTCTTTGTCGATGCGGTGTACCAAGTAGGGTTGTACGGGTTGTCCGTTGGAGAGGGTCTTGCCTTGATAGTAGTATAAAAGTCCGTTGAGCAGTGTGCCGTTGATGTTGCCGTGGCCGGGGTGTACCACAAGTCCGGCTTGTTTGTCGATTACCAACACATCGTCGTCTTCGTAAACGGCTTTGAAGGGCACTGGCTCGGGGATTAGTTCGATTTCGTGCGGGGGTTGCGGCAGCAGTACGCTGATGATGTCGCAGGGCTTTATTTTGTAGTTTGATTTGGCAGCCTTGTTGTTCACCAATACGCAGCCGGCATGTGCAGCGGCCTGGATTTTGGTGCGCGAAATACCTTCAAGCCGCATTTGCAGGTATTTGTCCAGGCGCATCATTTCCTGGCCTTTGTCTACTTGTATGCGGTGGTGTTCAAACAATTCGGGTTCGCCCAGTTCAATGTCCTCTTGCTGTATGGGGTTGGACAGGGGGGTGTCTGAGGAGGGTGTTGACATGACGGTGGTATAGAGGGGGGTTAAAGGGTTTCGGATGGGTTTTTGTTTAGGGTTCGATGATGATTTTTTGTGCCGGGTCTATGCCTATGCGTACCAGATAGAGGCCGGAGGGAAGGGGTTGGGTGATGGTTTGGGATGGCCCGTCGGGGGTTCGTGACAGGTGTATCGGCTGCCCTTTGATGTTGTAGATGGTGATGGGTGCGGACTGATGGGTTTCTACGACAATGCGGTTGTCCTGCACATGTATGCGGTTGTTTGTTTGTTCCGGTTGTATGGTGGCAAGGGTGGCGCTGTGGCCGAATGCGGGACGCAGCATCAGGGAGCCTCGCAGTATGGTGTTCTGCCATTCGGTGCCGGTGAGGTAGAAGATGTGTGCAGAGGCGTCGTTGTTGCGGTCGAACCCCAGATTGATGTAGTCGGCCGATGTCTGCTGCAGCCCTACATAGATGGTGCCGGAGCAGATCAGGGGCTCTTCGAGCAGGTATCGGACATAGCGGTTGAAGCCTTCGAAGAGTGGGCTGCGGCGGTCGCAGTCTCGGTAGATGATGTTGCCGGGGTGGCCGTTGTTGTCGTCCCACACGGTGATATAGAAACGGATGTTGTTGTTTCCGTTGGCATAGGCGCGGTTGAAATAGAGGTGCAGGGCGGTGAGGGTGTCTTCTGTGTTAAGGGTGAAGCGGCATGCCAGTCGGACATCGGGCGAGGTGGAGTTGAGTCCGTAGCCGTTTTCAGGAGTGCCGTCGTCGTAGGCGTAGTAGTTGTCGAATATTTGTGTAAAGACGATAGTGTCGTTTTGAGGGTGGTTGTCTCCGCTAACGCCTTCGCGCAATCCATGGACTACGGTGTAGGAGGTGGGTTGGTGGTCGGTGGCTACGGGCAGGGTGAGGTCGAGTGGCGGCATGGCATGGGCTGCTGCGGTTTGATAGGAGTGGTTGCGCCAGTAAACGGGAGTGTTTTCCAGCCCCCCGTTATAGGTGGTGAGTGTTTGACCATTGTTGTCGTAGACGGTGTAGATGTAGGTGGTGGCCAACTCTTCGGTGAAACGGTTGGTGATGGTGAGTGGCAGGGAGTCGCGCATGTCGGAGGGGGTGAACTGTCTTGCGGGCATGGCTTGGTAGTTCCGCAGCAGTGAGGGGGCTGGGTTGACAAAGGCCACGTCGCGTGAGGCGGTATCGGCTTTGTGTCGGCCGACGTTAAGACTTATATAGTCGATATTCCATTGGTCGGCATTGCTCAGCAGGCCGGGTTTATTGTTGTTGTCCAGGCTGCAAAGATTGTAGAAGCGGAATTGAAAGCCGGCTTTGAGGTATTGGGGGTCGCGAATGGGGATGTCGCGGAATTGCCAATAGGAGCCGGTGTGGGCAAATAGGGTATCGGCAGGATAGCCCCGGGTGGACCATACTCGTTCCCAGCAGCTGTCGGTGGGATTGAAGAATTCGAGTATGAGTGAGTCCTGTTTTTCGGGTGTGTCGCCTATGCGTTCCCACATGTTGCCGTATCCTCCTCCGGGAAGGTAGAAGAAACTCAGGTAGATGGAGTCGCTTGGGGAGATGGGACGCGAATAGGGGTGGAAGAGAGAGTCAAGCCTGATAGGACGCGACAATAAGGTGTCGCCGGTGAAGAGTTGTCCAGTTGCGGTGGGATATAGGTCTCCCTCTTCGTCGAAAGCGTCGAGGGTAGCCATGCCGATGGTGGGAGGGAGGGGTGCGTAGCCTTGGTTGACAAATGTGCCGCCCAGATACCATAGCGAGCGGGACATGGCAGGTGAGGAGAAGTCGTCGAAGAATGGCAGTTCTACAAGGGTGTCGTTTTTGGGTTGGGGTGTGTGCTGCCGACACAAGGGGAGTAGCACTTCTTGTGCGGCAAGGGTGTTGCCGAGCAAGAAAAGCAGCAGTATGGCGACGATGCGTTGCATGTTACCAGTCCCAGCCTTCGTCAAAGTCCATGTCTTCTTCGGTGGTGTAATAGTCGTCGTATTCGTCATAGGGGGTGGTGAAGATTTGTGTGGAGTCGACCTTGAAGTTGGAGATGATACGTTCTATATCGGCTTCGGTGGCATCGCAGTACCACACTTCGACTGCGGTGCCCAGAGGGTAGCGCGTAACACCGGTGTAGTCTGGATAGAGTTTATAGCATACGGCACTGTTGCGGTCGGTGACTTCATCCCAGTGTTCTATGCCTACATTGAGCGAGGCGGAAAGAATTCCGCGGCGTGTTTTGGCGGGAGCCTGTCCGATGACGAAGGGGACGCGGGTTCCCACGGGTTTTTCGCCAATGCCTACAGTGAGGTCGACGGCTGCTCCTTGATCCATTTTTTCACCTGCGTATACCATTTTGCCTTTGCAGGTGGCTTCGAGAATCATGTTTCGGTATGGACTGTCAACAAACTTAAGCTTTCCACAGCGCAGGCCAGATGCTTCGAGTGCGGAAACAGCACTGCGCACAGTCATGCTGGACAGCTCGGGTAGCACTACGTCTGCAGGAGTATATGTGCTGACGGTGACGTAGACTTTGCGATGGGTTTTGACCATGGTGCCGGGTTTGGGGTCTTGTTGCAGCACTATGCCGCCTTCTTTCTCGGCATCATAGACAGAGTCGATGATTACATAGGTGAAGCTTAAGGGGTTGTCCTTTTTGAGCTGGGAAAGGGATATGCCATAGTAGTCGGGCAGCTCGTATTCTTTTCCCTGACGGGCAATGGCTTTGATAAGCAGGAATGCCAGTACCACAATAATGACTGACACAGCAAGCATATATAGCAAATGCTTGATGAGGGGGTGCCGTTTGAAGAAGTTATTGCTCATAATTGTATGTAATAACGCTGGACGTGGTGTTTTATTGTTCGGTGCAGGCAGAGTTTTTGCCAGTGGCGGTCAAGACACAATCTCGCCTTTGAGGGTGGCAGCGGTGCAGTCGGTGACTTTTACGTTGATGTATTGTCCGGGTTGTGCATTGCGACGGTCGAAAACGATGACTTTGTTTTGGCTATTGCGGCCAAAGAGTTGTTCTTTGCTGCGGTGCGACACGCCCTCTACCAATACTTCAAAGGTCTTGCCTATTTCTTTGCGGTTGTTTTCGAGTGCAATCTGTCCTTGCAAGGCGATGATTTCTTCGAGACGCCGGGTTTTCTCGGCTTCGGGGATATCGTCTTGCAGGTGTTTGGCGGCGTAGGTGTCGGGACGCATGGAGAATTTGAACATGTAGGCGTAGTCGTAGCGCACTTTGCGGAACATGTCGAGGGTCATTTGGTGTTCCTCCTCGGTTTCGGTGCAGAATCCGGCGATGACATCGGTTGTGATGGAGCAGTCGGGCATGTAGCGGCGGATGGCTTCGATTCGGTTCAGGTACCATGCAGAGTCGTAGTGGCGGTTCATGAGTTTCAGCATACGGTCGCTGCCGCTCTGTACGGGCAGGTGGATACATTTGCATATGTTGCTATGCGAGGCCATTACTTCAAGGAGTTTGTCGCTGAGGTCTTTTGGGTGCGAGGTGGCGAAACGGACACGGAGCAGAGGGCTTATTTCGGCTACGCGCTGCATCAGTTCAGGAAAATCAACGGAGGTGGAGCTGTCGGCTGGGTTGTGGAAACGGTAGGAGTTGACATTTTGTCCCAGTAGGGTTACTTCTTTATAGCCTTGTTCGAAAAGTGAGCGAGCTTCGGCGATGATGGTTTCGGGGTCGCGGCTGCGTTCGCGCCCACGGGTGTATGGCACTACGCAGTAGGCACAATAGTTCTGGCATCCTCGCATGATGGAAATATAGGCCGATATGCCATTTGAGCCCAGACGTACGGGTTCGATGTCGGCATAGGTCTCGGTAGTGCTGAGTTCGGTTTCGGCTGCTTTGACTCCTCCTTGGCGTACTTGTTTAAGAAGGCTGGGAAGTTGACGGTAGGCGTCGGGACCTACTACGAAACTGACGTTATCCTCTTCTACCATCAATTGGCTTTGCAAACGTTCGGCCATGCAGCCCAGTATGCCTATGCGTAGTTGTTTGTGGCGCAGTTGCAGGGCTCGCAATTCGTGTAGGCGTTTTCGGATGCGTTGCTCGGCGTTGTCGCGGATGGCGCAGGTATTGATGAGTATGTAGTCGGCTTGTTCAATGTCGTTCACAACAATGTGCCCCTCTTTTTGGAGCAAGGAGGCAACAATTTCACTGTCGGCAAAGTTCATTTGGCAGCCGTAGGTTTCGATGTAGATGTTGGACATGTGTGTTTAGGATAATGATAAAGTGTTAATTTTCTGCGCATGTGGTTGGAGGGACATGCTATTGCTGTTAGGGGATGATGACTTTGGTGGCGGGCAATGTGCCAATGCGTACAATATAGAGTCCTGGCCGCAGGGGTTGGGTTTCGGTACGGAGGGTTTCCGTGCTTTGTAGGCTGCCGCGTTGCAGTAAGAGCTGTCCCATGATGTTGTATATGGTCACAGGCAGATTTGCTGGAGATTCGGTGACGATGCATTGGCCCAGCGTATAGACTTTGGTGAAGAAGGCAGGGATGGGATTGTCAATGTTTTCGGGACGACCTTGGGCAAAGGTTGCAGTGATGGTGGCATTGCCAGTGATGGTGATGGAGTGGGGGTTGTCAGTGGCTCCGTCGGACCATTGCACAAAGTGGTAGCCTTCGTTTGGGAGGGCTCCCAGTTGAACCACGGTGCCTTTTGGAAAGATGCCGTTACCGGCGGCAGCACCCATGGTGGGATTGGCAGAGCGAACGGCAAGTTGGTAGTAGGAGGTGGTATCGTAGTAGTATTGTTCGTGGATGACGATGTAGAAGGTGTCGTGTTCGTCACGGGGCATCCAAAGGGTATCGCGTGTGGTGACCGTAATGGTATCAATATGGCTTACCCAAAGGGTGTCGTGCAGAGTGATGTTTACAGTTTGATGGATAGTACGCCATACAGTGTCGCGCAACACGATGGTGTCGTGGATAAGAATTAGTGATTTAGATCGAATGTCAGAGCCTTTGGCAAAGTAGGCGTTGAAGAGGATGTCGCTGTTGACGGTGATGGTTCGGGGATTGTCGGTGTTGCCGTCCATCCAATGGCTGAAATGGTAGCCGGGATAGGCCAGTGCGGCAATCTCGAGCCGTGTCCCTTTTAGGAAGAATCCGCTGCCCGAGGTATTGCCTCGGGTTATCTCGTTGGGCAGTACGGCTACCTCATAGGTGCTGGGTTGGAAGAAGGTAGTATCGAGTACGGTCTGTTCTACAGTGTCGATGAGCGAGAAGAAAAGCGTATCGTAGACGGTGGTGTATAGGGTATCGTGATAGGAGTGGGTCATAGTGTCGTGTATCCAGTGGATGAGGGTGTCGTAAACGATATGGTCAAGGGTGTCGTGGACAGAAATGTAGACGGTGTCGCGTATTATAGTATCGGAACCCAGGGTATCGTATACCGTGATATCGTCGACAAAGAGGTGGTATTTGTAGTTGGAATAATAGTTGATGGCTACATAGCGGGCTTCGGCGGGAACGGTGACCACGTTTTGCTGCCAGTCATTCGTTGAGACAGCGACATCGGCGATGGTGTTGGTGAAAGATTCGACAGCGTTGTTGGTGGTAGAGTATTGTATTTTGAAGTTTTCGGTTGAGTTGTGGGAACGACGGTACCAAAAACTCATCTGTAAGGGACGGGTATGCTGCAGGCAGGGGGATATGAGGTATTGGTTATAGTCGGAGGCAGTGTAAAAGCTGGAGAAGCGGAACTGATAGTTGCCGCTATGGGGGTATATGCTGTTTTCGGTTCCAGTGACACCCAGTTCTTGGAGATTTTCAGTGCTGATGCTTTCGGTCGTCCAACAGCCGTTGTCGCCCTCTTCAAAACCCTGTTCCAAAGGGAATGTGTGTACTGTACCGCAGGCAGGATTGCCATTGGGATTGAAAGTGAAGGTGACACTGCTGTTATTGGTACCGGAGAGATGAATGTTGGTGATTCTGAAAGAAGAATCGGGGGTGCCGTCGCAAAGATAGGGGTAGGGGTTGGTGCCGACATGGAAGGCATGTCGGCTGGAAATTCCCAAGGCGGCTTGCGCAATAGTGCCGTTGACAGTGTCAATGTTGCTGTTGGGACGGAAGAGCCATAGTTGATGAGGAATGGAATAAAAATTAAAGTTAGCGTTATCGGCAGTGCTTCTGTCGTTATAGCGCCATATCAGAAGTCCTTGGTTTGGAATAGAGGCGTCGAAGGTGTCGGCATTGTTGCGGTATTCGAGTATGTACCACTGATGGGGTGCTGCCGCAGCGATTTTTACAGCATTGTTGGGGCCTGAAGCCAGTGATTGAAGGGTATATTCACCCGAATCCTCGATGAGGGGGATGCTGTCTATCCAATTTAGATAGTGGTATTTGAAGAACGAATTGGTTTGTTGTGGGGGAGTCTGGTTGCTGTTCATCAAATCCCATGCACCTCCAGGCGACACATTGGTGTAGCTGTCGTAATGATAAAGGTCGGGGGCACCCAAAGTGTGTGTCATTTCGTGACACAAGGTGCTTACGCTGAAATAGTGCGACCCGCTTCCTGCCAGCTGCAGATTATAGGTCCAGATTCGTTTGTTGCCAAGGGTTACGGTTCGGTCGTAGAGAGACCATTTATGGGGCCAAAGTAGGTCGTTCCAAGCGGTAAACGTGCCGCTCACTATAAAACATATGTTATCCACTTTGCCATCGTTGTCCATGTCGAGATTGGGCAAGGATGACACTGCACAGTTGGCATTGATCCAGCTGACGGCATTCTGCAAGAGGGTGAATTCGCGGTTGCGCCTTGATGTGTCGTTGGTGTAGCCTATCGGATTGGTGACAGCGTTGTATGGTTTAAAATAATTGCGTACATGCATGTCCTGATAGGAAAGCACAAAGTCGGCACTCGGGGTCGGCAAATAATGGGTCATTACCCGCAGGTTACCGTAGCTGGTGTAGTGGAAATAATTGTAAAGAGACTCGTTGCCAGCTGTGCTGTCGTTGAACATGGAGTCAATAGTACTGAAAGAGGAAGACGTACAAGTGTCTTCATCGGCAAAACGGATAAAAATGACTATGTTGTTCAGTATCCCGTGGTTGGCTCCGCTGGTCTTGGGTGCAACAGACAGTGAATCCTCTGGCACTTTCCAGGCGTCGTGGCGGCTGCGCAGATAACGCTTAGTGGGCATCAGGTTGGGACGCAGTCCAGCCTTGGCGGGGTCGTCACGTCCCGGCAGCAGGGTGGTGGCACAGAGACCCTCGGGAATCACACCCACCTGCAGTGGGTCGACCATGGGGTCTGTATCGGTGCTCTGTCCGGCATAGACATACTGTCTGGTTTGTGGGTTTTGAACTATTGTGAAACCTTCCGAATCGTGGAGCCAATGATAAAACTCATCGCCACTGACAAAACAATGTAGTGTGTCGCCATTGGGCTGAACCACTGTTGTGGGTGCAAACCGCACAGGTGCGGCCATGCACCATGCCCACAAGGTCAAACTAAAGATAAGGAATAATAATTTGCGCATCGTATGACTTTAATATTAGTGTTTAAAATATATTACTTCAATCCGTATTATTCAACGCGAGCGTCCTATGGCAACTAAACGATCGTAGCGGTCGTTGGCACCACGGTAATAGACAAAGGCTGTGTAGCGATTAGGGGTTTCGAAATGGTCGCCTTCCAGCACATTGGTGGCTCCCTCGGTTTCGCCTACGGGTACGAACAAAAGCTGGTAGGAATAGTATCCCTGTTTCAGGTGCAGCCGCAGGGTGTAGGCTTTCAGATCCGGACGGTATTCCATGCGAGAAAGCTCATCTAAGCACCAGTTGGTGAGTTCGCCGGCCACATGCACACTCCCGTTCATAAACGGGTAGCGCATGGGCAGTAAGAAATGGACCCACACATAGTCGGCTTCGGTCTGCTTGTTGGTGCGATCCCAAACGTTCACTTTCATGCCTCCGCAGAGAACTTCCTCCGCTATGAAATTGGCTTTCGATCGGTCTTCGAGGGGTTTCAGCGTGGCATACCATTCGCCGCCATAGTCGGCTATCTGTGCCACATTATAGGTGGCTGTGCGAATATTGCTTATATCAAACCATCTGAAAGTGTTGCCGCAGGCAAACACATTTTCGGGTTTATGGCGGTAGCACAGCGAACTCCCTTCGAAACCGCCGAAAGGAAGCCATCGCATATTGTCTGTACGACCGTTTTGCTGCACCAATACATGGCACCACGCTGGATTAAGCGTCGGCCACGGAACGTCGCCACGGTAATCGCGGTTCTCCGACACCGTCACATCCACTTCACGGCGCTCCCTCACGCTGCCCCCGTCGTAAGGACTCACCACCGCCACATCGGCCTTCAGGCTACCCTCAGTCACATAAAATCGCCGGGTAAACAAAATGCTGTCTGGATTCTCTTGGTCGAAAACAGTCACTACATAATTCCCCGACACCAACAATTGGCTATGCTTGCCAGGGATGTATTGAAAATAATTAACATAGTCGGTCAGTGTGGTGAACGAACTGTTGTAACCTTCTATGGCTTCCTCTTCAAATCCGTTTATATATTCGTAGGGATCCAGTTCGTCGCGTTGCCAACGGCTGTCGCAATGCTCTATACGGTAACGGTAACTCCCCACCTCAGCATCCAGAACATCGAAACGCAACAGTAGCCGGTCTTCGCTACCTAACGACAAGACAGGGGATTCTCCCTCCACACCGCCGCGGCACAACACTACCGTCTTCACCTGCGCAGACCAGATAGAGTCAGTCACTATTTGGGCATACAAACCCAATCCTTCCGACAGTGGGAGCAATACTAATAATATGAGAAACAATATAATATATTTATTCATATAAACAAAGAAAGCACAAAATGCCTCTGCAAAGATACGAATAAAAATTAAAACCATCAAAAATAAGCACGAAAGAGCTTTTTGTAAAGGTGACGAAAGTCCCCACTGGGGGATTTCAATTGTGAAGAGGAAAAAATGAAAGCCCATCTTCAATACGCAGAATACACTCCGTCAATAGTTGTTCTATGTTGATTCACCGTAGAACAACCGTCCCGAAAATGTCATCGGAACACAAGTGCGTTTCCTTCTGTCGTAGGTTCCTTAATGAGCGATTTGGATTTTAAGGGGAATGTTGAACAGCTGGAGAAGTTTGTTTAATGTATCAAATAAAAAAGCCTGCATTTCTGCGGGCTTTCTATTTTGGTGGTCTGTGGCAGATTCGAACTGTCGACCTCTTCCGTGTGAAGGAAGCGCTCTGAACCAACTGAGCTAACAGACCTTTTACAAAACAAGCGGAGGCCTTTGACCTCCGTGTTGCTCTTGTGTGATCTGTACAAGATTTGAACTTGTGACCTCTTGCCTGTCAAGCAAGCGCTCTAAACCAACTGAGCTAACAGATCATTTTTTTGGCACTTTTCTCTCTCGAAAAGCGGTTGCAAAAGTACGAACATTTTTTTGATTGACAAAATTTTTTTTCTCAAAAAGATACAACATGCTGATTATAAATACTACTTTTTTGCTCGGCTTCTCTTGTAAGACTCTGCAAAAAGCCTCTTGAGCCCCTTGTTTTATGATTTTTTCGCCCTTATTGTTCTCATTTTTTCTACAAGTGAGCGTTATGCTTTGGATTTCACTGCATATCGCTCAATAGGGAGCGGTTGCCGCAGTGTTTCTATTTTGAGGTGTGGAGGAATGCTTGGATATCCCAGAAATGTTGTGCCACTTCAGGAAGTTGGCTGTCGGGGGCATTCCACCATTGGCGTTGTAAGAGGGCTTGTATGGTATCGGGGTCGAAGCGGTATTTGATTACATGGGCAGGGACACCAACAGCTATGGCATAAGGAGGAATGTCGCGGGTGACGACAGCACCGGCACCTATGACGGCTCCGTCGCCTATGGTGACCCCATCGAGAATGAAAACGTTTGCCCCAATGTATACGTCATTGCCTATGTTGGTCTGTTTGGTTTCGGTAAACTGGGGCTCTGGGGAGAGTGTGACACCGTTCTGTTTGGCGGGGGAATAGAACATGGGGTGGGTAGAGACTCCCGCTGTGGGGTGTAGCCCTTGGCCACAGCATAGGTTGGGACCGATAGAACAGAACTTACCGATAGTGGTGTTGGCGACAAGGGCGTGGCGGGAGAGATAGGTGTAGTCGCCTATGGCGACGTTGTGCAAGATGTAGGGCGGGTTGAGTTGTGTATGGCGACCCAGGGTGCAGCGTGCCCGTTCCGAGCGCACAAGCGAATAGCCGACGCTTTTACCCGATGGTATAATTGGGCGGTCAAGCCATCGGCCAAAAAGCTTCTGAATGCGGTACTTTATTTTGAGGTTCGCCATGGTCCTTGATGATGGAGAATTTTTTTGACTTTTTTGTTAATCAGATGATAGAGGATGTGGCCTTTTGTCCAGTTGCCACGCGATGATTCGAAGTAGCTGAAATGGAATGATCGGTCGGCATTGCGTTGTATGGAATGGTCGGCGGGATGGACGAGGGGGAGGATCGGTTGGGTGGGAATGTTGTCGATGATGTTTCCCTGTCCCGATGGGTGGGTGGCGTCGACAACGGTGCCTATGTTGGAAGAGAGGTTGACATTGGGGATTATTCCTTTTCCGTGATGGAGCCAGATGGCCATGAGAAACTGCATGTCCCAGCTGGAGTTGCCGACACCGTCTTTGTGCACTTCGTCAAGGCGGTCGCACCAGTATTCCCGTTCAAGGATGCCGCATCCGTAGCGTCGCAAGGCACGTGCAAGGGTGCAGCGTGATACATGGAAGAGACGAAGGTCGAAGAGGTTCCATGCACGTCGCCACGATGCCCAAGCGCAGAGATTGCGATTCATCATGGAGAAATAGTAGCTCTCGGGATTGGGGCGTTGTTTGTCGACATTCATGCTACCGATAGCCATGACCGATGGGTCGTCAGCATAGCGTTGGAGGAGTTGTTGGGCGTAGGAGAAGAAGTCGGGATGGGGAATGGCATCGTCTTCGAGGATAATGCCGCTCTCAATCTGAGAGAAGAACCATGTGAGAGCGTCGGCGGGTCCGGGACCGCAGCCAAGATTATGAGGGGAGTACCGTGTGTGGAGCCGTGTAGAAGATCCTGCCGTAAGCTGGTCGATGACCTCTCGCACTTGAGCCAGACGCGAAGGGTCATCGGGGTGGTCTGGACGGGGACCGTCTTGGAAGACGTATAGGTCGGCAGGTGCTTGTTGCATGATGATAGATAGCACCTGCCTTGTGAAGTCAGGGCGGTTGAAGTTAATAAGGAGTATAGGGGTGTTGAACATCGGGGATCGTCATTTCTTTTTCGAGAAGCCGAAGTTGGGGAGTTCGACACTGCGGAAAGCAGAGAGAATGGGATTGGCAGTCTGGGGAGCACGGCCGTAAATCTCTGCAATGAGATTTTTATATTTGTCCATGAGTATGTTACGCTTAATCTTCAGTGTGGGGGAAAGGAGTCCGTTGGCCGATGTCCACTCGTCGGAGACAAGACGGAAACTCTTGATTTGTTCGTGTGCGGCAAAGTCGCGGTTGATTAGGTCGATGACTGTTTTGTATTTTTCTTTGGTTTGAGGAAGCGCAAGGAGTTGGTTGTTGTCACGGTAATGTAGTTTGTGTTTGAGTGCCCAGTAGTGGAGCGTGTTGAAGTTAGGCGATATAATGACACCTACACTCTTTTCGTTCTCACCTACAACCATGGCTTGTTCGATATATTCGGACTCGCGGAGTTTGTTTTCAAGCAACTGCGGAGCGATATATTTGCCTGCGGAAAGTTTGAAAATGTCCTTCTTTCGGTCAGTGATGCGCAGGTAGCGCGGTCCTGTTATGCCGCCCACAAACTGTCCGACATCTCCGGTATGGAACCATCCGTCGGAGTCGATGACCTGTGCTGTGTATTCGGGGTCTTTGTAATAGCCCAACATGACGTGAGGCCCGCGGGTGAGAATCTCGCCATCGTCGGCCAGTTTGACTTCCACACCGCTGAGTACTGGTCCCACGGTGCCGATGCGGACGTAGCCGTCGGCAGGGTTGTTGACAGCGATGACGGGCGAAGTCTCAGACAGACCGTAGCCTTCGTAGATATTGATGCCAGCGGCAGCGAAAGTGCGGATGATGCGGGGTTGGATGCTGCTTGAGCCCGTGATGACAATAAGCCGGTTGCCACCAAAACGTTCGCGCCAATGACGATAAACAAGACGTTCGAAGAAGAACTGTGAAATCTGATAGCCCAGCGACACTTTCTTAAAGAGGGTGTAGTCGTAGCGGGCACCGTGCTTGAACGCCCGTGTGTAGATGGTTTTCTTGATTCCGGTGAAGTCTTTGCCAGCAGCATAAAGCTTGTCATATACCATCTCGAGTACCCGGGGAACGGCACAGAACCCATTGGTGTGTATCTCAGCCATGTTCTGTTGTAGGGTACCCATGTTCTCGGCATAGTATATGGAGACGCCTTTAAGCTGGAAGTGGTAGTTCATGCTGCGCTCGTACATGTGGTTGAGGGGAAGGAACGAGAGCACGCGGCTGTCAGAGGTCATGGGGTTGACTTTCTCGTGCGCAACAAAGTTGCTGCAGATGTTGCGGTGGGAGAGCATGACGCCTTTGGGTTGGCCGGTGGTGCCAGAGGTGTAGATAAGGGTGACCCAGTCGTCGGGCTGTATGGTGTCCTTAAGATGTGCGATGATGGGACTGTTTTTCTCGCGGCTGGCGATACCGGCTTTAAGGATTTCGAGTGTGCGTGGGTATCCTTCAATGGCAGCGAGGGTATAGATTTGGGGCTTTACCTCCATCTTGTCGACGGCAGGCAAGATGCGCTTCAGTAGCACATTGTTGCTTACGAGGATGAACTTGGCTTCACTGTGGGTGAAGATGTGCAGGTAGTTGTCAGGACTCAGGGTAGGGTAGACCGGGACATGTATCATGCCGGCAAGAGCAAGAGCCATGTCGATGAAATTCCATTCGGGACAGTTGCCTGAGATAGTGATGACTTTGTCGCCAGGTTGCAGGCCAAGTTCTAAAAGTCCGCAAGCCATATAGTGGGCGTATTTATAATAGTCGTGGGTGCTATATTTCACCCATTCGCCTTTTTCTTTTCCTGCCAGAATATCGGGCTTGTCAGGGTATGAGGTGACAAGGTGGTCAAGCAGGTCGAAGGTACGCGTTATTTCCATAATAATGTTTTCCTTTGTTTTTAAAATAATGTCATTCTTGTTGTTAGGTCGTGCAATCTACTTTTTGGAGGGTTGCAGTGCTTCTACAAAAGAAGACATTTGAAGTTGCAAAGATACGAAGTTTTGATAAATTATTATGTAAAGAGGGGGAAATAATGCTGTTTTTTTCAATTTGGGATATGATAAAAATGTGATAATTAGGTTATAGAGGTTTGTTGGGCTTTGGATTTATAGAGGAAGCAGGTGGATTGGATTTCTGTTTTTTGGTTTTTTTATTTTTTGGAGTTAATGTTTTTTTGTATTTTTGCAGGTTCGTAACAAAACGGGAGACAGCTTGCCTCCTGTTGCTAAAATATGGATTGTCAATGAATATAATCATCGCAGGCGATGGCGAAATGGGGTTCCATCTGGCACGGTCGCTGACAGATTTGAACCATAATGTAACGGTGGTGGATCCGAATTCAGAGCTGCTGAAGCGGTTGGAAAAGGATACGGATTTGCTCACCATAGCAGGGTCGTCTACTTCGCCGCAGGTATTGGCCGATGCCAATGTAGGCGACTGTGACCTCTTCGTCTCCGTGTTGCACGAGGAGAGTATCAATCTGATGAGCTGTGTGTTGGCCAAACGGATGAAAGCCAAACGCACGGTGGCCAGAATCAGTAATGCCGAACTCTTGGCACCCAAGCATCGCGACATGTTCCGCGAGATAGGTGTGGATGAACTGGTGTGCCCCGAGCGCATTGCTGCCAAGGAAATCACCAATCTGCTGAACAATTCAGTGGCGACGGAGTTCTTCGACTTCAGCGGAGGGCTGTTGACCATGTATCTGATACGCATCGATGCCGACTCCACAGTGACGGGTCACAGTGTGCAGGAATTGGTGCAGATGTACAACACGCTCCATGCCCGTGTGGTTGCTATCCTGCGTGGAGGCGAAACCATCATCCCCCATGCAGGGTTGGTCTTCCAGCATGGCGACCTGGCATACCTCATCAGCCGTCCCAACCAGTTGGAGACTATCCGTCGTGTGCTGGGCAAAGAGGATGTGGCTGTCAAGCGAGCCATGATTGTTGGAGCCGGACGTGTAGGGCGCTATGCCGCCATGACATTAGAAGACCGCATTGGGATTACCCTCTTCGAAGAATCACGTCCCCGTTGCGAAGAGGCAGCTTCCCTGTTGCAACGCACGTTGGTAATCAACGGCGACGCTACCGATATCGAACTGTTGAAAGACGAAGGACTCCAAACAACCGATGCCTTCATCGCTGTGACCGACTCTTCGGAGACCAACATCCTCACCTGCCTCCATGCCAAGAAACTGGGGGTAAAACGTACCATCGCCTTGGTCGAAAACACCGGGTTCATCACCCTTTCGCAGGATATCGGCATAGACACCATCATCAACAAGAAACTGATTACCGCCAGCTATATCTCTCGATTCATAGTCCGTGGCGATGCGGTGAGCAGCAAATGGCTCAGTGGCACCAATGCGGAGTTGATAGAGTTCAATGTCGGCAAATGGTCGCCAGCCACACGCCATCTCATCCGCGACCTTCCGTTGCCCAAAGGAGCCACCATCGGCGGCATAATCAGGGGCAACGAGACTATCTTCCCCACCCGTGACACCCAGATCAAGGCAAAAGACAAAGTGGTTGTCTTCGCCCTGCCCAAGGCTATGGAACAGGCAGCAAAACTCTTCTCCTAAATCTTCTTCGACCTCAACCTTGTAAAACCCTACCGCCATTCGTCCAAAAAAACATATCAAGGCCGTTCGTCTGAATCAGGTAGTGCGCCGGTTCAACTGGTGTCTCATAGCCCATGTGACAGGCGTGCTGCTGCTTTATGTGGCGGCAGGCATGCTGTTGCCCATTGCTGTCTCCATCTATAGCCAAGACGGAATGCAATTTGCCTTGGCTCTGTCGGGACTGCTCATACTTATGTCGGGATTGTTTCTCCGCAACATGGTGGGGAAAAAAGCGGAATATGTTTTGCGCGAAGATGAAAGCTACTGGCTCACAGTGGCGGTGTGGGTCGTATTGCCCCTGTTCGGCACCTTGCCTTACCTCTTTACCGGCACGACAGCATCATTCACCGATGCCGTATTCGAGTCTTTCAGCGGATTCACCACCACAGGTTCTTCGGTGGTGGCCATGCCCGAGAACCTCCCGCCTTCGGTGCTTACTTACCGGGCTTTGACCCAATGGTTGGGCGGACTGGGACTGCTGCTTTTCGTAGTGGCACTATTGCGTAGGCTGGGACTCAGTGCAGGCACACTCTACGAAGCCGAATTCTCCGGCACTCAGCAACGCAAACTGCATCCCCGTTTGGCCAAAAGCGTCACCCGCATGTGGAGCATCTACGGACTTTTCACCGTCGCCATGAGTGTAGTGCTGACAATGCAAGGCGTTAATGTTGTGGATGCATTCTGTACAGCCTGTAGCACCGTTTCCACGGGTGGCTTCCTGACCAACAGCATGGGCATAATGGCCTTGGGCAATAGGGCAGTCACCACGGTGACAGTCTTCATGTTCTTCAGTGGAGTCAATGTGGCTATGCTATACCGTATCTTCACATTCAAATGGCGACACCTTTGGAGCGATGGCGAATTGCGAACCTATGTCGTGCTGTTCATTGCGGCCGTGACAGTATGCACAGTGGCTTTCTTCGCCGAAGGCAACGGGTTGTACGATTCCGCACGCTACAGCGTGTTCCACATCGCCTCGACCATGTCCACCTGCGGCTTCTATATGCCGACCCCTCGTTATTGGTCGTTCTTGGTCAGTGTACTGACATTCATATTGATAGTAGTGGGAGCCATGTCTGGCAGCACCGGTGGCGGCATAAAGCTGCGCCGAGTCATCATCATGGTGAAATATGTGGCCAACTATTTTAACTGTATGATACACCCCAATGCTATCTACCGAGTCAAACTGAATGGCCAGCTGGTGGAGAAAGACTACATCAGCAAAGTCTTCGCCTTCGTGTTCCTTTACATTGTATTCATTGTAGCCGGGGGCTTTGTACTGACAATCTGCGGCTGTTCAATACCCGATGCTATCTGCATGGCAGCGGCCAACATCAGCAATCTGGGTCCCTCGCCGCTTATCAACTCATTGGGTGGCAGCCTTAACTATGCGCTGCTTCCCGCCTTGGCCAAATGGATATTGGCAGTCTTGATGCTGGCCGGTCGTGTAGAACTCTTCGCGCTCCTCGCCATTGTCTCACCAGCCTACTGGCGAATAAGGTTAAAAAGATAAACAAATTAATCTACAAGTTAATACATAAGCATCATTGATATAAAGTACATATTGCGGTTTTTGGGCATTGTGCTCATGGTCGAGGGACTCATGATATTGAGTTGCCTCATACCCGCATTGCATTTCTCCGACGGCACCTGGGAACAGATAGCCCTCTCGGGATTGTTTACCTTTTTCGTCGGACTGCTGCTCAAAGTCCGATTCCGTCGGGCACGAACCATGCACAACCGTCGCATGGCCTATCTGCTGGTGGTCTTGATGTGGGTCGTATTAGGCCTTTTCGGCACCCTGCCCTTCCTCACCACAGGCACACTCATCCATTTCCCCGACGCCTTGTTTGAATCTATGTCGGGCATTACCTCCACCGGGGCCACCGTCTTCTCGGCAGTCGAATGGCTCCCCTCGTCCATTCTCCTGTGGCGCAGCATGACCCAGTGGTTCGGTGGCTTTGGCATAGTGTTGCTTGTCCTTGCCCTTGTGCCCTCCATGGGAATCAACAAATACAGCCTCTACACAGCTGAAGCCTCTGGAGCCGACAATACTGGCAAACAGTCCTCAACCATGGGCTCCACCGTGCGTCACACCCTCGGTGTTTACATTCTCCTTACCTTCCTCTTCGTCTTCCTGCTTTACAAAAGCGGTATGCACATCTGGGACGCTGTCAACATCACTTTCACCAACATCTCCTCGGGCGGATTCTCCATCTACAACAACAGCCTCCAAGGTCTTACCCACCTGCAGCAATACATCGTCGCACTGGCCATGCTCCTCAGCGGTGTCAACTTTGCCCTGCTTTTCAACTTCTTCACCTTCCGTTGGGATAGGCTCAGCCACAAACTCGAACAGTTCCTTTTCTATCTCTGCACCGTAGTCGCAGCCTCTCTGTTCGTAATCTGCGCATTGGTCTTCGCCATGGGCTACAGCTGGGGCGACGCCATCCGCAATGGCTTGGTGCAGACCATCAGCGTCATAACCACTTCCGGCTCCCTTGTTGCCGACACCTCGCAATGGTGGGTGCCCGTCTCCTTCCTCTTCGTTGTATTGTCCCTCTGCGGTGCAATGGCTGGCTCCACCACGGGCGGACTCAAAGCCATGCGCGTACTTATACTGGTGAGGCACGTGCGCAAGATACTGCGCGACCGCCTGCACCCCCAGTCTGTCAACCCCGTCAGGCTTAACGGCAAACCTGTCTCGTCACACATCGTCACCAACGTGATGGTCATCTTCATGGTCTTTGTGATGGTCATCTTCATCGGCATCATGCTGCTTATGCTCAGCGGCATCAACGCTACCGAATCCATCGGAGCGGTCATCGCCTGCATCACCGGTTATGGTCCCGGGCTCGGTATCAGCGGTGGCTTTGGCTGTTATGCCCATTTCACCACTCCCGCCAAACTCATCTGCTCACTCCTCATGCTAATGGGGCGCCTCGAATGTCTCACTGTACTTATCCTCTTCATCCCCGCTTTCTGGAAGAAATAAAATTGAATGCGTTAATCCGTGAATCGATTGAGTCCGTTAATTCGTTGACTTGTGAATTGATATACTCATTCACATGTCAACACATTCATGCAGTCGACCCAAATCGGTCATTAGGCTAAGCAGGTCTCCGGCAGAGGCCGTCCAGGAGCAAAGCGGTGACATGTGGAATGAAAAGTCTTATAATGACCGTTTTATTCTGTTCCCCGTCTCGATGACCGATAGGAACCCGGCTGCACTTCCTTCGCTCCTTAGTCCTCAGTTCTCCCATCGTTCTCCCATCGTTTTCCCATATCAGAAGGAGAACTGGGGTATAACGGAGGTCGATGGGTGGGTGAACGAGCAAATCAGGGGCGGTGCGAAAGGGACCCGGGTGCAGGTTGGGGAGGATTCGCGGGAAATGGTGTGTGTTGAAAAGGGATGACGGAAATGGCGGCGCCGCTTTTGTTATGTCCGGACAACGAGAAGCCGGAGTAACCAAAAGGGGACTTCTATGAACCGCCCTGAAATGGTATATCGAATATAGTCAGTTGATAAGTTGATATGTTTATCCGTTGATACGTGTTTCGAATCGTTACACGTATCAACATTCACACATTCAAAAGCTATAGTGCATGGGATGCAGATTCTTTACCCGTATGGTCTTGAGCAACTGGAGCGGACCGCGAAGCATCTCCTGACCCAAGCGGGGGTCGACAGGGAACATGGCATGATCCAGCTCGGGATAGTCGCGCTTGATGTCGCGGAGGATGGAAAGGAAAAGTTTCTCCATCTGGTCGGGAGTAACCCTGACACGGTCTATGTCGGAAGGGTCGGAACTCATGGGGAAATACCAATTATTGCAATCGCCGGCATGAAAGAGTGTCGTGCCGTCGCGAAGTTTGAGCACAGTGCAGACCCCTACATCTGTTGAGCGGTAGGAAGTAAGCAGGAAATGGGGCGTCTCGACGCGCTCGCCGAAACGCAATATGGCCAGCGGAAGCGTCTTGTCGATACGACGGCGGCGCACTGTGTCGTACGATGGCAGCAAGTGCCACCCCGCATGAGCGGCACACCAGCCTGCAATCTCTGGGTTATAATGGTCCTCATGGAAATGCGAGACGATGAAATAAACCTCCTTCCCCTCAGCGTTGTCCAAAAGAAGTTTCAATTCGCCTTGGGGGTCGCGCCAATAATCGAAGACGATAAGGCAATCCTCCTCTTCGGCCACAAAACAGCTGTGTCGGATATAGTGTAGCTGCATAGCGGAACGCAGGTTCAAGGTTTGGGGACGAAGTCAATCATAATAGCCCGTTCGTCGAAATGGATGTCCTTCAGGGTAATGCGGTCGAACACGGGTGAGAGTTGCGGACTCTTGCCCAAGGCAAGAATCAAGCGGTTGCCGTCGAGAATGTCAAGCAAGTCAGCTCCCTGCTGTTTCTTGAACTGGCCGAGAGCCGTGCGCACCATAAACTCGATGCCTGCACCCCCTCCGTAAGAAAGGAAGATATCGCTGCCGTTGATACGGTCCACATTGATATCCAGCCCTACGGCACCCATCAAAGGCACTTTGTATGATATGCGGAGGGTGTGAGGGCCGCCGAAGGCAAGGGGAAGTTCTTTTCCGGTCTTTTCGAGAATGAGTTGTGAGACTTCGCTATAGGTAAGATTGAATTGCATGGAATGTCGTTTTTTATAGTTTTTTTCGGCAGAATAACGTGTAATTGGAAAAAAAATTGTATTTTTGCACATTGAAATAAAATCAATATAGACTATGAAAGTTAAGGAACTTGTAGAGAAATTGAATTTAAAGGTGCTGTCGGGTGCCGAAGGACTGGATCGCGAAATAGAGGGCTGCTACGTGTCGGATTTGCTCAGCGATGTGATGGGCAACGCCGAGATGGGCAATGTGTGGGTGACGCTGCAGGTGCATAAGAATGTGATGGCTATCGCCTCGTTGAAGGAATTGGCCTGTGTGATTCTGGTGAAAGGACAGACAGCCTCGGAGGACACGCTGGAGCAGAGCAACGAGGAAGGTATCCCGTTCCTCAGCACCACCATGGAGACTTTTGAGACGGCAGGCAAGATATACGAGTGCCTGAAAGGATAATAAAGTTTCGAGGGTTAAGGAGACATGATAAAAGCTTCTTGATGCTTGGATCTTGATTCATAACATCCGCAAAGATGACTCCGTTTAAGGCCGACTTGCATATTCACACGGTGCTGTCGCCCTGTGGCGATTTGGAGATGAGCCCGTCGGCCATCGTCCAACGGGCGTTGGCGCGCGGGCTGGACATGATTGCCATCAGCGACCACAATACCACAAGGCAGGTGAAGGTGACACAGAAAATAGGGCGCGACAACGGCCTGTTTGTGTTGGGTGGTGTCGAGGTGACCTCGCAGGAAGAGGCTCACTGTTTGGCTTATTTCGAAACCGATGAACAGCTGGACGAGTTCCAGGAGTTCTTGGATGCCCATCTACCGCCTATCCCCAACGACGAGGATCGTTTCGGCTATCAGCTTATCGTGGACGAGAACGATGAGATTGTGGGGGAGGAGGAGTACCACTTGCTTAACGGCATTGATGTGGATATCGACGGTATATATGAGGAGGTGCACCGTATTGGTGGTTTGTTTGTTCCGGCGCATGTGAACAAGGGCACCACTTCGTTGACCAGCCAGTTGGGTTTTGTCCCCCCGGATTTGAGGGCAGACGGGCTGGAGATAAACCGTTTCACCACGAAGGAGGAGATGCTGAAGAAATTCGCTTATTTGAAGCGGTTTAATTTCATCACCGACAGCGATGCGCATTTTATTGACAACATCGGCGACGTGTATAATGTGATATATATGGAACACCGCACGTTTGATGAGTTCCGCAAGGCACTGAAAGGCGAGGATGGCCGCTATATAGACACAATGGCTTTCCGCACAGCACCGCTGAAGAAGATATTATAGATTTGATGATGTAGGGCGGATGGGGAATCTGCTATGGTGTGGTGATTGTGCACGGTGGGAAGCGCCCGCTAAGTCTGGCAGTCCCACTTTTTCCGGTATTATTCGTTGTGGTAGGGTTCGTGGTGTAGGATGGTGAAGGCACGGTAGAGTTGTTCAACAAAGAAAAGCCGTACCATCTGGTGGTTGAAGGTCATCTGGGAGAGGGAGACTTTGTCGTGTGCGGCGGCGTAAACCGAGGGGGCGAAACCGAAAGCTCCACCAATGACAAAGACAAGATTGCGGATGCCGGCGTTCATCTGTTTTTGCAGATACTGGGAGAATCCCACGGAGGTATGTTCTTTGCCGTGTTCGTCAAGGAGGACGATGCGGTCAGCTCCTTCCAGACGTTTGAGCAGCAAGAGGGCTTCGCGTTCTTTTATTTCTTCGGCCGACGCTCCTTTTTGGTCTTTCAAGGCAGGGATGACTTCGATTTCGAAGTTGACATAGTGACGCAAGCGTTTCACGTAGATGTCAATGCCTTCCTGCAGGTAGGGTTGGTCGGTCTTCGATATGACAATTAATTTGATGTTCACAGTTTGGGTCTCCTTTTTTTAGTTCTCCACTTTCTTTTTTAGCAAATGGCGTATCAACGGGTGGCGATAATGAACCACACGTGGGTAGGTGACGGGATGTGCGCCGTAAAGACTGTATGAGAAGGCGATTCCGGCATCCATGCTTCCTTCAAAGTCGAAGGCTTTGGTGCGGGTACATAGCCGTTGGATAATCATCCAGAAGAGGAGCGGGGAGGCTCCGTTGTGATGTCCTTGGGGGTTGAGAGCAGACAGGAGAGAATAAGCACATTGTTTGTCGTAAGCAACAAAGCGTGCAGCGTGTAGCCGACCTGCTTCGTCACGCACTCCAAGTAGTATGCCTTGACTGCGGGAGAGTGCTGAATGAATGGTCCGGGAGATAAACGCCTCCGACAAAGTGTCTTTCTGGCCACGCGATTCCCAATACTTGACGTGGAAACGGGCAAAGGCTTCGGGAGTAAGGTCGTCGACAGGCGACAAGACCTTGGCGGCACGATGGATGGGACGTTGGCGACGTTGCTTGTCGAATCCGTCGAACACTGCTTGAGTGTTGGATATGTCTTCTATGCGGTAGGTGCGGCGTTCGGTGTATTCAAAGCCTTTCCAACAAGGAAGCCCGTTCACAGATGGGGAAAAGTTCTGTGCAAAGAACAAGAAATTGTGTTGGTGCAGTGCTGTTGACAGCTGTTGTGAGGCTTGTTCGATGTCGGCATCCTGACGATACCACGGGCCGTTGTATTGTGTCAGCTGCGGCTGGAGTACATATTTCATGCCCCATCGTGAGCCTTCTAAATAGGGTAAGGCTGCGACAATTTCCCCATCGGGACTGTAGGCCAATGCTACATCCCATTGTTTCCCATCGCATACGGTATCCATCCACCAATATTGCAAAAACAGAGGAATCGCGGATTCCTCTGTCTTGCACAATTCTTTGTATTTTTCTTTGTTGTTCAAATTTGTTGATTTGCGGATTTGTGGACTTCCCGTGCCGGTGGAGGGTATAGGAATCGGTGAGGGGGTGTGGCTTATTGGATGACTATGGTGACGCGGTTGTTTGCCATGCGTCCGCTGAGGGTGTTGTTGTCGCCCACGGGGTCGTCTTCGCCTTTGTAAAGCACTTCGATGCGGTGTTCGTCAATGCCGCGCAATACCAGGGCTTTCTTCACTTCGACGGCACGTTGGCGCGAGAGACCTGTGTTGTAGGTTTCTGTTCCTACGTTGTCGCAATAGCCTGTCACAAGCACTTCGAGACCTTTCTCCTGTTTCAGATAGGCAGCCAATTCGTCCAACTCGGATACGTAGGATGCTTGTATTGTTGCATCGTTGGGGAAGAATTTGATTTCGGGGAATGACTTGGAGCCTTGAGCTGCGCTGGGCAACAGGTCGATTTTCTTGGAACTGAAGTCGAATATCAGTCCCACGCGGATGAGATCGTCGGTGGGTTGTTCTTCGAGATAGTAGGCTTCGTCTTTCCAGTAACGCCAGTCGATTTCGGCCACTTTGTAGCTTACTTTGTTTTTCATCTGTTTTTCGATGAGGATGTCGCGGAAGTAGTCGAGCGAAATGACGGCTTCCATTTGGGCTTTTGCCACCAGTTCGTCGCGCAGGTCTTGGTCTTTAACCGAGGGGTTGACGGCAAAGACAGCGCAGAGGTGCATGGGTATACGGCCGGCGCTGGAGAGGTAGTCCATCACAGGGTCTAATTTGCCCCAGTCGCGCTCTTTGTCACGTTCCCACTTGAGGGTACGGAACCGGTTGTAGTCATAGTCGATGAAATAAAAGGTCTTGGCATCGAAAGAGGTGAATTTCCAAACTGTGTCATAGGCAGACTCGCGCACTTTGTGTTTGCCCGAGGGGTCTATGATGGGTTCGGTTTTCTTGCCTTTTTTGTTTGCAGCGGTGTTGGTGACTTGCTCGTAGAGGCCACCAAGGGTGGGGTGCCAGCTGGTGTCAACTGTGCGACCGAGCCATTGACGTTTGTTTTCGCCGTCTTTGGCTATGTCTGTTGTGGGTCTCTTTTTACGATACTGAGCCTGAACGTTGTTGGCCGGTATGAGCAGCAGCACAGCCACAAAGATTATTAAAAAATGTTTCTTCATTGTTGTTTGTTTATCTGTTGATGTGTTTATCTGTTTTTCACGGGTTTTAAGTTTTAAAGGTTATAGAGGTGTGCTGACCTTTTTGACTTTAAACCTTTTCAACCTTTCGAACCCTTATAACGCAGCAAAGGCGATTTTATTGTTGTGGGTCGAAAAGTGAACCGTTTTCGCACACGAGCATGCGCGACTGGAATTTGTCAATCATCATGAAATCGTGCGAGGAAATGAGCATTGTCGTCCCTGTTTGCTGGTTGATGTTGACCAAGAGTTGCATGATGTCGGACGAGGTGGCGGGGTCAAGGTTCCCTGTAGGCTCGTCGGCAAGGATGAGGCTTGGATTGTTTATCAATGCACGGGCTATGCCCACCCGTTGTTGTTCGCCTTCGGAGAGTTGGAATACGGAAGCATGGGCTTTGTCTTCTATTCCTACGGCTTTTAATGTATTTGTTATTTGTGTTTCCATCTCAGACCGTTTCCAACCGGTGGCTTGCAGTACGAACGAGAGGTTGTCGTGTACGTTTCGGTCTTTTAGTAGACGGAAATTTTGGAAGACAACACCCACTTTGCGGCGTAGCATGGGGATGTGGCGGTGTTTGATATGCATAAGGTCGTAGCCGCACACACTGGCCTCCTCTCCGCTTTCAATATCGTGGTCGGCATAGAGTGTTCGGAGAAGCGAAGTCTTCCCCGCACCGCTCCTTCCAATGAGATAAACGAACTCACCGGGCTTTACAGTCAGGTTGACATGAGTGAGGAGTGGACCGTCTTCATGGCTGATAGCCACATCTTTTAGCGATATGATAGGTGTTTCCATAGTGACTATTTTTCAAATTGCAAAAGTACTATTTTTTTTCCTATAAAAGGAAAAGTGCATGTCTTTTTTTTCACGTATGGTTGTTGATTGTCGAAAGAGACATTCTTGCTTTAGATCTGTTTGCCCTTCATTGAGTGTGTCAAGGGTTGTAAAGCGTGTTCTTTAACCCGAAAAAATCATAATTGTTGTTAAAATAGTGTAACAAAATCGGTTTTTTGTGTCTTATTGGGCAAAAAGGCAATGCAATCAAAGAAAGTTAAAAATATTTAAATAGTGTTAAACAGGGGTATCAAAAACGGGGGTAAGGACTCTTTATAGCGTGAGGGGGCGAAAAAAGTTGATGTGTTTAACGACTCGCATCATATCAACGTATCATCGGATAACATATCAGCAGGTAAGCATGGAGAAACGATAACGAACGAAATAATTTTGAGGATCCTATAAAAATAAAAATAGTAAACAATTGATGAACAATAAAAATCACCAACAATGAAAAGCATAAGATTATTTTTGTGTCTGACCCTGTTTTTGTCAGGCTTTGCATGGGGACAAGCACCTACGTCGGATACTATCCTCATTGGTGACACGACGCACATGTATCTAACACCCGGCAACTTCCGGCTGCCCTGCGTGCACTTCTCTACCAGCTATACCCAACAACTGGTACAAAAAAGCGAACTGAACGGAGAGTCGATGATTACTGGTATCGACCTCTACTGCGGTACGCCGAGTAGCATAGGCTGCCCGGGATGCACCATTTATCTGGCCAACACCTACGTCCCCAACATGAGGGAGGGTATGGTGGGCTTCGGCCCCTTGTTCCAGCAGGTGTTGGTGGACTCGCTGATCTGTACCACGGGCTGGAATCACTACGAATTCGACACACCTTTCCACTACACAGGCCTCGGCAACCTGATTATTGCTGCGGACTGCCCGAATGGTTGGAGTGGGGGCAATTTCTATTGTGACCAGAGGGGTGTCCTTGATTCAAGGTATACGAGCACACGTTTGGCCGATATTACTCCGTCCACCATCACTACGGCTATGTCTGGACGCAATATTATGCGACTGCACACCCAGACTGTTTCCACAACAGTCCCCACTTGTCCCGCCCCCACGCTGAGGGTGGACTCTCTTGGCTCTACAGCAGTGAAGATGATATGGAGTCCCGGCTATCAGGATACGTTGTGGACAGTGGAATGCATCACCGACAGCGACACGGCTTGGCGTAGTAGTGGCTTGGTGTGGGGCGATACGACGTACACTATGATTGGCCTCACCCCCAATACCGATTATACATTCCGTCTCACCGCTTTTTGCACCGACACCTTCAGTACGGTGTTGAAGCATGTGCTCACCAACTGCACCCCGACAACGTTGCCATACGCTGAGAATCTGGAGAGTTCGTGGTCCATTCCCGACTGCTGGTTTGTTGCACCTGGCACGGAAGGGGATGTGCCGATTGTTTCTTCAAGGTTCAGTCATACGGGGTTGCATGCATTGCACCTGAAGGGTGGTGCCGTGGTGCTGCCCGAATTCGATGCGGCACCCGACAGTCTGGAGCTATACTTTTGGGCCAAGAGTAATGGCGGATCCAATCGTAACTTGTATGTAGGCTTGGTGACCGACCCGTTAGACATGTCTTCCTTTGTGCCATTGGACACAGTGTCATGCTACTCGAGTTGGATTCCGGTAGCGGTTCGGACGAACCGTTACTCCCGGTCATCGGGACGTCTGGCCATTGTTACCGCCGGCCCATTGAACACCCATTTGTACATTGACGACATAGAGGTGAGCCACATTGTGCCCTGCGAGGCACTGTCGGTGGCAACAGTGGACTGGAAGACCGACACAGCTGCATTAGTACGCTGGGTGGACACCGTAGGAGCGGTCTATTACGATGTGGCATACGGCCCAACTGGTTTTGTGCCGGATTCTACTACTATCGTCACTGATGTGCGTACCGACAGCCTGTTGTTGACTGGCCTGACGCCCTATACACAGTACGATGTGTATGTGCGTCCCGAGTGCGGAAGCTTCACTACGCACTGGTCGCCAGTGATGACTTTCCGCACTTTCTGCACCCCGTTGGATACGCTGCCGTATGTCGACAACTTCGACTCCTATACAGGCAACCCCGAGCCTTCCGCAATCCCCTGCTGGCGTGGGCACACGGGTATGAACACCTGCGTGGTGACCTATACCCTCAGCCATTCCGGCTCGCAGGTCTTGCGGTGGGACTACGAAGATAACCAGTACGCCGTTCTCCCTGCCATCGACACTGTGGCCTACCCCCTCCGCACCTTGCAGCTTTCTTTCTGGGCTTGCAACGACATGTACAACTCCACCGATGTCCAACTGTCGGTAGGGGTGATGACCGACCCCGAGGTGGACTCCACTTTCCATGCCATCGACACCGTAACCATTACTGGGGTTGATTGGCGCCGCTACGATGTACCCCTCAGTTCCTATAGAGGCAAAGGCGCCTATATCACGTTGAGAAGTATCACAGACAACTATCGCTATGCTTTTATTGATGATTTAATGATTGATTTGTTACCACCCTGCCCGAGCGTGACGGGAATGGCTGTTACAGGCCTTACTGCCACCTCGGTTACGGTGGGGTGGGACCCGGCGTCCGGTGCTGACAGTGGTACGGTGTGGCAGACATTTATCGACACCGCTGCCACGGCGACACCTGTATCCGACACATCAGTCCTTTATTCATCAGCTTATACTTTTTCCGGACTTACGACCGAAACGCCCTATTATGTGTGGGTTCGTGCCATCTGTCCCAAAGGTGACACCTCGGCATGGGAAGGCCCCATGCAGGTGGTCCCCGGCATCTGGAACATGCGTGCCAACCGTAGCGACACCCTCACCATGTGCGGAGTGACACTCTACGACGACGGTGGCTCCAATGGCGATTTCACCTCCCAGCATTCCTCGTTGGTCATCCTGCCCGACATGCCCGGCCATCTGGTCAGCATTAGCGGCTATTGCAACATCGGCGGGAGTTCCTCCCTCACCATCTACGACGGTGTCGGCACCTCGGGCCGTCCCCTTTGGGTCAGGATCCTCAACTACAGTTCAGCCATCAACTTAGGTCCCATCATTTCCGAGACGGGCGCCCTCACCATCGATTTCGATGGCTACACTCCTTTCTCCATGTACTACGAGGGTTTTGAGCTGCAAGTCAGCTGTGTCCCCGACACCTGCATCATCCATCAGCTGATGCTCAACCCCACAGTGCCCGCCTCCGATTCCACTCTCGCGCTCACATGGCAGTGCAACGGTGCTTCATCCTACGAGGTGGAATACGGCTCTGTAGGCTTCACTCCCGGCACGGGAACAAGTGTCTCCACAGCCACTAACAGCCTTGCCATCATCGGCCTCACCAGCCTTGCCCGTTGCGAGGTGCATGTGCGCAGCATCTGTGGCGCAGGCGACACGGGTGCTTGGGTCACTGGTATCTTCAATACCCTGCCTTGCAGCAATGCCGTCTATCGCGAGAACTTCGACTCCACCATTTGGGAAGAATCCCATCCGATGCTTCCTATCGGTTCCAATGTATTCGATTATAGCTTTACCCAGACCATTGTCGACTCCGCTTTCCTTGCCGGTCTTGAGGACGGCATTACCGCCTTGGCGTTCCGCCCAATCAACCATACCATGGGCGACCACCAGAACAATGTCACCGTCTATTTAGCTAATGTGCCGGACACCGCCTTCGGCAACGGTCCCATCGTACCCGATGCCGGGCACCGCTTTGTCAAGGTAATCGACTCTGCCAATTTCAGCCATCTTGGCACCACCGACTGGCAGGTTGTCCCCTTCGACTATCCCTTCATGTGGGATGGGCACCAGAACCTTCTGGTTACCGTGCTCAACGAAGATGGCGGCGGTTTTCGAACAGAATATGCCAGCCACTACCGCTATTCCGATCTGCGAAACTATGTCTATCGCAGCTATCTCATCTACTCCGAACGCCCCATCAATGTCGACAGCGCCGACACCTACGCCTATCCCTATTACCAGGGATACGGCGACTGGAACACAGGCGACCTTCGCTTCTACACCAACACCTGCGACCTCCCGCTCTGTGCCAAACCCGTTGTCGACACGGTTGCCGTGGGCTCCGAGAGTGTCACCGTCACGTGGAACGGCTCGAGTACGGAATACGATGTGGCCATCGACCCCTATGGCCCCGCCACCGTCTATCCTGCCACTGCCCCGATCCATGTCAGCGGCTTCCAGCATACCTTCACGGGCCTGCTGCCCAATGCACGGTATGTCGTAAGCCTGCGGCAGGACTGCACCGCCGACAGCCTCCGCCTGTCGGGCTGGACAACTGTCGAGCTCATCACCGATGAATACCACTGCCCCGCTCCCGAAGGTCTCACGGTCGATAGTATCACCTACACCTCCGCCACCTTCGACTGGCTTCCCGCAGGCAATGACTCCCTCTACCAGCTCTATGTCTGGCAGGACAGCGACAGGGCTGTGAGCCACCTTGCCGACAGCCGTCACTATACCGTCCAAGGGCTGCGCCCCGGCACGACCTACAACGCCAGTGTACATGGCTACTGCGGCAGCGAGGGTCAGATTGAGGGCACGAGGAGCGACACCCTGCGCTTCGCCACCACATCGTGCCCCACGGTCACCGGCCTTGCTGCCTCGGCAGTCACCACCACCAGTGTCACCCTCGGCTGGGACACCGTGCCTGCGGCGCAGGAGTATCTGCTTGAATACGGCCCCACGGGCTTCCTGCCAGGCCAGGGGACCGAGGTGACCATCAGCACCAACAGCTACACCGTGACCGGTCTGACGCCAAACACCGCCTACGACTTCTGGGTAAGCACGCGCTGCAGCGACGATGTCACCTCTACCGTGTCCGCCTCCCTGACCAATATCCGCACACTCGAGGAGTTGGGTGTCAGCACCATGGGCGATACTCGCTTCTCCTTCACCCTCACCCCCAACCCCGCCAAGGGCAGCACCATGCTTGTCATTGCCGCACCGGCGGCTAGCGCGAGCGGTCTCTACACTGTAACAGTGACCGACCTCGCCGGACGCGACGTGGCCACGCACCAGCTGCAATGCAGCGGCGGCTGCCGTACCACCTTGCAGCTTGACGGACTGTCGGCCGGCGCCTATTTTGTCCATGTTAAAGGTCAATTCGGCTCAGCGGTCCGCAAACTGATAGTCAAATAGGATTCCGCTCGGGAGCGGCAACGCTCCCGGGCCGTTCCTTGCTTGTTCATTGTTCCCAGTTGTCCCTTCGCACTCCGGCTGCATATAGGAGTAAAGAGGGGACAACCTTTTTATCGTAGGGGGATGATGGAACCTGTATCGGTCATGCGGCGTTCATTTCCACACAAAGCGAACAGGCTGTAACATCGTCGAATCCTGCATCGTTATAGCTTCGTTATAGCATCGTTATCCTTCATAGAAACGGGTAACGATGCTATTACGACCCTTGAATGAGGCTGGATTGATACAACTCAGATACATCTCGATTGTCTGTGGTTTGCTGATTTGGGTTGTCACTTTGTGTCCATCGGCTGGATTAAGTTGACAGATGGATAGTGGTTTATGCTAGATGGGGGAGACCTACCGTCGCCAGAAGGAGGGGATGAAAAGGATGAGGAGGGTGAGGCACTCGAGGCGGCCCAGGAGCATGATGAGTGAGCAGATGAGTTTGGCTGCTGTGGTGAAGTGGGCATAGCAGCCAAATCCGCCGCTGATGCCGAGTCCCGGGCCGTAGCCGGTGATGCAGGCGATGGCGGCGCCGATGGATTCGGTGGCGTTGATGCCACAGAGCATGAGCATCATGACTCCCGCGAAGATGACCATGACGTACACCATGAATATCACCATGACGTTGGTGAGGAGGTGCGACGAGACCGGGGCGCGGTTGAGGCGCACGGGGTTGACGGCATGCGGGTGGAGCCGGTCGCGCAGTATCTTGCGCACGTGGCGGATGAGGATGAGCACGCGCATGGCTTTGAGTCCGCCGGTGGTGGAGCCGGCCATACCGCCGCAGAGGGAGAGAATGACAAAGAGATAGGTGACGGGGACCCACCAGTAGGAGGTGTCGGCCACCAGGGAGCCGGTGGTGGTGAGCACGCTGGCAGTCTGTACGATGCTTAGGCGTGCGGCATCGGCGGCACTGTAGCCCATGTGGGTGGAGAGGGCGATGGCTACGAAGACAGAGGCCACGAGGTAAAGGCCGATGTAGAAGCGAAACTGTTCGAGCTTGTGGCGCAGGCGGTCCCAGTGGAAGGTGAGGAGGTTGTAGAGCATGGCGAAGTTGACACCGCTGAGGAGCATGGCCAGGGCGACGATGTATTGCTGGAGGTGGGTGAGGTGGGAGAGACTGTCGTTGTAAATCGAGAAGCCGCCGGAGGAGATGTTGGTGAAGGTGATGTTGACGGCGTCCCACAGTTGCATGCCGCTTTTGCAAAGCAGGAAGACGAAGAGGAGCGTGAGCAGGATGTACACGCCGAGGGTCTGCCGGACGGTGGAGGCTGTGGAGGTGGTTTGTTTGCCTGTGTTGTCGGCTCCGGAGGCTTCGGCGGTGTAGAGGCTGTATTTGTTGATGCCCATGGAGGGGACGAGGGCCAGCACAAGGAGAACGATGCCAAATCCGCCGAACCACTGGGTCATGCTGCGCCACAGCAGGATGGAGGAGGGCAGCCACTCGACTGCGGAGAATACGGTGGCACCCGTGGAGGTGATGCCTGAGATGGATTCAAACAGGGCGTCGGAAAACGAGTGCAGCACGCCGGTGGCAAGGAAGGGAAGGGCGCCGAAGATGGGTAGCACTATCCACATGGTGACCACTAGTAGGTATGAGGTACGTTTGTCGGCGGAGCGGTTGGCGCGGCGGTAGCGCACGAGCAATAGCAGACCTACGCAGAAGGTAAACAGACCCGACAGCGTGATGGGCAAGACCGTGCCGTCGGCAAAGTGGATTGCCGGAATGAGGCAGCTGAGTATCAGCGTCCCTTCAACCATCAGCATGATGCCGAGAAAGCGTAGTATGTAGCGTAGGTTTTGCGTGGCTTGGGTGAGTTGGGGGTTCTGGGGTTAATGGGGTTTATGGGTGGGATGGGGTTGTTAGCCTCGGCGCCAATAGGCGGGCGAGAGGATGGCGATGAGTGCGAACAGCTCCAGACGGCCGGCAAGCATCAGCAGGGTGAGCGTCCACTTGGCGAGGGCGGGCAGGAGGGCGTAGTCGAGGCTGCCACCGAGGTTATTGATAAGGGGTGAGGGGCCGAGGTTGCTGATGTTGGCGGCGGCCATGCAGATGGCATCGGGTATGGAGCATCCGCAGAGGGTCAAGACGAATGCACCGCCCACGATGAAGGCTATATAGAGGAACACAAAGGCGAATATCTTGTTGATATAGTCGCTGTCGATAGGCTCGCCATTCACTTTGACGCGGAAGACGGCGTTGGGATGCATCATGCGGGTGATGTAGTTGCTTACGTATTTCATCAATATGATGATGCGCTTCAGCTTGATGCCGCCGCCTGTGGAGCCTGCCGAGGCTCCCATGATGATGAGCACAAAGGTCATCACGCTCACCAGGAACGACCAGTTGTCGGGCTTGGGGATATAGAAGCCGCAGGTGGACATGGTGGAGGCGATGTGGAAGAGGCTGTAGTGTATGGCGTGGAACCAGTCGTCGCCGACGGTGTGGAAGCAGAGGGCGCTAACGAAGGCGGAAAGGAAGAAGATGATGAGATAGGTGTGCAGCTCTTCGTCGCGGCCGGTGTGACGCCAGCGCAGGGTGAAGAAACGGTAGAGAATGGCGACGTTGATGCCGCTGAGGAACATGAACAGGCTGACTACGGCCAGCCCGGTGCCACTGAGAATGGAGAGGCCGCCGGTGTGGGTGATGAAGCCGCCGGTGGAGACGGTGCTGAAGGCGAGGCAGATGGCGTCGACCACTGGGGTGTGGCAAAGGAGCAGGCTGACAATCATGACGATGGTGATGACGGAGTAGATGACCCACATGCGGGTGACGCTACGGGCGAGACGGGGGTGAAGCTTGCGCTGTTGGGTGCCTGAGAACTCGGCTTCGTAGAGCTGGCTGGCACCGTTGGTAAGTTTGCGTAGTATTGCCACCACGAAGAGCATCAGTCCGAGTCCGCCAATCCATTGGGTGAAGGCACGATAGACCAGCAGCCCTTCGGGCATATCCTCGGGAATGGGAACGACCGAAGAACCAGTGGTGGTGAAGCCGCTGAACGACTCGAAGACGGCATCGGTGAACGATGCCAGCCCACCAGTGAAGATGTAGGGGAGGGTGCCGCAGAGGGGGATGGCAAGCCAGACGATGATTGTAACCCAGTAGCTTTCGTTCTCTTTCAGTTCGTATTC
>JAEEGH010000498.1_pt1 | contig 151572 bp, 112 predicted proteins | sample 9134181 | NCBI WGS metagenome assembly JAEEGH01 (sample SAMN16246544, study PRJNA631951) | gut metagenome | biome: gut microbiome; feature: rumen; material: DP-attached | host: Bos | place: Iran: Karaj | collected 2018-10 | reverse complement strand
CTTCTTTGTGCCAACAAAGAGGTTTGCTCCGGCAGGAACCGTAATGTCGTACATCACGCTCATCGGAGCTTCGGCCTGTATTGTAGGATTGGAGGTCACAGTGCCTGAGTAGTTGGCAGCAATGTAACCCTCTGCCTGACGGGCTTCGGAGGGAACAACATCGAGGTAGTAAGTGTTGCCGCTGAACACAAGGAACATCTTGTTGCCGCTTGTGTACTCGCCCATCGTGGTGTTCACCGTTTCGCCTTCCTTCGAGGTGACCTTGAGGTCGAGGCTATAGTCGGTGCCATAAACCCAGTCTGTGTTCTTCACGCGCACCTCGGGAGAGTAGATAGTAAAGGCGGTGTGCTCGGCATCGATGTCGAGCTGGATGGTGCCGCTCACCGTTTCGCCGTCGGCAGCAGTTGCTGTCAGGAGGTAAGAGCCGGCAGCAGCATCGAAGGTGTACTTGTTGCTTGTAGGCTCGCCCACACTCACACTTTCATTGGTCGACTTGTTGACCAACGACTTGATGAGCTTACTCTTTGCGTTCATTGTCACAGTCACTTCTGTGGCAAGGGCATTGCCCGCTACGAACAATGTCAGCACAATGAAACTTAGTAAATGCTTTTTCATAATGTTAATAAATAAGGTTTATAATAAATTTATGGTTTGTCTATGGTTTGTTTTACTGTAGTTGTTGCTCGAATCGACAGGCTTGGTTGATTGCTCCTTCATGTAAGAGTGATTGCTCCTTCATGTAAGAGCGATTGCTCCTTCATGTAGGAGCAAAGAGAGATGCTTGTTAAAGCGACAGGAATCTGCTGCCGCATCTCGCGACGCAGCAGCAGGAAGGCGCCATTTATTAATATCTAAAACTAAACTAACATGTGTTCTGTCTTTTATCTTGTTCAGGCGGATTTGTCGCTTTATTCGGGCGGATTTGACCTCCGACCGTGTGGAATACAGGGATTTGCAATCTTGAAATATCTCTTTCATCGTATAACGGCGAGGCAGTAACTTTGATTTTTCACTCTTCACTCTTCACTTTTCACTTCATCATGGCAGGTCTCCAACCCTTTCGAGTTTGAAATCGACGGCTGAGAGCCAACGCCCCGTGAAGAGACGACCCGTGAGGTCTTTGTCGCAGGAAACGCCATAAGTGACTTTACCGTCGCGGACAATGATGTTATCTATCACGATTTTGCTCCAGCCGTAACCCATTCCGCCGTTTGCCAAAGCGATGCGGACGTCGCTGGGCGATATTTGTTGTCCCTTCTCGTCTGCTTCCTTGACGCGAATCGCAGCATCCCTCCAGATGTCGCCTCCGCGGTCGTCGCAGGCGGGAATCTTTTTCAAGAACAGGTCTTCGGCCTTTGCAAAGATGAAAGCTCCCGTGTTGCCGCTAAAGGAGGTACGTCCTGCGGCGGTCAACTTGTAGATGCCCGGCTTGAGGTTCGTCTCTTTGTGTTCGGCCGTGTATCTCAGTACGCCGTCCTCGTCGGCACAAGCATCGAGGTACTCCAGCTCGGGATTGCCTGTGTAGTGTTTGCCCGAGACGGCATAGTACCAACGTCCGCCGTCGTTCTTCGTCACGGTGAAACCGATGTCGCGAAGGAACTGATGGCGCTTCGTGTCGTGGTATTCCAGCCGGACAGACTCGTTGACCTTGCCCTTGAGGATGCTTTCCGAAGCCTTGAAATAGTCTTGTATCTGTGGGTCGCAGCCTTTTGCCTTGGTCTCCATGGCGTAGAGTCCCTTCCAAATCAACGCGTATTCTTCGGGTGTGAGGAGTCGTTCGTAGCGCGAGGCCTCGCGTTTCAGGGCGAAACCAATCGAGGCGAGTTCCGTTTCGCTGGCTTTTTTGCTGAGTCTCACAAGCTCATTAATCTTGTTGCTCAGGCTTGGTAAATCGTCGTAGTAGTCGCTGACGTGGTCCATTGCCCGCAGGACATCCCGATGATACTTCGCGCTGACGGCCCACTTGCCGTCAATATAAGTCGTGTCGATTTCCTGCTTCGGATTGTTCTTCACCGTTTCGCCAACCTTAATGGCTGTGCGGACGCTGTCCATCGTGATTTCGTCTTCTCCCTGTTCAATCTCGACGATTCCCATATCGTAACCAAGATGTTGTGTGATGTAGCCATTTTTTGCTCCGGTTGGCAGGTCGTCCCATTGCAGGATGAAAGCTTGCAGAAGTCCGTCCGGCTTCACATTAAAGATAAGCAGCCTCGCGTTCTGGCAGACGGTGAACACGCAGACGACGCCACGTCCTTTGCCTTTCGGCCCTATGAATGACCTTAGCCCGCGTGTCGCTTCACCGCCCGGACCTTTGTGGATGCGGTAGTCTTCCGCTAAGTACCACTGCTCCTCGAACAGCTTTACAAGTTGCTTCAAAGGCTTTGCATCTTTACAGGTGAACTTCACAGACATGGTGCTGTCCTTCGGGAAGTCTGTAGGCGGGAAAGTTATCATAGAATACGAGCCTTCGATGATTGTCGTGCTTTTGTCTTTCAAAAAGCTCATGATGGCTTCTTGGATGTGGCTCGTGCGAACCAATCGCGCTTTGAGCGGCAAGGCCAGGAACAAGCCGAGAAGCAAAATGCTGAGTCGTGAAATCTTTTTCATAGTGGTATGTGTTTTTGTGTGATTCATAATGGGATGTAACGTGTTGTGGTATCTACGAGGTATTCCTCTTGGTAGGCGGTCTCCACCTGCTTGTGGATGATCTTGTTCACCAAGTCCTTGATGCGTTCGTCGGCTCGCATGAGGCCCGTCAGCTCTGCCAGGCAGGAGCTGTCTCGGCAGTCGCCCATCTGGTTTTCGAGTTGCGTGAGGTAGTAGTAGAGACTGTCTGCGGCAGAGGCAAGCACGACGGCTTCGGTCTGGGGCTGAGGCTCTTCGACAGGCTTCACTCGGGTCGTCTTCGAACGTGGCACGTTAACTTTGTCAACTTCACGTGTTAAGTTGGCCAACTTCACGTGTTTAGTTTGCGATTTATCCACGTTATCTTTTTCGATGACCTTAGTTGCGTCTTTCTGCTCGACAGGTTCTTCTGTCTTTTCGGCGAGCTGCGTGGGTTGCTGAGGCTTGAAGTTCCACCAGGTGAAGAGTGCTACAACTGCAATCAAGATTGCGGCAATTGCCAGAAGAGCCTTTCCCATCGACCTCGTGAAGCGAGGGCCATTCCTCTTTTCGGCCAGCAAAGCGTCGAAGAGTGCCTCGTCGCGGTCGAGTTCGCTTTCAGTTGGCAGTTCCCACTTCTCCTGCTCTATCGGGTGTTTCCCCTCGAGATAACTGTCTATGAGTAGTTTTTTATCCATCAATGTATCCTCCTTCTTTTAGTACATTATATATATGTCCGCGTGCGTGACTCAACATCGCGCTGACTGTTCTGGCGTTGATGCCTGTCGCAATCGCTATTTCGCGTGTGTCCATCTGTGCTTCGGCAAACATCCGCCAGAGCCGTTGTTCGGAGCGTCGAAGCGTTTGTGTGGCTTTGTGTAGGGCAGCTTTGAGTTCGTTTTCTTCGAGCGTCTGGCCTTCCTCCGAAGCGGGAAGTGTGACTTCGTGACTGGTGGTGAGTGGTGAATGAGGTCGCCGCTGCTCCCTCCGCCACACGTTGATGCACTCGTGTTTGGCTATTCTGATGGCCAGCCTCTCAGCCTCCAAAGGCGAGGACAAAGTGCCCCAAGCCTTCCAAAGGCTTATGATGGTCTCCTGCGCAACATCCTCGGCCGCCTCTTCCTCCTTGAAGAAACTCAGCCCGATCTGCTTCGCCCTTGAGCGCAGAATGTGTGCCAAACGTTCGAACTCTGTGTGCTCCATACACCCTAATAACGTTAGAAAAGGCTAAATGTTATGCGAAGTTAACTACTTTTAACAAATTTTTCTATGTTTTCTTTGTTGTTTGGTTAAAAAAGTGTAACTTTGTGGCGGTATTATGCGCTTGTGGTGGAATTGGTAGACACGCCAGACTTAGGATCTGGTGCCGAGAGGCGTGTAAGTTCGAGTCTTATCAGGCGTACAAAGTCCCAGTATATTGGGGCGTTGACAACAGAAGTCAGTGGGTGAAAAGATTTAGAGATTATGAAGCTTCATAAATGGATCTGTTTTATTGTGCTTGCAGTCGCAATATTCGTTGGCTGCACGGAAGACGTTGACACCTCTGCCAGATATGTGTTCAGAGAACGTACTATCGCCAGCTACTTGGAAGACCATGAACAGTTTAGCGAATATGTGCGTCTGCTAAAGGAACAGAAGGTGAGCGACGTCAGCGAGACGAGTGTCTATCAGCTCATGACGGCTTATGGTTATTACACTTGTTTCGCTCCGACGAACGATGCCATTCAGAAGTATCTCGACTCGCTCGTCATCAAAGGCATTATCCCCGAAGCTGACTGGAATTCCTTCCCGGATGAGAGAACTTTGGACAGCATCCGGGCTGTGCTTGTGCTCAACAGCATCCTGGACGGCACGAAACAAGAGAAGACATACATCTCGCCTGAGTTCCCCAAGACAAACGAGGAGTTCGACATCAATACGATGGCCGACCGCAAAATCAGCGTCACCTACGACAAGAAAGACCTCGACAGTTGCAGCATCGACGGCATCTGTCCCGTCTCGAAGAAGAACAGGGACATCGAAGCCATCAACGGCTTCATCCATGAAGTGGGCTATGTCATCAACCCAAGCAACGAGACGCTGGGCAGCACGCTGCATAAGTTCACCCTCGATCCCGAGAGTAATCTGAGCATTATGGCCAAGCTCGTGGAGGCTTGCGGATTGGTCGATTCGCTCTCTCAGGTGAAGGACGAACGCTACGAACAGCTGTACAAGACCGGAGCCTTCCCGAGTTTCGCATGGCAGCTACGCGGCTGGGAGATACCAGCTCCCGAACATCGAAAGTACGGCTATACTCTCTTTGCAGAGACCGACGACTTCTGGGAAGCAGAACTGAGCAAAGACCGCGAGGACATTACCTTGAGTGATATTGCGAACTGGGCGGAGAACAAGGGCTACTATCCCGATGCCATCAACGATGACAACTATACGGAAGAGAACAATCTGCTCAACCAATTTACTACCTATCACCTGTTGCCACAACGCATTCCCGTCGATAAACTGGCTCTGCATTACAACGAACGTGGTTACAACTATAAGAATAAGAACCAGGCTCCTGTGATACCTGTCTGGGCACATTATGTCACGATGGGCAAGCGTCGCCTGCTGCGCATCTGGGAGAGCGCAGAAAGCGGAGGGCCATACCTGAATCGCTTCCCCAAGCTCAACAACGGACGCCAGGAAGACTATCACGAAAAGGAATGCTCCGAAGAGAATAGAGGTATAGAGATTAAGACAGATGAGAGTTCAGGCATTATTAAGCTCATCAATGCAGTCATTTATCCGATTCATGCACCTCTTGCTTATACAGACCGCGTTCGCAGCGAGCTTGCAAAGCAACGCCTCCGTTACGATGCCTGGGAACTGCAGCCCGAGGCGATGAACAACGATATGCGACTCGTCAGCAAGACCGATGCCATCTGGTACTTCTCCAGCGATCCAGACAAGCAATACTTCCAGAATGTTACCGTCAACAGCAAGCGAACCAACTTCATGCTCCTGAGCGGACGTGACCAAAGTTGGCCAAACTATCAGGGCGATGAGCTGTTGGCTGAGGGCGTCTATGACATTACCATCACGCTGCCTCCTGTGCCTATGACCGGTGTTTACGAGATACGAATGGGCGTCTCTACCTATAGCGGAACGCGAGGCATTTGTCAGGTTTATTGGGGCTCTCGCAAGGATCAACTCGTGCCCCAAGGCATTCCCGTCAATATGCAATTGGGTGGTAACAGCGAGAACAATATGCTCGGCTGGGAAAAGGATACGGAAGACGATGACTACAATGCCGAGGTGGACAAGAAGATGCGTAATAACGGCTTCATGAAAGGGCCGAAGTACATCGTGGCAAGTGCTGGTGGCACCGAAACAAACCGCATGAATGCTGGTGCGACCCGCCGTATCGTGGTGCGCGAAACCATGTCGCCCGACGTTGTCTATTACATGCGTTTCAAGACTGTGCAGCCTGACTTTACGCAAAAGCAGCTCTTCGTCGATTATCTGGAGTGGTGTCCGAAGGAAGTCTTTGACAATCCCGAATTTCCCGAGGACATCTGGTAAAGGTAAAGTTTACAGTTTACAGTTTACAGTTTAGCGCGAAAGCTGATAGAAACAAAGAAGCCCCTCTCTCCTAGAAAGGGGCTTTTCTTTTGCCTTAACGTTAATCTCTAACCCTTAACCACTAACCCTTCAACACGGAAGCAATGAAGGCTTGCATCTCGGGATAGCTCTTCTCGATGCTCAGGAGCAGGTGCAGCTGGTTGTTGGCGCGGACGAAGTTGTGGTCGGGATACTGGCACTTCCAGTACTTGTCGCCGCTCAGGTAGTCCCAGAGGAAGCGAACGCACTGCATGTAGGGGAAGAGGGCCGTTGCGTAGGGCAGGTTCTCTATCTCGACAGGCAGGAGGAAACTCTTGGCGCTTTCAAGGTAACCTTCCGTGAAGGCCTTGAAGATGTCCATGCGGAACTGCACTTTGTCCATCTCGGGACAGTCCTCGGCAACCTCGTTGGCAGCGGTGCGGAGGAAATCTCCGTAGTCGGAGAAGATGAAGTTGGGCATCACGGTGTCAAGGTCGATGACGCAAAGCACGTTATCCTGCTTGTCGAACATCATGTTGTTGACCTTCGTGTCGCAATGGCAGACGCGCTTCGGCAGCGTTCCTTCGCGGCCCATTCGTTCGGCTTTGCACATCTCGTCGGCACGCTTCTCTATTTCTGCCAGCATCTTCTGCACGCGTTCTTCCTTTACACGACCAGCCGGGTCGCGCTTGATGACATCGCGGAGTTGCTCGAGGCGGAACTCCATATTGTGGAAGTCCTTGATGGTCTCGCCCAACTGAACCGGTATGTCGGCAAGCATTGCCTGGAAATTACCGAAGGCACGACCTGCGGCGCGACTGCTTTCGGGATTGACGGCTTGCTTCGTGATGGCGTTGTCGATGAAGACCATAAGGCGCCAGTATGTGCCGTCGTCCATAATGGTGTAGAGCTTGTCGCTGTCCTTTGCAGGGATGAAGCGCAGGACGCGTCGGTCGATGTCGGGTGTTCCTTCTGCGGCAAGCTTCTTCCGGATGTGTGTGGTCACTGCGTCGATGTTGCGCATCACCATGTCCACATCGGGGAAGACGTTGTGGTTGACGCGTTGCAGCACGTAGTCGGGCTTGTCCGCCTCGGCAGTCTTAACTTTATAGGTGTCGTTGATGAGTCCTTCGCCCAGCGGCTTAATCTCGCTGATGGTTCCTTCGTAGGCAAAGCGGCCTACGATAGCTGTTAGTTTTGCATCCATAGTTTATCAGTTTATAGGTTGTTTTGTGTGCAAAGATATAAAATAATTCATAATTCATAATTCATAATTGAGAATTATTTTATAATTTTGCTCACGAAATCGTACAAAACATAGGATAATATGAGACGCCTTTTCTCCTTTTCTTATTTTCTTGCTGTCTTAATCTCCTTCGTCTCGGCTCAGACGTCATCTAAGCCTACTACACTCGAAGGTTGGGCTGAGCGCCTGGGCGCTTTTGGCAAGTCAATTCCGCAGGAACAGGTCTTTGTGCACATGGACAACACGTGCTATTTCCTTGGAGATACGATATATTACAAGGCATACGTGCGTCGTAGCGATACAGGCACGCCGAGCCGATTGAGCGGGGTCCTCTATGCGGAATTGTTGAATCAGGACGGCTACCTTGTAGAGCGGCAACAGCTCGAGCTGCGGAACGGACAGGTGCATGGAAGTTTCGTCCTGCAAGATACACTCTACGGAGGCTATTACGAGCTGCGAGCCTACACGCGCTGGCAACTCAACTGGGGCATTACGGAACATCCTCACAACAAGGTCTCCGAGCAATGGTTCTTTAATAAACGCATGGCGAAGGAGTATTATCAGGACTATGAGAAACTTTACAGTCGCGTCTTCCCTGTTTTTGATAAGCCTAAGGAGCCAGGCGACTTCTTCCACGAGATGACCCTTCGCCCGCTTCGTCGCCTGTCGAAGATAGATGAGACGTCTCCCAAACCACGGCTGCAACTCTTCCCCGAAGGTGGAAACATTGTGGCTGGTGTGCCTAATCGGGTAGCCTTCGAAGCCACAAGCAATGAGGGGCTTCACTTGGATGGCAAGGTGACGGTGACCGAAGGCTCAGGTACGGTTGTAGCCGAAGCAGACGTCGAGCAACGAGGTCGCGGCTCGTTCACCTTCACGCCTCAGAGCGGCAAGACTTACACCGCGACCTATGTCGGCAAGAAAGGCACGACGAAAGAAAAGCTTCCGAGTCCCGATGTGGATGGCGTAGCACTGCAAGTCGTGAATAATGGGGTGGGGAACAGACAAATAGAGGTCAAGGCAGCGGGCAGCGCGGCCAGCGAAGAGCTTGGTATGACTGTGATGCACGACGGCGTGATGCTTGACTTCCAGACCATTCCCGCAGGCAGTTCAGCCACACTCGCCCTTGATGAGTCGAAGCTGAAGACAGGTGTCTGCCAAGTTACTATATATAATAATGTAGGGCGTGTCTATGCGGACAGACTCTTCTTCTGCCGTAAAGATGATTTTGCGCCAAGCAATCTTCGCTTCAATGGCTTGGGCAAACAGCCGTTGGAACCTTTCGCTCCAGCCAATGTTGCTGTGGAAGGCGGCAAGCCTGGCGCTACGGTCAGCGTCTCTGTCTGTGACGCAACACATAGCGAGTACCTTTACGACAACGGCAACATCCTGACGGAGATGCTTCTGGCCAGCGAGATACGTGGCTTCGTGGAGAACCCGGGCTATTTCTTTGAGGCGGATGATGAGGAGCACAACCGTGCTCTGGACCTCCTGTTGATGATTCAAGGCTGGCGTCGTTACGACTGGCACACGATGACCGAGCCTGGCGCTTTCGTGCTCAACCACAAGCCCGAGCAGACGCCACTCCTTGTGGGCGAGGTCAACAAGTATATGGCCAGCGAACAGGAATCGCAGTTTGCCGACAACTTCATCTCGGTGAGTGCCGGCAGTAATGCAGCCGATGCCGTCAGCCTGACAGGCGACACGCAGGAGGCAACCAATATGGATAGCGATGCGAGGGAAGCCGAGGATGCCGGTACGGTGACTGCAACCCGCCAACTCAACGAGACGACAGGGCCGGAGGTCACTACTGCCCGAGATGAACTGGCACGCTTCACTCAGACCGACAGCGAGCTGAAGCGGGAACTTCTCGTAAAGGCACGCTTCGCCAAGCCTGGGGCTGAGCAGGGAATCGACGGCGTGATGACGACCGAGAAGCACCGTTTCGCCATTCCTTCGCCACGCTTCTACGAGGGATGCATCTTCCATCTTGCGGCAAGCGACAGTACCAAGTGGAAGGGTAAGACACATGTCTGGGAGTATCCCAGCACGGATCGTAACGACCGCCTTAACTATCCTGAGTTCTATGTCCGCCTGCAGCCTTTCTTCCCGCGCTTCGTCAAGCCGTACGACTGGTACCAATGCCATTTGGCAGAAGCACCGAAGGGTTCGGTCATAGCCCCAGATTGGGTGATGGACGGCTCGCGTCTGCTCGACGAAGTGACAATAGGCATCAAGCGCGCTCGGCTGGGTAAGTTCGACCCCACGAAGCCCGCCTACGTCATCGACGCCTACCAGGCTTTCAACGAGACCTGTGATGCAGGCTTCTGTCCGGGCGTCTATTACGGCTACAACCGCTTCGTTCGTGACATCTCGCGCACTTATATCGGCGACATGAACCTGTCGCGCGACTACGTCCTCGAACTTCGTATCGATGGCAAGAAGGAGGCAAGTCAGTCCGTTGCAGAACATGGCCGCACCAGCATCGGCGGCGCTATGGATGGCACTATGCCTGTCGAGACGTTCAACATATCAACTGGCGAGAAGGAGAAATATAACCTGCTGAAGAACTTGGGGAAGGTCTATATCTACACCGACTACAGCCCCCGTCGCGAAGGCAATTCGCTTTATGATGGCGAGGACATCCCCATTGTTACTGTTGACCTTCACCTCATCGACAAGAACGACTCGCAACGTGCCACTTCGCGCGACCGCCGTTACGTTCTGCCGGGCTATTCCGCTCCCGAAGAGTTCTACCAGCCCGACTATTCGCAGAAGCCTTTGCCGACCGTGAAGGACTATCGTCGCACCCTTTATTGGAACCCGGATCTGCAGCTTGACGATGCCGGCAAGGCCGAGTTCCGCTTCTACGGCAACGGAAAGCAAACGCATCTCAGCGTCAGGGCCGAGGGTATGGCAGGCGACGGAACACTCCTCACGGGCAAGAGCATGCCGGAGGACAGATAAATGAAGAATGGTGCCCCTCTCATTCCCCTATAGGGCGTTACTCATTCCCCTATAGGGCGTTGCTCACTCCCCTATAGGGCGTTACTCACTCCTCTATAGGGCGTTGAAAATCCCTTTAGCATGCATGTGCAAACTCGACGTGTTAAGTTGTGCAATTAGGCAGTGCTTAGTTTGTTTTTTAGCAGTGTTAAGTTTGTCGTTTAGCAGTGTTAAGTTTGTCGTTTAGGCGTGTTAAGTCTGCTAACTAGACTAATGTAGTTGATTTTCTTCGCTTTTTTCGTTACAAAATTGCAAAGTTTGGATAAATAATTGTACCTTTGTGGGCAAAATAGTACAAAGCGTGAAGTCAATGAGGTTTATAGTGTGTCTGTTGTCATGCTTGCTGGCAATCGGAGCGGTTCGCGCAGAAGCTCCGACCTTCAGCATGCCCCACGGCATCTATTACGAAGGGTTCCGGCTCTATATTACCTCGCCCACTCCAGGTTCCATACTCTATTATACCGACGACGGCAGCGACCCGAGGGTGAAAGGGCAACTCTATGACGGCTCGCTCAACGTCAGTTCCACGATGGTCATCCGCACGGCAAGTCTTGTTCAGGACACCATTTGGAGCGACGTCGCGACAGCCTCTTACATCTTCCCGAAAAGCCTTCTGACGCAAGGCAACAAGCCTTACGGATATCCGCAGTACTGGGGCAAGTACTGCCAAATATCGGGAACAGCCATCGCCGACTACGAGATGGACCCCGAGATAACTAGCAACGAGACCTATGCCGCCTACGTTACCGAGGGCATCACCAAGCTTCCCATCGTCTCTCTCGTTACCGACAAGGACAACCTCTTCAACCGAGAAGCCGACTCGATAACAGGCGGCATCTACATCTATACCGGTTGTCCCGTTGGAGACGGCACAGGAAGAGGGTGGGAGCGCCCCGTCAGCTTCGAGTTGATAGGCGGTCAGGACAATCACGACCTCACGGTTTCTTGTGCCCTGAAGCTGCATGGCGGACACGGCAGACTGCCCGAGAAGAACCCGAAACATGCTTTCCGTCTGCACTTCAAGAGTGATTATGGACCTAAGAAACTCAAGTATCGTGTCTTTGGTGAGCGTGGTCCGAAGAAGTTCAATGCACTCGTTCTTCGTACTTTCTTCGGCTACTCCTGGCAACACTGGGATAATGCGCAGCGCAACAAGGCACAATATGCTCGCGACCTTTGGGCAAGGGAAACGCAGGCGAAGATGGGCGAACCCATCAGCACGGGACAGTATGTTCACCTCTTCCTCAATGGCCTTTACTGGGGCATGTATAATCTGTGCGAACGCATAAACGATGATTTCTGTGCGGCTAACTTCGGAGGAGACGACGGGGACTGGGATGTGACGGAAGTGGATGGCGGCGCCGGTCAGTATCATGCCGCAATTCCCACGTGCGGAGATATTGATGCATGGAACGCCATGGCCGACCTCATCTACGAACTCCCCAACCATAAAAGCTACATGCATCTGGTCGGGTGTGGCAGCGACGGCAAGCCAAACGTGAAATATCCTAAGCTGCTCGAGGTGGATAACTTCATTCGCTACATGCTCATCAACCTTTATGGCGGCAACACCGACTGGGATCATCACAACTGGTACGCCTTTAGGAACCGTTACTGGGACGACGAGGGCTTCCGGTTCCTCTGCTGGGATACGGAAAACATCCTCGTCTCGCCTACCGAAAACCTTACCTCGAAGAACAATCGCGGCTGCCCAACCGGCTTCCTGAACCGCTTGATGAAGCAAGGCATCTTTGCCCATCGCTTCCACGAAGAAGCACAGCGCGCACTCACGCATGGCGGTCCGCTTACTCCCGAATCAGCCCTTGCAACCTGGGACAGCCTGTATGGCGTCATCGAACTCCCTTTGTGGGATGAGGCTGCACGCTGGGGCGACTATCGCCGAGACGTGCATCCTTACCAATCGAAGGGTTCGCTCTATAAGCCCGACGGCGCCTTTGCGGCTGAACGTCAGCGGTTGCTGAAGCAGTATTTCCCAGTCCGAACGGCCAATCTCATCAAGCAACTTCGCGAAAAAGGCTGGTTCCCCAATGCCGAGGCACCCGCCATCTTTGTCGATGACACTGAGATCGGTTACGAACTTCAGCATTATTGTACGGAAAGTTCGCTGACTCTGTCTGGCGAAAACATCTATTACACGCTCGATGGCAGCGAGCCGGTCAACTGGTTCCAAAACGATGCCGGAGCCCTTTCGCCTACCGCCAAGCCTTATTCCGAAGGTGATAACATTGGCGAGGAACTGGCTGCCATGCATCTGCCGGACACCATCACGCTGCGAGCCATCAGTAATAAGGATGGCGAGTGGAGTCCCATCGTCAGCGTCCAGCTTGTGGTGGATAGTCCGGATGGCCTAACAGATCTGAAGGATCACAAGGCTTCTAATGACTTTATCTTCGACTTGCAAGGCCGACGCATCACGGCTCGTGACCTCCGTCAGGGTGTCTTCATCATTAATGGAAAGAAGAGAATCGTTAGATGAAAGAGATAGAAATAACTTCTTTGGAATGTCAGGAGCTGGAAGCCTACAGCACGCTAACGGAGGCTCAACTGCGCAACAGACTCGAGCCGGCCAAGGGTCTCTTCATTGCCGAAAGCCCGAAAGTGATTGGCGTGGCGCTTGATGCAGGCTTCGAACCAGTCTCTCTGCTCTGCGAACGCAAGCATATCGAGGGCGACGCCCGTGGTATAATAGAAAGATGTCCTGCCGATATGCCCGTCTATACCGGCAGTCGTGAACTCTTGGCGCAGCTTACGGGCTACACCTTGACGCGCGGCGTGCTTTGTGCCATGCGGCGTCCAAAAGCTCTTCCACCAGAGGAAATCTGCCGGGACGCGCATCGAATTGTCGTCCTTCACGGTGTCTGCGATACGACAAATGTCGGTGCCATCTTCCGTTCGGCAGCCGCCCTCGGCATAGATGCCGTATTGATGACGCGCGATTCCTGCGACCCGTTGAATCGCAGAGCTGTTCGCGTCTCGATGGGAAGCGTGTTTCTTGTGCCATGGACTTGGCTTGATGCAGAAGACGGGACAGCCGTCGGCACCATTCATAAGCTGCAGGAGATGGGCTTCACGACTGCTGCGATGGCTCTCAGGAAAGATGATATCAGCATAGACGACCCGAAGCTAAAGCAGACGAAACGCCTTGCCCTCATCATGGGAACAGAAGGTGATGGCTTGCCCGACGCCGTCATCGATGCCGCCGACCTCGTTGTGAAGATTCCGATGCACAACGGCGTGGACAGCCTTAACGTAGGTAATGCTGCCGCCATTGCTTTTTGGGAAATAAAGAAACAGTAGCGGATAGCTACATGTCGTACCTCAAGTTCTCCCAGTCGGTCTCCTGATCGAGCTGAGCCATGAAGTCGTCGAGAACGCTCTGGTCTATGTCGCCCAGCTCGAACTCCTTCTGCGCATCCTTGCGAATCTCGGCAATCCATGCACGACGGGCTGTCACGTAGTCCTCGTGAACCTGCTTTGCCGTCTCTTCCGTTATTTCGTCTATGCCATAATACTCGCAGATGAGACGATAGCTCCAAGCCCATCTGTACTCGGCATAGTTGTCGTTTGCGCGAACGAACTCTTCGCGGATGTCATGGATGTTATTGAGTGAGCCATCCTTTATAGCATCGACGATGCGCTTCTCCTCGCTCAAAGGAATAAGCATGCCGCTGAGGTCGCTCCATTTCCCTGTGCCGACAGACGAGACGGGACGTTCCAGGCGATGCCTCTTCATGACCGCTCCCATGTAGATTCGCAGGGCGATGTCGTAGTATTTGATGCCTTTCTTGAGCGACGAGTTCTTGATGACGTAGTCGTGGAAGTTGTAGGTCTCCACATCGCCTGACACCTCTCTGAGTGCTTCGAGCGTCCGCTTTGCCACCATTATGCCGCCAACTGAGAAGGGAGAGAGCCAGTCGAAGTTCACGATGGAGTTCTTGCCTTTGCTATGACGCTTGTCGCGTTTCGGCCATTTGCGTATGTCTCGATATAGCCCGACAGTAGTGAGGTTGCGTCCCGGCACGAGGTACATGTCGTCGCCATAGGCAATGAGATATGAGAAGGGCAGTTTCCTGGTATCGGGATGGTGCATAAGTTTGCCGAAGCAGACGCTGAAGGTACCAATTCTGGCAGGCATCAGGATGTAACCACCACTGGCAGTCTTCGTGCCTCTTTCAAGCACGCCCCAATGCATAGGCCCCATCTTGTAGGCATGATTCGAGAAGTTTGTGCCCGAGCCGGCATTGTAGAAAGAGAACATGCCGCCGATGAGGAGCGAACTCTTATGGTGCGATGCGGAGAACGGACCGCAGAAAGCAGCACATGCCTCGCCGTTGCTCATGAAGCAATTGGCAAAGAAGAGACTGTTCTCGGCAGTGAAACCATCAGCTATCTTGCAGGCCTCGCCCACGAAACAGTTCTCGAGTTTGCTGGCATTGGTGATGCTTGAACCGTTGTAGATAACGGAGTTCTCGCAGATGACGCCTACGCCAATCGTGACAACGGCATCGGTAATGCTCTTCAATGTGCAGTCGCGGAGGCGGAATGCCCCGTCAATGACGCAGCCGTCGCTTATGTGGCAGTTCGTGATGTCGTGTGTCGATGTGATGCGAACATTGTTGCCTATGGTGGTGACGGGCAGGCTGTGTGCCACGATGTTCTCTTTGACGAGGCGTCGCACAACGTCGGTGAACGCTTTGTCCTGCTCATATTTTACCATCAAGCAGGCAAGTTGGGAGTTCAGCCCGTCGAAGATCATGACGTTGCCATCGCCTACTTCATTAAGAACGGAGATAACGTGTCCTTCTCCGAAGGAAGCGTCGGGCGTCGTGTTGATGCAGCCGACGTCCTCGATGAGGCAGTCGTCGCCGATGACGCAATTGCGCAAAGTTGTGCGACGGATGCCGCTGTGTTTGACGAAGCCCTGGCTTATCTCAACCGTCTTATTGAACGAGCCGAGCGTCACCTCGCCATAGAAATTTGTCTGCTGTATGTGGTCGGTGCAGAAATCGTCTGCCACCGAGATGTATTGCCACTCTTCTGCCGTGCATCCTTGACTCTTGAGAGCAGCAATCTCACTATCGTTAAGTTTCCTCATAAACCAATCTTTTTACCTTATTATGTGCTTTCAATGTGCAAAGATACAAAGAAAATAAGAATTATGAATTAAGAATTAAGAATTAATTTGTATCTTTGCAAAAACTTTCACATTATGTATTATATAAGTAAGAGGTTGGTTATCTCTGCCAGCCACCACTTGGAACTTTCCTATCCCAGCAAGTGCAGCCAGTTGCACGGACACAATTGGACCATCACGGTTTACTGCAAGGCCAAGGAACTTAATGCAGACGGCATGGTTGTTGACTTCAAGCTCATCAAGCAGAAGATTGAGTCGCAACTGGATCATGCAAACCTCAACGAGGTGCTTCCGTGCAACCCAACTGCCGAGAACATCGCGAAGTGGGTGTGCGACCAACTGCCTGAGTGCTATCGCGTGGATGTTCAGGAGAGCGAAGGCAACATGGCAACATACGAAGAGGAATGAAGGTAAACGAATTCTTTGTCTCGCTTCAGGGCGAAGGGCACTTCACCGGAACGCCCTCTTTCTTCCTTCGTCTGTCGGGTTGCAACCTGCAGTGTTCCTTCTGCGACACCAGTCATCAGACCTTTATGGAACTGAGCGAGGACACGATTGTCGAGGAGGCAAGTCGCGAGAAGCCTCGTCACATTGTCATTACAGGCGGCGAACCTGCCTTGCAACTCACTGGGTCTCTTATCGAAAAGCTGCATGAAGCAGGCTTCTTCGTACAGATCGAGACGAATGGCACGCTGCCTCTCCCGTCAGGCATCGACTGGGTGACGTGCTCGCCGAAAGGCAACCCTGTCCTGAATAACGTGGATGAGTTGAAGGTTCTCTATAAAGGAGAGGGAACCGACCTTAGCATAGCCGACCGAATTCAAGCGAAGGAGTATCGCTTGCAGCCGCTCGATACGGGCAACGAGATGCGCAATCGTATCATTCTTCGCGACACGATTGCGTACATTCTGCAGCATCCTAAGTGGTCTTTGTCGTTGCAGACTCACAAGATGCTCGGGATAAAATAGCTGATTTTACTTGTTGACTTGCGTCGCCCTAAACGTTTTCTTCCTCGAGGGAATAGAAGGAACTGCCGTCGAAGCAGTGTGTGCAGATGCGTTCCTTCGGCAGGCCGATGGCCTTGACGAGTGTCTCGAGCTTTGAGAAGCGCAGCGAGTCGAGGTTCAGACGGCGGGCAATCTCATCGACCATGCGTTTGTACTCGGGGCTGTCGGTACGGGTGTAGGCTTCGAGATTCTTGCTGTCGTCGCCTTCGAAGTCTTTGATGATGCGGCGAGTGAGCAGTTCCAAATCGCTCTTACTTGCGCTGTAGTTGACGAAGGGACAGCTGTAAACGAGCGGCGGACAACCGATGCGCATGTGAACCTCCTTGGCTCCGAGGGCGTGAAGCTCTTTCGTGTTGTCCCTCAATTGCGTACCGCGGACGATACTATCGTCGCAGAAGAGCACGCGTTTGCCTTCCAGAACGTCTTTGTTGGCGATGAGTTTCATCTTGGCAACAAGGTTTCGCATCTCCTGATTGCTGGGCGTAAAGGAGCGTGGCCAAGTGGGTGTGTACTTGCTTATAGCGCGCATATAGGGGCAGCCGTGTCCTTGAGCATAGCCCACAGCCATGCCCACGCCGCTGTCTGGAATGCCGCAAGCGCAATCCACCTCAGTCTTGTCGTCCTGTCCCATGACCCGTCCGCACTCGTTTCGCACCATTTCTGTGTTGCGGCCCTCGTAGTTGCTGGTCGGGAAGCCGTAGTAAACCCATAGGAATGAGCAGATTTGCATGCGAGGGTTGGGCTTTCTGAGAACCGTCATCACATCGGAAGTGATGCGGATTATCTCGCCTGGACCGACGTAATAGGTCGTCTCGAAACCAAGGTTGGGGAAGGCCGATGTCTCGCTCGTCACGGCAAGTGCACCGTCTTTCTTGCCTACCACAATCGGCGTCCTGCCCCACGAGTCGCGAGCAGCAATGATGCCATTCTCGGTGAGGAGCAGCATGGAGCACGAACCCTTGATGTGCTTGTAAACGATCTCAATGCCGTCCACGAAGTCCTTACCTTTTATAATAAGCAGGGCGATGAGCTCCGTCGGATTGATTTTGCCGCTGCTGAACTCGCTGAGGTGGCCTCCTTCGTCGAGCAACTGCTGTGCCAACTCGTCCTGATTCGTAATCTTTGCGACGGTGACGATAGCGAAGCGACCCAAATGACTGTTCATGAGCATCGGTTGCGCATCGGTGTCGCTGATGACGCCAATGCCCGACTTGCCCTGGAACTTATCGAGTTCGGGCTCGAAACGTGAGCGGAAGTAGGTGTTTTCTAAGTTGTGGATGCTGCGCAGGAACTCGCCAGAGTCGCTCAGGGTAGCCATGCCACCACGTTTTGTACCGAGATGTGATTGATAGTCTGTGCCGTAAAAAAGGTCAGCAGTGCACTTCTGCTTTTGTACCGTACCGAAGAATCCACCCATTTGTCTTATAGTTAAGAGTTAAAAGTTAAGAGTTAAGAGTTAAGAGTTATACCCAACCCTTTTGCTCTACAACTTTTTTCGGGTGCAAAAGTACGGCAAAACGTGCTTTTCTGCAACTTTTCCTTGCCCTTTTTTCTTGATATAACGCAAAAAAGTTTTCTTGCCCCTTGCCTCTTGCTTCTTGCTACCTATGTTCAGTTGGGATACACGAGCTTGAAGTCGAGCTGCTTACGGTAGAGATCTGCCCTTGCAACCTGTACCTTGACGCTGTCCCCGAGGTTGTACTGGTGGTGATAACGGCGGCCTTTCAGGCAATAGTTATGTTCGTCGAAGTCGTAGTAATCGCCCTCAAGGTCGCGAAGCGGTATCATGCCTTCGCATTTGTTCTCGTCTATCTCGACGTATAAGCCGAACTCCGTGACGCCGGATATCGTGCCTTGGAAGGTCTCGCCCAAGTGGTCGTTCATGTACTCGACCTGCTTGTACTTGATACTTGCCCTTTCTGCCGAGGCCGCGGTCTGTTCCATATCGCTGCAATGTTCGCAGTATTCCTCGTACTTATCCTGCCCGACATTGCGCCCGCCCTCAGCATAACGAGTGAGAAGCCTGTGCACCATGAGGTCGGGATAGCGGCGGATGGGGGACGTGAAGTGCGTGTAGTAGTCGAACGCGAGACCGTAATGTCCGCAATTGAACGTGCTGTACTTGGCCTTCATCATCGCTCTGAGCGTAATCATCTCGATGACATTTTGCTCGCGCTTGCCTTTGACGTCGTCGAGGAGGCGGTTCAGGTTGCGGCTTATCTCTGTCCTGTTGCCCGTCGTCTTCAGCCTGTGTCCGAACTTCTTCACAAAGTCGGCGAGGTTCAAAAGCTTTTGCGGATCGGGATTCTCATGGATACGATAGGGCAGAACCTTAGGCTTGACGTTCTTCGGAACCTTTCCGATGCTCTCGGCCACCGTGCGGTTTGCGAGCAGCATGAACTCCTCGATGAGTTTGTTGGCGTCCTTCGCCACCTTGAAATACACGCCAGTCGGGTGACCGTCGGCATCGATGTTGAAGCGGACCTCACACCTGTCGAAGTCAACTGCCCCGTTAGCGAAGCGCTTTTGACGCAGCATCTTTGCCATACGATTGAGGATAATGAGCGGTTCGGCGAAGTCCTCTGCCGGTTTCGCCTCTTTGCTATCAGGAGCGGGCATTGGCGCGGAATCTCCAGGAACCTTGTAATCCTCCTCGCTTGCCTCGTGATGATCCTCGAGGACCTTCTGCACCTCTTCGTAGGTGAAACGCCGATCGCTTCGCGTTACCGTGTGAGCGAGATTCCAATACTTCACCTCGGCCTTTTCGTTCATGTGGAAAATGACCGAATACGTCAGTTTGTCCTCGTCTGGACGGAGTGAGCAGATGAAGTTGCAGAGGCGTTCCGGCAGCATCGGCACCGTGCGGTCCACGAGATAGACGCTCGTCGCGCGCTTGTACGCTTCCTTATCTATAATAGAGCCCTCCTTGACGTAATGGCTGACGTCGGCAATGTGGACGCCCACTTCCCACAGCCCCTTCTTCAGTTCACGGATGCTGAGGGCGTCGTCGAAGTCTTTCGCGTCGTACGGGTCGATGGTGAAAGTCAGCACATCTCGCATGTCGAGTCGGCGATTGACCTCTTCCTCAGTGATGCCCGGAGTGAGCTTCTCGGCGGCTTTCTCCACGGCTTGAGGATAGACGTAGGGCAGTCCGTACTCGGCCAGGATAGCGTGCATCTCGGCATTATTCTCGCCCGTCTTGCCAAGTATGTCAACCACTTTGCCAATCGGGTTCTTGGCTCTGTCCGGCCACTCCACGATACGAACCACGGCTTTGTCGCCCGTCTTGCCTTTTTTGAGGTATTCCTTCGGGATGAAGATATCGTTGGCGAGGGTGCGGTCCTCAGTCAAGAGATACGCGTAGCCCTTTTGAACCTGCAGCGTTCCCACGAAAGTCTTGTCGCTTCGCTTGATGATGTCGGTCACCGAAGCCTCGCGAACATGGTGTTTACGGCGGGCAAGCAGGGTGACTTGAACCGTGTCGCCATCCATCGCATGCAGGCTGTTTCGTTCGGCCACAAGGATAGGTTCGCCGCCATCGGCAGGCTCGAACGTGTTCTTGCCGTTTGCCTTTCGGTGGAAGATGCCGGTCATCACCTGCGAAGGCATGTTCAAAGTGTAGTACCCGCGCGGTTGTTCCTTGACGAAATCGTCCATGAGTAAGCCCTCGAGCACGTCGATGAGGAGCATTTTGGCTTGGCTCGTCCGCAGATGAAGCTGCTTGCAGATGCTCTTCAGGGGAAACGTGACGGCTGGATTCTCCTGGAAAAAGTCAATGACTACCCTTTCTAAATCGTTCTTTCGCAGTCCGTGGCTGCCGGTTTTCTTCTTGCTCATAACTCAAATCTTTTGGGCAAATTTACGAATTTTCCACGAGACTTGTATCACTTTATAGTAGAAAATCACGAATTATCTCGTGTTTGCCGACTCGACATGGCAAGCTATGAAGTGCGATTTAATATGCCTAGTTGTTTGATTCATCATGATGAATCAACGAACTTAACCTGCCAAGTCGGGTCGTCAGGCATGTCGAAATCGGTCGGCAATCGCGTGGAAACAGGTGACGCGGAATGCTACATTATATAATATAATAATGTATAAAAGGCGATTGACCCTATAATTTTCAATTATCCATTTTTAATTTTCAATTTATTGTCGTACCTTTGCACCCGCAAACTATATTCTGAAAGAAACGATTAGGCTATGAAATATGCTTTAGTTACCGGCGGATCTCGCGGACTTGGACGTGCCGTCTGCCTGAAATTGGCTGCTCAAGGGCTGCCCGTCATCATCAATTATCAAAGCAATCAGGCTGCTGCGGAGGCCGTCAAGGCTGAGATAGAGGCTGCTGGAGGCACGGCAGAGCTGATGCCTTTCAACGTTGCAAACGAGCAGGACGTTGACCGTGCCTTCGAAGCTTGGACGGAGGCTCACCCCGATGACTACATCGCGTACCTCGTCAACAACGCCGGTATCCGTCGCGACGGCATGATGTTCATGATGCCGACGGAAGACTGGAAGGCCGTACTCAGCACGTCGCTCGACGGCTTTTACTACGTTACGCGTCGCTGTTTGCCAGCCATGCTTCGCAGGAAACACGGCGGTCGCATCGTGAATATGACTTCCTTGTCGGGCCTGAAAGGCTTGCCCGGACAGACGAACTACAGCGCAGCAAAGGCCGCTCTCATTGGCGCGACGAAGGCTCTGGCACTCGAAGCAGCCGCTCGCGACGTGACGGTCAACGCCGTTGCCCCTGGCTTCATCGAGACTGATATGACGAAAGACCTGCCGGTTGACGAGTTGAAGCAGCAGATTCCTATGGGCAGGTTCGGTCGTCCGGAAGAGGTGGCCGACCTGGTTAGCTTCCTGCTCTCCGACGCAGCCTCTTACATAACGGGCGAAGTGATATCCATAAACGGAGGACTATACACGTAAAGCCCCTCTCCCTGCCTCCCCAAAAGGGGAGGAGAAGGTAAATGAATAATGTTCCATTACCTATGTTTAGAGATATAGACATACTCGAACTCCTGCCGCAAAGGCCGCCGTTTGTGATGGTGGACCACTTGACGGACTATAGCGAGACACAGAGCTCGTGCGACCTCACCATCCGAAAGGACAACGTCTTCTGCGAGAACGGCGAGTTCTCGGCTGCAGGTCTCATCGAACATATCGCGCAGACTTGTGCTGCCCGACTCGGCTACTACAATAAGTACATACTGAAGACGGGCGTTCGTCTCGGCTTTATTGGCGAAGTGAAAGACCTCGACATCGTCCGTCTGCCTCGCGAAGGCGAGACCCTCAACACGACAATCGTGGTCATGCAGGAGATCTTCGACGTCACTCTCGTTACCGCCGAAGTGCGAGTAGGCGAGGAAACAATCGCCACAACACGCCTCAAGATTGCGCAAGGCGAACAGAGTTCCAGTTTATAGTCCATAGTCCATAGTTCATAGTTATGCAGGAAAAGGAGCTACGTTTCTCGCGAGAATTCGAGGTTCGCTTCAGCGAAGTGGACATCATGGGCGTTGTATGGCACGGAGCCTACCCGCTCTATCTGGAAGATGCGCGTGAAGCTTGGGGGCATCACTATGGCCTCTGCTACGATGACTACCTGAAGAACAATGTTTTCGCGCCTATCGTTGATATGGACATACGCTACCAGCGTCCCATCTTCTACACGACGAAACCGCGCATCGACATCACCTACAAGTTCTCTCCGGCAGCCAAAATCGTCTTCGATTACGAGATTCACGACACAGAAGACAATGCCCTTCTGACCTCCGCACGCACCATCCAGGCCTTTACCGACCAGCAATATCAACTTATCCTCGAGAACCCGGAGTTCTTCCTCCGCTGGAAAGAGAAGTGGGGACTGCTGTAGTTTATAGTTAAGAGTTTATAGTTAATAGTTATTTTAGCAAGTTCAATGGTTCTTCAAGACAACCTCTTTTCCATAATGTCGCAGGCACAAAAAGACGGACAGCCTGCCTTTCAGGTGCGGATTCATAAGGAATGGCCCATCTATAAGGCGCACTTCCCAGGTCATCCTATTACCCCAGGCGTCTGCATCGTGCAGATGATTCAGGAACTTCTGCAGGTCCATCTCGGTCGCAAGGTAAGCCTCCGCAAAGCAAAGACCGTGAAATATACCGCCATCATCTCACCCGACGAGGTCAGCGAGCTGAGTGTCTCCTTCCCAAAGATCGAGCAGCAAGAAGACGGCAGCCTCAAGGTTCAAGCCCAAGTCGCTGGCGGCGAGACCATCTACACCAAGCTGTCGGCAACATTTCAGTAAACAATATACCTTAATATAATAATAGCCCCCTGCACGAAACGGCAGGGGGCTATTGTTATTTGGGCTGCAGCCTCTTATTGTTGAGCCATAATAGTCAAGATGGATTGGTAGTCGGTGAAATCTACTTTGCCATTTTTGTCAAGATCAGCATTAGGCTCATAGGTTTCATTTGCCATTATAGTCAGAACACTTTGTGCATCAGTGAAGTTTACTTTACCATCATCATTCGCGTCACCTGCAACGACAGGTCTTCCAGTTGTGATAACCATGTCGAATTCTTCAACGCTTGCATCCTTAAGGATATTCTCGCGGTAAACGATGTAGCCAGTATTGGCAGAAATGTCACGAGTGCAGTCGGTGTTCTCCTTTCCTTCAGCAAGAACAAGCGTATTGCCTGCCTGTCCAATCTTACCACCACCCACGACGACAGTGCCTTCATCAACCCATTCGTAAGCATAGGTGCCATGAACACCGCCAGTTGTAAGAGGCTCTTTTGCGAAAGAACTACCCAATGGTGTGATGTTGATTTCCTCAGGCTCTTCATCTTCGCTGTCAGCTACGAACCTTTCATAGTCGCCCACTACCAGAAGAACAGGCTGACCTGCTTCGGCTTGCTCTATTTGGTTGAAAGCATAATGTGCTTGCTCGCCTTCTGTGATAGCGCCTTGGTATGCATATATCTCGGCGTTTTCAACAGAGAAGGCAGTCGGGTAGCACATGAAGATGATGCTGTTGGGCTTTGCATTCATGATAACACTCTCGGCAATGCCTTCGCCTTCGTCGAATTCGCTTTCGTCAATTGGCTCAATGTAAAGGGCACTGCTGGAGCCAACATTGTCGTTGTTCCATGTAACGAGACTGTGTCCTATGTTCTGAGCATGGAGATAAACAGGCGCGTCGGCATAGTAACGCTGTCCCTTGAGGTTGCGTGCCTCGATAACTACCTTGCCATAACCTACAGCCTTGACATTGAAGAGGGCTGGCGTGAGGCCAAGAGTCAGGTTCGTGCTGCGTGCTGCGCCACTGAGATAGAGGCCGCTCTTGTGCTGGATGACGAATGCTGAGTCGCCTTGTGCAACGAAGCGGAAGGCAACTTGATCCATCTGTTCAATAGACTCGTCGCTGATGAAACGTACAGCCTGACCTACGGTTACCTCTTCGAGAGACGAGAAGCCTTGCAGAGTGCTCACTTGGCTCTCTCCTTCTCCTTCAGTCTCGATGTTGGCAGGAGCAGCGTAGTTGTCATAGAGGTCGCCAAGGGTTGTGTTGACAGCGCCTGCCTTATTCCATTGGTGTGCGTCGTAGTTTGCCTCGCTGTCGAACTTGATGGCATACCACTTGCCTTCCTCAACGGGGTTGGCTGCAGCCATAATGTCTGTGACTCCACTTGTTATGGCTTCAGCATAAGCGTCGAGTTGTTCTTGTGTATAGGCACCGTTCTTGAGGTAAGCAGTGGCTTCCTGTATTGTGGTTGCCAATGTGCTGGCCTGACTTCCTTCACTCCAGAAGCCGGGAGCGTCACCCGTCACAACGAGATTAGCAATGTCCTTGTTGGCATTGATGGCAGCAGCGAGGGCGCTGGGGTCTGCAAGGATTGCCTTGAAGGCATCGAGAGCGTCTTTCAGTTCGTTGTACTCTGTCATGTCGCTCATCTCGTCTGTATCAACGGCTTTTGCCTTGACGAGTGCAGAATCGATGGCAGTGGCGGCATCGCCCATCTGACTCCATTGCGTGTTGCCGTCAATAGTCAACTTGTAGAGTTGGAAGGTGGCGAAGTGACCGTAGCCGCGTCCGGTTGTCGTGCCGTCGATGTAGAAGCGGATGTACTTATAGCCTTCTCCATAGTCAACTATATTGGAGTAAACGGTCTGACTTGAGCTTGCGTTGGCAGAGAGGTTGTACGAACCGAGGTTTGTCCAGCCGTCTTCTGTTGTTGCATCTAAGACGCTGTCATCGTTCGTGCCGAAGACTCCGAGGTTTGTGATGTGGTCGTTTGCTACGTTACGGCGACGCATGAAGCACTGTATGTTTCCGCTGATAGGTTCGTTAAACGATACCTGGAAGTAATGGTCGTGGTTCTGCTTGTTGCCTTCCTGCCATGTGCTATGCCAGTATGAGCTGGCTTCATCGTTGAGGACATTTGCGAAACTGCCTTCTGAAGGGTCGGTGAAGGGACTGCTGAACTGGTCTGTGGAGGTGATGAGACCATTGCTGCGTTCCGTGATGTACTGGTCGTCCTTAGCCTGCGCGATAGCGGCTTCGGTTTCAGCAATAAGGTCTTCGAACATGCCGACGAGCAGTTCGTGGTCTTTAATGGGAGCGTATGCATCAATGAGTTCTGCCACTTCTTCGTCGCTGACGGGTTCCAGAATCCATTGACTTGCTCCGGCTTCAGCTGTCCAGCCTACGATGCTGTTGGCCTTGCCGGTGCCGCTGCCGTGGCCATTGCAGTGCAGGAAGGCATAGCCGCCTCCTGTGCTTGGCTTCATGACTACAACTATCTTGTCGTCTTCTGTGCGTCGGATGAACTCGAACGTCATTTCTGTCTCGCTGTCTTTGTCCAGTGTTGCTGGCGTGCTTTGCGAGCATGTTGCGAGGATACCGTCAGTTGCAATGTTCATCATCTTGATGAGGCCGGTCTCAGCATTGTTTGTCATGCTCCAGAGATAGCGGCAATCAGTGCTGTCGATGTTTGCCCACATTGCCTTGCCTTCGAGAGTTGCATACATCGCCTTAGTGGGATGGGTAACGACTTCCTCATAGACGGGTTGGTCGTTCTCGTCGACTTCGCCTGTCGCGATGCGTTCTGTGTTGGTCCATTCGAGTGCGCTTACGATACGATAGTTGCCGTTGGCGATGGTGAGCTTCACGATAGAAGCCAGGATGTTGGCAATACTTGTCTCGATGTTCTCGATGATTTCGTAGATGTCCTCTGAGGTCATGCTGGTTATTTCCTCTGAGAGGATGGCTTCGGCCAGCAGCATGTTGTCAACGAATGTATTGTAGTCATCTTCGCTGTAGTTGTACTGTCCGACCTCTGTGCCGTACATTTCATTGATGGGCGTGCTGCCGTAGTCGGGCAGGTATTTGTCGTACGTGCCGAAGCAATCGTTGAGGCGTTGCTTGGCAAGCGTGAGGTCGTCCAGGCTTTCGACTGTGGCAATGTAGATGTTCATGCGGCGAGAGCCGGACACACCGCCGCCCCAGGTTGCTGGGGAGTTGCCGTTGTACTGCATGTCGATATATTGGCCGGATGCATTCTTAAAGGCGACGAAGTCTCCGTTTGCTTCGATAGTGAAGTAGAAAGGCTCTTCTCTCATCTTGACGCTGCCGCCATTGCTGGTGCCTTCGATGAAGATGTAGCGGCCTGTTGTGTAGTTCTTGGCGGCGACTCCGTCGTCGGAGAACTCGAATGTCCAGACATATTTCATGCCACCAGGACCTGTAGGAGCGTCGGAAGCGGTGGTTGCAGAGAGGGTTCCGTCGTTGTCGAACAGCCATGTGATTTGGCCAGCCTGTCCGTTACCTTGGATTACGTAGAACTGTTCTGCTTCAGGGGTTGTCACTAAGTCGCCTCGTTCGATCAGACTCAACTCGTCGGCAAGCACAGGTACTGCCATCAGGAGAGAGAGAACTAACATGGCGAGAGAGGTAATTTTTCTTTTCATGGAAAGTTTTGTTTTTAGTTAAAATAGTGATTTATTATGTGTAGTTGTTTGTTTCAGCGCATAATTTGCTGCGCTAAGGTACGGTTTTCTTATAAATAGTAAGGTATAAATATGCGCGTAAGGCGGGTATTTTAAGATAATTTAACAGGTTGGCGCGTACGACAAGGCATATTGTCTCGGTAAAGATAACCAGTCGATTTTCCCAATTTGGCACACCTTATTGCCAGACCCTTGCAGGAGGGTTGATTAAATATTCATGACTATTTAATTAACGTTAGTTCGACGAAAATAATATTAATGCATAATTCGATATAGGATATTCTGGGATGTCAGGCGGCAACGCTATACCTTATTTCTTATAATGTAAGCAAAAATGCATGAAACGCCGTCAAAGTGTCAGAAATTGCACACTCTGAAAAGTGTCGAAAAAGAGCACTTTTTACGTCGATTTTGCCGGCGCGACGTGAGGACTTTCAAAAGTTCACACGTGAAGTTTGAAAAGTTCACGTGTCGTGTTTGAAAATTTCTCGTGTGAAATTTGTGGAAACTTCACGTCAAAAAGTGTGCAATTTCGGGTCAAAACGGCCTGTTTTGCCATCCGCAGATAGCAAAATGACGAATGGAAGTAAAAAATTGAAAGCATGGAGCTGCTTCTAACACGCTGTGGTAGAGGCAGATGCGAAATCGCACGCGATTTAAGCCCATATTTTTGCTCGGGGGTTAAAAAACAAGGTCGGAGGCAAAAGAAGCGATTCTGACGCATTCAGGAAAAAGTCGCCTGTAAGCAAAACTGCCGAAATGCTTACTTTTTGTCAAAGTGTAAGAATGTGACTCCAATTTGCAAACATCAGAATAAAAGCCATGTTTTTCACTCATTAACGCGATTTCGACGAAATTAGCATTAGACAATTCATTTCATCGAGCTCACGTTAATTAAATGCTCATGACCATTTAACGAACGTGGCACGTTAAGTTGACCAACCAGGCGTGGCTGGTCGGCTGAATGGGCGTGATAAGTTGAGTGAGAGGGCGTTATTCGACGAGACAAGCGTCGAGCAGGGTGGTGATGGCTTCCTTGTCGAGATGCTGACCGATGAAGACCAGTTTCTGCATCCTGTCGCCGTAGGTTTCGTCCCAATCGCGGAGGAGGTTGGGGTCGCGCTGCTTCATCATCTCCAGCTCGGCTGCGGGCATCGTGGCATACCATTGTCCGATGTTCTGCAACTTGACCTGCTTGCCTGCTTGCTCAAACAGGTAGCAGACGTCTTCTTCGCCTTTGAAGTAGCAGATTCCTTTTGCCCGAATGATGCCTTTTGGCCATAGTCGAGCCACGAATTGGTCGAACTCGCTGAGTCGCATGGGCTTTCGACGGTAATAGACAAACGTGCCGATGCCATACTCCTCGGCTTCTCCCTCATCGTGATCATGATGGTGATGATGGTGATGCTCGTGGTCGTGATGGTGCTCTTCGTGTTCGTGGTGATGATGTTCGTGCTCGTGTTCGTCGTCATCATCATCATCGTCATCGTCGTGATGCTGTTCCAACTCGGCAATCCAGGTTGCGCTTGTCGCCACCTTCTCATAGTCGAAGAGGTTGGTGTTCAGCAGCTTGTCGAGTTCCACATCGCCGTAGTTGCACTCGATGATCTGTGCCTTCTTCTGTATGCCACGCACGATCTGGCGTATGCGTTCCAGTTCGTGTGGCTCGACGTCGGCAGCCTTGTTCAGGAGGACGATGTTGCAGAACTCTATCTGCTGAATGACGAGGTTCTCGATGTCCTCTTCGTCGATGTCCTTCTTGGTGAGGTCCGAGCCGCAATTGAACTCGTCTTTCAGCCTGAGGGCATCCACTACGGTGACGATGCAATCGACGTATGGGACGCCATTCTTTGTGACTTCCGGAGCCATTCGGGCCATCTCGCAAATCGTCTGGGCGATGGGCTCTGGCTCGCAAATGCCGCTGGCTTCGATGACGATGTAGTCGAACTTCTTGAGGGCGATGATGTCGTAGAGCTGCTGCACCAAGTCCATCTTGAGCGTGCAACAGATGCATCCGTTCTGAAGGGCGACCAGGCTGTCGTCCTGACCCCCAACGATGCCACCCTTCTGGATGAGGTCGGCATCGATGTTGACCTCGCCTATGTCGTTGACTATCACGGCGAAACGGATGCCGCGACGGTTCGTGAGGATTCTGTTGAGGAGGGTTGTCTTGCCGCTACCCAGGTAACCCGTGAGCAGCAGCACTGGAATGTCGTATTTCGTCATAGTGTTTGTGTGTTATTGTTTTGTGCCTGCAAAGTTACATCTTTCTGCCGAATTTGCGCCCTCGATAGCGTATAAAAAAGCTTAAAGTTTGTCTCATCGCCCCTTATATAATATAATAATGTATCTTTTTTGCAGTCGAAACATTGCAGATTGCAAAGAAAGTGTTAACTTTGCGCACACTTAGCAAACAATGACAAAACAATAAGAATGAACATGCGCAAGACATTTCTCCTGCTCGCTGCCTTCTTCGCAGCCGCACTTTTGCAGGCACAGACGCCTGATTACTTTGTGCCTTACAAGCAGATAACACTTCGTTTACCCAGCGTTCCCCTGCTTGTCAACGACCCTTACTTCTCGTTCTGGTCGCCCTATGACAACCTCTACGACGGCACCACCAAGCATTGGACCAACCAGCAGAAAGCCATGGATGGCTTGCTTCGCGTGGATGGTCAGGTTTATCGGTTCATGGGAACACAGCGCAACACTAAGCTCATCGCCATTGCTCCCATGGGAAACAAGGGCGGATATCAGGCAAAAGTGCGCTCAAGCCTGACTGACGATATGGCCGACACCTGGATGAACCTCGACTTTAGCGAAGCCGGGTGGAACAATCAGACAGGTCCTTGGGGCTCGAAGAACGAGTATCCATACATACAAACCTCTTGGGGAGGCGACAATACGGACCGCTACATCCGTCGCCACGTCACGCTGACAGCAGAGGATCTGCGTAATGACCTGTGGATTATCTACTCCCACGACGACAAGTGCGAAGCGTATGTCAATGGCGTGCAAATCGTTGCAACCGATGTCTCTTGGAAGCAAAACGTGAAGGTTCACCTGACGGGAGCAGCCAGGGCATCGCTCGTAGAGGGCGATAATGTTATTGCTTTCCACGTCCATAACACGAATGGTGGCGCTCAGGCAGACATCGGTCTCTACAAGAACCTGCTTGGCTTCCATCCGGGATACACAGCTATCACTGGTGCTGGAATGGGCGATGAAGGTCCATGGGAAGCAAAGGTCAAGACGACAACCACAAGCGGAACGACTTGGACGACAGAGGCTTTCGACGATTCCTCTTGGCAAACTCAAACCGGTGCCTTCGGTTCTCCAAGTGAATACCCTAACATCAGCACCTCATGGACTGCGACAAATAGCGACTATTACATCCGCAGATACGTCACTTTGACTGCCGAAGACTTGCAGAAAGACTTGACGCTCATCTATTCTCACGACGATATCTGCCAGGCTTACCTCAATGGACGCAGAGTGGTTAACATAGGTAATACATGGGAGCAGAACGTTATCTATACACTTACAGCTGCCGACAAGGAAGTCCTTCACGAAGGCCAGAACGTCATTGCTTATCATGTCCATAATACCTTGGGCGGTGCCTTGGCCGACATCGGTCTATATACAAAGACCGTGAACGAGGTCATGGCTACACAGACAGCATGCGACGTCCTGCCAACCAGCACATACTATACTTTCAAGTGCGGTGGTGTGTACCTCGATTTGGTGTTCACAGCTCCCTTCCTTATGGATGATGTCGAGTTCATGTCGACGCCCATCAACTACATCTCATATCAGGTTCGAAGCAATGATGAGCAGGAGCATGATGTGCAGTTCTACTTCGGAACGACACCAGAACTGACGGTAAACAACAACAGCCAGCCAACCACAACGACCATCGTCAACCAGGGCGGACGCAGATACATCAAGAGTGGAAGCGTAGATCAGAAGGTTCTGGGCAAGGCAGGAGACATGATAACCATCGACTGGGGCTACCTGTATCTGCCAAACGTAAACGGCACAGTGGCTGTTGCAGACCAGGACCTCACGGCTTCTACCTTTGCTTCCACGGGAACGCTGCCTGCCAGCACGAGTCCTTTTAATAGTACGGAAGAGGGCGAAATGCCGCAACTTTCCTACGTCCACAACTTCGGAACAGTCAGCCAGGCCAGCAGCTACATGATGTTCGGCTATGATGAAGTCTATGACATACGTTATATGGGCACTGACTACAAAGGCTATTGGGCACGAAACGGCAAGACGATTCTGCAGGCTTTCAACGCCTTCCAGCAGAACTACGACGACATCATGACACGATGCAAAGCGCAGGATCAGATTATCTACGACGACGGTTTGGCTGCAGGCAACGCCAAGTATGCCGAACTTCTCTGTGCATCCTATCGTCATTGCATCGCCGCGCATAAGATTTTCCAAGACAACAAGGGCAACCTCCTCTTCTTCTCGAAGGAGAACAACTCCAATGGATGCGTCAACACCGTTGACCTTACTTATCCGTCGGCACCGCTCTTCCTGCTCTACAACACAGACCTAATGAAGGGCATGTGCACCTCTATCCTCGATTATTGCGAGAGCAGTCGATGGGGTTTCGACTTTGCAGCCCACGACCTCGGCACCTATCCGCATGCCAACGGACAAGTCTATTCCATCACAAGGCCTGACTCCAACGGAGGCTTTGCAGGTAATATGCCTATCGAAGAGAGTGCCAACATCGTCATTCTGGCTGCCGCCATCTCCAACATCGACGGCAATACCGACTGGGCAGACCGTTACTGGACAACGCTTACAAAGTGGACAAACTATCTCGTAGAGAACGGGCAAGACCCCGAGAACCAGCTCTGTACCGACGACTTCGCAGGCCACCTCGCCCATAATGCTAACCTTGCCGTCAAGGCCATCATGGGCGTGGCAGGCTATGCAATGCTTTGCGCTCAGCGAGGAGAGACGGATAACTTTGTGTATTACATGGGAAAAGCACGTGAAATGGCTACCGAGTGGGTTCGGCTTGCCAGAGAAGGAACGCACTTCAAACTCGCCTATGACCGCACTGGAACTTGGAGTCAGAAGTACAACATGGTGTGGGACAAGGCATGGGGAACAAGTCTCTTCACGGATGCGGTCAAGAATCAGGAGTATACTTTCTACATGAATAATCTCAATACCTATGGCCTGCCGCTCGACAGCCGCTCCAGCTGGACCAAGAGCGACTGGGAAATGTGGACTGCAGCCCTTGCCCGCAACAATACCAACTTCTTTAAGATCTCCAATCTCGTCTGGAATTATGTCAACAAGACACCCAGCCGCGTGCCACTTTCCGACTGGTATTTCAGCGACGGACAAGGCGCTATGACTGGCTTCCGAGCACGTAGCGTTGTAGGCGGACACTGGATGAAAGTCTATGTGGACAAGATGCTGAATGGTGACATAGGCTCAGCCATCGCCCCCATCCAAGCACAGGAAGAGCAATCAACTCCAGGCTCAATGCTCGATGGCTGGTATAACATCAGCGGACAAAGAGTGGGTGCTCCCTCGCAAAAGGGCATCTACATCAGGAACGGAAAGAAGGTCGCATACTAAATAGGCCAGTCCTTTTTATAGTACCTCAATAGGAAAACTCCAGTACCACCGCGGTGGTACTGGAGTTTTCTTGTGGGAGTACTGCAGTCCTCCCATGGTGGGACTGGAGTGAAACTGCGACAGGACAAAACCATACACATAAGGGTGTTTCTCCTGACACGACTTTGCTTTTTATTGCCGTGCTTCCTTGTTTCCTTTAGATGCTTTGCATGCTTAACATCATTTAACAGTTAATCGCCCGCGCAGGTGTACATTTTTTATTATATTTGTGTTCGAATTGTGATAATTACATCAAATAAACCTTTATATTAACCAACAAAAACAACAAAATGAGAAAACAGTTACTTTCGCTGTTCGCTGCCTTTGCAATGGCAGCAACAGTATCCGCCCAGGTGACGTTCACCTGCACGGCAGGTAAGAATTTCGGTCAGGGCGAAGGCATTGACAAGCTCTTCGACGGCAATACCGGCACCAAGTACTGCCAGAATGCCGGCAGCGACTGCTATGCACTCGTCACAGCCTCTGAGCCTGTCTATGTATGGGGCTACGACATGACCACTGCCAACGACAATGAGACGTATGGCCGTCTCGTGAAGAAATGGACGCTTTACGGCACCAACGACGAGACAGTTGCTGCCGATCCCAGCGCTACCGGATGGGTGACTCTTTCCAATTTAGGCTCAAATACTTTCGTGCAGAAGAAGAACTACTACAAACAGCGTTTCTTCTGCGACAAGGGCACTGCCGGAACTGCCTACAAGTACTTCAAGCTGACGCTTGACGAGGGCGGCTTCATCCAGATGTCAGAGTTCTCTTTCTGCTATTCGACATATGCCATTATAGATTATAACTGGCTCGAATCTTCCAACGACAACTCAAAGAAGGCTTTTGACGGCAAGCCCGATCCGAAGTGGGAAGGTGGCAACCTTGCCGGCAACTGGATGACTATCGAGACTGCCGACCAGAAGGCACATTCCGTCAAGAAATATTCTTTCACCACAAACGATGATGGTAGTTGGCCCAACCGCGCTCCGAAGGAATGGCGTCTCGAAGGCTCCAACGACAACACCAACTGGACAATCATCGACGAGGTGACAGGCGGTGACCCTATTGCCAATGAGAATTACAAGACATTCGAGTTCACCCCCTCCAACCTCACTGGCGAGTTCCGCTATGTCAGGCTGACCTTGATTTCCATGAAGGGCACAGGTTGGACGCAGATTGGCGAATTCCATGTGGTCGCTGATGAGAGTACCATCGCAGATTATTATACAGACCTTGTCAACCAGGCACTGAACAATCTCTTCGACCCGGGAACAATGAGTCCAACCGACATCTGGTGGGTTGAGTATAATAATATTACAACGAACCTCAATGCTACTCTGGAGGCTGCCATTAGCTCCGGCAACTACTCGACTCTTCAGTCAAATCTGGATAAGATGGAAGTCCTCGTGCCTCTGATGACTCAGATTAAGAATGGTGCGGATGTTGCATTAATTGATGGCACACTATGTTGGGGCGACGGCCACTATTCTCAGTTGCTTGACCGCAACGAGAACACCAAGTGGGGTGGCAACTACAGTGGCAACGTGGGCAGTCCGGAACACGTTCAGTACGTCATCTTCCGCCTGAAAGAATCGCTGAAGCCCTACTTCTACAAGCTTATCACTGGCAACGACACAAAAACCAACCAAGGCCGTAACTGGAAGACTTGGACGGTCTATGGCGCCAACTTCACTTCCGCAATTGATGCAACTCCCAACAATGCAGGTTGGGTGGAACTTGATAAGCGCGTAGATATCAGTGAGCAATATCTGCCCATGGAGAACTTCTATCCTGCAATGTTCGACTTCAACCAGGGCGTTTCAGAGCCATATTACTATTTTATGGTGAAGGTCTTCGAAGCTCACAGTGGCACTCAGATTCAGATGTCCGAGATGTATCTCTGCACAGAGGAGGAGTTTGAAGCAATGCGTAAGCCGCTGGTAGATTACTTCGATGACTTCGATACGACAAGAGCCATTGAAGCTGAAATGGCAGACGAGCTGGAATCCTTCCAATCAAAGCTTGCCGCATTGAAGACTACTTCCGATGCCGTGCAGCTGACTTTGCTTTACAACGAATGTGTTGCTCTGCGCACAGCGCTCGAGGCTTCCATGAATTACATTGAACTTATCGCTCAAGCTAATGTTGTTGACAACTTTGTCCAGATTGACAGCGCCAGCGACTTGGTGCTCTTTGCCAAGTGCGTCAATGGTGGCAAGAACTACCTGAAGGCTGCTCTTGTTGATGACATCCAACTGACTGCTACAGAGATGCCCGCTCCTATCGGAAACCTCAGCAACCCCTTCAAGGGAACCTTCAAAGGTCAAGGCCATGCCATCAAGGGCTTCACTTTCAGCAATACCGAAGAGAACAATGTCGGTCTGTTTGGCATGACCAACGCCGCCACCATTCAGGACGTTATGCTCAAGGGAGCCAATATTAAGGGTAATGCCAACAGTGGCGGTCTTGTAGGCAACGCACAGAATTATTCACTCATCCAGAATTGTGCTGTAATAGATTCATACGTTGAAGGTCGCGACCATGTGGCAACCATCGTTGCTCATGCTCAAGACTCCACTGTTATCAAGAATAACTTCTCCAACTCTGAAGTAGTGTCTCGCCAGTATCAGGCAGGCGGTATGGTCGGTACCATTCTCCTTGCTGTTGTCGAGAAGAACCTCTTCACCGGTAAGGTTACTTGCAAAAATAGTGGTATGGCCAGCGGCCTTGTTTCACGTATTGACGGAGTAGTAACTCCAGCTCCTATTGTCCGCAACAACCTGGTGGCTGCTACCGAAGTCAACGGTGGCGAAACTTACACGCTCATCAAAGCTGACTGGACCGATCGTCCTGTTACTTTTGCTGACAACTACATCTGGGATGGCACAAGCTATTCCACAGGCGACAAGATGGTGAACAACAAGGATGACAGGAATGGTATGCAGATATCTCTGAGCGAAGCTACATCTCCAGACTTCTATTATGAACTTGGATGGGATATGACGAATGATTGGAAGTATGTGGCAAGATTGGTATTCCCCGTGCTGGCTTACATGGATGCTGTGGTTCCCACAGAAGCAATCACAGTTACTGATGCTGGTTACGCAACCTACTTCACAGGTGCTGAACTTGACTTCGGCGCGGTAGATGGTGTTGAAGCATTTGTTCCTCAGGTAGTGGGTAATAATTGGGTTCATCTGGAGCCTATCACCTATGTTCCTGCCAATATCGGTATTGTTGTAAAGGCTGCAGCTGGTACATACAACATTCCTTATTCTAGGATTACTGCCAAGGATGTGCCCAGCGACCTCAAGGCTGCTCCTGCTGGCTTCACCGCTAATGGAAACCAGTACATCCTTGCAAAGGACAATGGTGTTGTCGCTTTCTACAAGGCAGAAGGCGCTATCACAGAAGGCAAGGGCTATGTTGAAATCACTGATGGCTCTGGTGTGAAGGCTCTCTTCTTCGAGGATGACGATGCAACCGCCATTCAGACAATCGACAACGGACAACTGACGACAGTGGGTGCCATCTTCAACCTCGCTGGTCAGCGCATGAGCAAGATGCAGAAGGGCATCAATATTGTAAACGGCAAGAAGGTGCTTAAGTAAATCATTTGGTCCCCTCCCTCCGATGGGAGGGGGCTATATATTAAAAAGAAATCTATAACAAATAAATATATTAGACATGAAGAAGATTTATATTTGCCCTGCCATTGAGTTGGAGGAGGCTCAGGCTGCTCAGATGCTTGCAGAGAGCCTGAGTATTAATGAAGGCACTGTTGACGGTAGCCAGGCTCTGACCAAGGAGGATGCTTCTTGGGATATCTGGGATGCAGAATAACATGCGGCCTTAGATAGCAAAAAGGAAGAAATCCCCGATGCACGCGTGTGTGTCGGGGATTCCTTTTTAATATATAAGCGGATTAGCTGTAATGCCTTGAATAAGGTATGCTATTCCCTTGGATGGGGCACACATGTGTCAGTTCCTGCTTATCCTGATGCCAACCTCGGAGATGCCAAGAATGGTCTCTTTCCTCATGAGGTGATGGATGTGTACGGAGCAGCTTTGTCCTTTCTGTATGTGGAAAGGTATGTGTTGGGTTTCGTATTGGTGCGTGTTGACTCCTTTGCTTAGAGCATTGCCTTCGGCATCTGTCAAGGGGTAACGAATGGTGTCGCATCGGCAAAGGCTTGCTGTCTCGCCGATTTGTTCTACGGCAAGCACCACGTCTTGCATGCCGATGTTTGATGTCGTGCGAAGTCCGATAAGAAGTGTGCCATTGATGTCCGTTTCGGTTTGCGGCACGTCGAAGCAGATGGTGTCGCGCTTGTCCCAGCCGTCAGCAGGCAAGGGCTTGTAGCTGTGCAGCACGGTTCCGTCGGTGCAGGCAGCTATCGACAGACCAATCAAAGGGAGGAGAATAGCTCGGCGCATCATTCCGGACGGTTGTCATTATGACGCGACCTGTTCTTGTGCTTCTTCTTGTGTTTCTTCTTGTCGAAGCGGTTGAGGTCTTCCTGCGTAGCCAGGTCAACAGGACGCTCCGGCTCTTTGCGGCCGCCTTCTTCCAGTGAGACAGGCTTCTCGCCACGCTTGTTCATTTCGATGATGGCATTGGCGCGCTCAGCACTGATGGTGACGAGGTTGGAGGCGTTGCGTTTGTCCGTAGAGTAAGTAACTTGGCCGGACAGGATGTCTGCCTTGAAGATGTAGTATTCAGAGTCCTGCGTATAGAGAATCACATCGCGAGGAGGTAGCTTTCGGGATGCCTCGACGTACTGATCGACCTCATAGTTCATGCAGCACTTCAGCTTGGCGCACTGTCCAGCAAGCTTCTGGGGGTTGAGGCTTAAGTCCTGAAAACGTGCGGCTCCCGTGCCGACGCTCTGGAAGTTCTTCATCCATCCGGCGCAGCAGAGCTCGCGTCCACAAGGGCCAAAGCCACCGATGCGGCCAGCCTCCTGACGTGCTCCAATCTGTTTCATCTCGATGCGAACATGGAAGACATCGGCTAGCACCTTGATGAGTTGGCGGAAATCGACACGGCCGTCGGCAATGTAATAGAAGATAGCCTTGTTGCCATCGCCCTGATACTCGACGTCGCCAATCTTCATCTCCAGCCCGAGGTCCTTGGCAATCTGGCGGCTCTGTATCATCGTGTCGTGCTCGCGGGCTTTCGCCTCAGCATAACGCTCCATGTCGTTCTCGCGGGCCAGACGATAGATCTTGCGTATCTCTTCGTTCGGCTTCAGGTTGGCGTGCTTCATCTGTAGGGGCACAAGCTTGCCCGTCAGCGAGACGACGCCTATATCATGGCCTGGATTAGACTCGACGGCAACGATGTCGCCCTTCTTCAGAGGCAGGTTGTCGCAGTTGTGGTAATAGGCTTTACGCGTATTCTTGAACTGCACCTCGACAAGGTCTGTAACCTCGTTATTGCCGGGCACATCGGCCAAGTAGTCGTATGTATTGAGCTGGGCGTAGTGCCCTGTATTGGCGCTTTGTGCTGCGAACCCGTGTCCGCCTTCGCCGCTTATGTATTCTTTATCCATTCTTTAGTAGTACTATCATTTTCAGTGCGAGGTCGAAGAACACCATTCGGGCGCTGACGTTCTGTGCGATGTCGCGGGCTGCGTCGCTCAGCTCGTTCATGATGCCGACGACGTTGCGCTCGTTTATGAACGGCGCAAAGCGTGTGCTGAAGTTCTCCTCCTCGCGACCGAGGAAGTTTATCTTGGGTTGGTGGAAATTGTAGATGAAGTTCTCGCGCAGTTGCTGCTGGAAATAGTCGAGCATTCGCTTCTGGCGTTCACGTCCAAGCTCTGCAACGGTGAGTGACCACTGCTGCATCTCCTTGATGCGACGTGCGTAACTGTGACGCATCAGCTGCACGAAGAGGTCGAAGAACATCTGCTGCTCCGAGTCGCGCTCCATGCGTTTCAGGGCTTCCGTATAGCTGCCCTGGGCAATGTGTGCCAGCAGGTTCGTGTCTTCAGCCTGCATGTCGTGACGTTCTTGCAAGGCCTTGCTGATGACCTCTTCAGGCAATGCCGGCACGTTGATGCGCTGCACGCGGCTCTGTATGGTGCCGAGCACGAGGTCGGGCTCTTGGCTGACCAACAGGAAGTGTGTGCCGACGGGAGGCTCCTCGATGAGCTTCAGCAGCTTGTTGCCAGTCTGTTCGTTCATGCGTTCCGGCAGCCAAAGGACGACGACCTTGCGTCCGCCCTGACTCGCTTTGAGGGCCAACTTCCTCTGCAGGTTGTCGCTCTCCTGCACATAGATGACTATCTGCTGGTTCTCGGCGCCGATGTCCTCGAGCCAATCCTCGATGTCGAAGTACGGGGAGCGGCTTATCTGTTCACGCCATTCCTCTAGGAAGTCGTCCGAGACAGGCTTGTCGCTGCTCTTACCTTTATATATAGGAAAGGAGAAATGCAGGTCGGGATGCGTCCATAGGGAAGACATCTGGCAGTCGGAACACTTGCCACAAGCACCCTCGTCAGTAGGGTTCTGGCAGAGGAGCATCCGTGCATAAGCCAATGCCAGTGGCAACTTGCCTGCGCCTTTAGGTCCGCAGAACATAATTGCGTGCGGCAACTTGTTCTCTTGCAGCAGACGACGAAGATGTCCCTTCACCTCTTCTTGTCCTATGATATCGTCGAATGTCATTTACTTTATTTACCAATGAGTATCGGTACATTGATATTTGTTTGCAAAGGTACAAAGAAATTAAGAATTAAGAATTAAGAATTAAGAATTATTTCGTAACTTTGCAAATAATTTAGTAAATGATAAATCATTAAATGGTAAATGCTATGATGAGAGACTTCAGTGAACTTAAAATAGCGGTTGCAGGGACGGGTTATGTCGGCTTGTCCATCGCCACGTTGCTTAGCCAGCATCACGAGGTGACGGCTGTGGATGTAATTCCTGAGAAAGTAGAGAAGATTAACAATCGCATCTCGCCCATTCAAGACGAATATATCGAGAAATACTTAGCGGAGAAGGATTTGCACCTCACTGCAACACTTGACGGCAAGGCAGCATACAAGGATGCTGACTTCGTTGTCATAGCTGCACCGACCAACTACGATCCCGTCAAGAACTTCTTCGACACGCATCATATCGAGGATGTCATCGATATGGTCATCAGCGTCAATCCCGATGCTGTGATGGTCATCAAGAGCACCATCCCCGTAGGTTATTGTAGAAGCCTTTATGCGAAGTATGCCTTGAAGTTCCTCTACAAGCCTGAACTGAAGGGGAAGAAGTTCAACCTGCTCTTCTCGCCTGAGTTCCTTCGCGAGAGCAAAGCGCTCTACGACAACCTTTACCCCTCTCGCATCATCGTGGGTTATCCCAAAATCATCGAGATAAGCGATAGTAACTTCACCGAGGAGAACGCTGCCATTACGGCTATAGGCAATCCCGATGCCAAGCAGTTTGCCGAGACTTTTGCCAAGCTCCTGCAGGAAGGAGCCGAGAAGGAGAACATCGACACGCTCTTCATGGGTATGAAGGAGGCCGAGGCGGTCAAGTTGTTTGCCAACACATATTTGGCCCTGCGCGTCAGCTACTTCAATGAACTCGATACGTATGCTGAGGTGAAAGGTCTCGACCCGAAGGCCATCATCCGAGGCGTCGGCCTTGATCCCCGTATCGGCACGCACTACAACAATCCCTCGTTTGGCTACGGCGGCTACTGCCTGCCGAAGGATACGAAGCAGCTCCTGGCCAATTATCAGGATGTGCCGCAGCAGATGATGACGGCCATCGTGGAGAGTAACCGCACCCGCAAGGACTATATTGCCGATGCAGTGCTTCGCATGGCGGGCTATTACAGCGAGAATGCGCAGTGGAACAGCGAAAGCGAGCAGCATTGCGTGATTGGCGTCTTCCGTTTGACCATGAAGGCTGGCAGCGACAACTTCCGTCAGTCGGCCATTCAGGGCATCATGAAGCGCATCAAGGCTAAGGGAGCTGAGGTCATCATCTACGAGCCGACACTGCAGGACGGCGAAAGTTTCTTCGGCTCTCGTGTCGTGAACGACCTCAAGACCTTCAAGAAACAGTCGCAGGCAATTGTTGCCAACCGCTATGAAGCTTGCCTCGATGATGTGAAGGACAAGGTTTATACGCGCGACATCTTTGGCTGCGACTAAGCAGGTGATATATTAAGCGTTTCAACGCCCTATAGGGGAGTGGCTATTCCCCTATAGGGCGTTGCTCATTCCCCTATAGGGCGTTTGCCGATGCCTTTGGTTGGCATCAGCCGTTTGTCATGACTTATTGATAAACAATCTCTTGCGCTGCCGTCGTAGGACCTTCGACCGTGAGGACGCCATTCTCGTCGATGTTGATCTTGTCCATCAGGACGACGCGTTCGCCGGGATTGCTTGTCATGCGACCGTGATAGACGCAGTAGCGATTGCCATCGGGCATCGTAATCACCATGTTGTGGCCTGTGCCCATCACCTTGCCGCCACGGCTGACGTTCTCCTGCAGCACGGGATTGTTCTCGGCCTTCGTGAAGGGACCGAGCGGGTTGTCGGCTGTGGCGTAACCTACGGCATAGTACTGTCCGCCATAGTGGTTCGCGCTATACATTATATAATATGTGTCGCCTTCGCGGAAGAGGTAGCTGCCCTCCGTCCAACGGCGGTTCACCTCACCATGCGTGGCGCTGCGGCTCTCCCATTCGCTCTGCTTGTCTTCAAGTTCTGTAGGCGGACAGAGCAGCAGCACGGGCTCTCCGATGACGCCGCTGAAGTCGGGCTTCAACTCGACGCCATAGACCCAGCTTTCCTCTATCTCCTGGAAGTTGCCGGCCTTGCGCAAACTGTCGGCTATCTCACTCTCCACCGCATGCTTATAGCAGCAGCGACTGAAGTAGAGGTAGCACTTGTCAGTCTTGTCGTCGAAGTAAACGTTGGCATCGATGATGGGATAGGGTGGATTGAAGACAGGACGGTCGTAGAGGTCCTTGAAGGGGCCTGCCGGAGAATCGCTGACGGCCACGCCAATCTTGAAGTTCTCGCCTTCGTGCGTGGGGTTCTTCCTGTAGTTGGAACTATAGAAGAGATAGTACTTGCCACCACGCTCGTAAACCTCCGGAGCCCAGAAGCAATCGAGGTTCCACTGGTCTGGCGCACCACCTTTATACACTTGTCCGCACGAGTCCCAGTCGATGAGGTCGTCGCTCACAAAGGCTTCGAAGCCGTCGCCCAGCGAAGTGCCGTACATGTAGTAACGCCCGTCGCTGGCATGAAGCAGGAAGGGGTCGCCGAATTTCAATGGGATGGGGTTCGTCACGGAGCTTGTCTTCATCTCGGCCTCCTTGCCAGAATTGCAAGCGAGGAAGCATAGGCACAGGAGTGCCGTTAAGAGTTTTGCTTTCATAATTAGTGTTTATAGTCTTCGCTGGTTGTGACTGTTTGCGTGTTCTTCGGGTTGCTGTCGGCTTCGCGGAACCAGTCGCTGTATTCGATGTAGTGCCGCGCGTAGGTTTTGTTCAGGGCTTGTGCCTGTTCGGGGTCAACCTTCTTGATGAACTTGGCAGGCACTCCGCCCCAGAGCTCGCCGTCACCAATCTGGGTATTGCTCAGCACGAGTGCTCCCGCAGCTACGATGGCGCCCTTTCCCACTACAGCATGGTCGAGCACTGTTGCGCCCATGCCAACCAACGCACCGTCTTTAACCTCGCAACCATGCAGGGTGACGCAGTGTCCGATGGTCACGTCGTCGCCCAAGATGCAAGGCGCCTTGCCGTTGAGCGTATGGATGCACGAGTTGTCCTGCACGTTCGTGCGATTCCCTATCTTGACGAAATGTACGTCGCCACGAATGACGGCATTGAACCAGACGGTGCAGTCGTCACCCATCTCTACGTCGCCCACTATCACAGCACCCTCGCTGAAGTAGCAGTGCTTGCCGAATCGGGGAGCAGGCATCCCCTTGAGTGTCTTTATGATTGCCATATTATCTTATTGAACATTGACCATTGAACATTGACCATTGAGCCACTGCCTTTCTTCTTCTTCAAGCAGAGGCGAGAGTTCGTCATATACTTTCTTATGATATGTATTGAGGTAAGTAATTTCTTCTGGCGTCATCATGTCCCAGACGACGGGTGTGAGGTCGATTGGGCAAAGCGTGAGGGGTTCGAGATGCAGGAAGCGGCCGAACTCCGTTTCGGCGTCCTCGACGATGAGCATCGTGTTCTCTATGCGCACGCCATGCTTGCCTTGTCGGTAGATGCCGGGCTCGTTGGTGACCGTCATGCCTGCATGCAGCGGGGCAGGCTTCCATGTGTGGCGTATCTGATGAGGCCCTTCGTGGACGCACAGATACGAGCCGACGCCGTGACCGGTGCCGTGTCCGTAGTTGATGCCGTGCTGCCACATCGCATAACGTGCAAGGGCATCTATCTGCGTGCCGCTTATTCCGTCGGGGAACCTGGTGAGTGCCAAACGGATATGCCCCTTGAGAACCAAGGTGTAGTCGAGTCGTTCCTCGTCCGTCAAGGGACCGAGCGCGATGGTTCGCGTGATGTCTGTCGTGCCGTCTTGATATTGGGCGCCGCTGTCCAGCAGCAGCAATCCTTTGGGTTCGAGCACGGCGTTCGACTCCGGAGTGGCTTCGTAGTGGACGATGGCGCCATGCGGTCCGTATGCGGCAATCGTGTCGAACGAGAGGCCTCGGTACAGGTCTTGCTCAGCCCTCAAGGCCGTCAACTTCCTGTCTATGCTGAGTTCTGTCTCCTTTCCTGCTTCTACGGCTGGCTTCAACCAACGCAGGAACCGCACCATCGCCACGCCATCTCGAATCATCGCCCTGCGGAAACCTTCAATTTCAGCATGGTTCTTAATCGATTTCATAGCGGGAATAGGGTCGAAAGCCTTGCTTTCAAAGCTTGGTTTGCCATAAGGAAGAACCTTTACACCTATTCTATTTAGGTAGTTTTTAACGCTGTCATCGAGTTTTTCGCTGTCGATGAAGAGCGTCACATCATCTTGCGTGAGCAAGACATAGCTGACGAAAACGGGGTTGCAGTGTACGTCGGAGCCTCGCATATTGAGGAGCCAGGCGATTTCATCCAGTTGGGAAATGAGGATGCTGTCGGCGTTCTGCTTACGAAGTGCCTGCCGAACGCGCTCTATCTTGCTTTCGGCCGACTCACCGGCAAACTCCAAAGGCTGAATCTCGACCTTGTTCTTGGGAATAGGCGGGCGGTCAGTCCAGAGCTCTTCGGCAGGGTCGAGATCCGTTTTGAGCTGGATGCCAGCCTTACCTAACGCAGACCTCAGCTCCTCTATCTCAGTCGCGGTGAAGACTTCGCCATCGATTCCGACGACATCGTTCTCGGTTAGTTGTTGGCAAAGCCATTCGGGAATGGCAGGTGTATCAGGCAGGCCATCCTCCATAAGCGTGAAGGGTGTGCCTTCGAGTTGTTGGGCGGCGGCGATGAAATAACGGCTGTCCGTCCACAGCGCTGCGTCGGAGAGGGTCACGACGGCTGTGCCGGCACTTCCGTCGAAGCCCGAAATCCACTTCCGCGTCTGCCAATGTTCGGGCACATACTCGCCCTGATGCGGGTCTGTGCTTGGAAAGATGAAGGCACACAGGCCGTTCCTCCGCAGATATTCACGTAGCGATTCGACTCTTTTAACGATGTTGCTTGCCATTCTTGACGAGTTAAGTTTATTGCTGCATGGCCACGCAGAAATTACTTTATCGTGACATCCTGTTCTGGAATATACTTTTTCTCTTGCTTCAAACCACAGAAAGGACAGTAATGTGCGTGGGAGGGTAGGGGCGAACCACACTCTGGGCAAGTCTCTTCCTTGCGTTTCGCTTTATGGTCATACACCATTTGTGCGCTGACGATACCCGTCGGGACAGCCATGATGGTGTAGCCCATCAGCATGACTATCATGCAAAGGATTCTCCCGAGGGATGTTGCCGGAGCAATGTCGCCGTAGCCAACAGTCGTCATCGTCACGACGGCCCAGTAGATGCTGGTCGGGATGTCGGTGAACGGAGTGCCCGGGATGTTGCCTTCCACCATATACATGAGGGTTCCCATGCTGATGACCATGATGACCATGAAGAGGAAGAAGACGCCAATCTTCGGGGCGCTGATGATGAGGGAGCGCATCAGGAGGTCACCCTCCTGCAGGAAGCTGAAGAGCTTGAACACGCGGAAGACGCGAATGAGACGGAAGGTTCGAACCACCATAAGGTAGCGAACCGGGCCGAATATCCATCCGATGTAGAGTGGCAGAGTGCTCAGCAGGTCAATGATTCCAAAGAAGCTGAGGGCATAATCGCGTGGCTTGTCGGAACAGTAAAGGCGGCAAAGGTACTCGAGCGTAAAGAAGAATGTGAAGACATACTCCAGTACAGTGAACACCAACTTAGCCGTCGGCGGCATAGCCTGCAGGCTTTCCACTATGACAATTAGTATGCTTGCGACGATGCAACACAGCAATGCAATGTCGAATGCCTTGCCGAGTGGTGTGTCGCTTTGGAAGATAATGATGCGAAGCTTCTCTCGCAACGCATCATTATTCATGGCTTTCTGCCAGATTCTACGGAATGGATTCATGAATGTTTAGAAGAGTGTGTTCTCGATTATCTTGCCCATCTGCCAAACGCAACGCACGTTGAGCTTCTCGTCGAGGATGAGCACGTCGGCATCCTTACCGCGAGCCAATGCTCCCTTCCTGCCGAAGACGCCCATGATGTGTGCCGGCGTTTCGCTTGCCATGCGGACGGCATCCTCCAGAGGCACTTCCGCTTGTTGCACAAGGGTGCGGACCAGTCGGTCTGTCGTTGCAATGGAACCAGCCAAGGCACTGCGGTCGGCGAGTTTGCAGACGCCGTCCTCGATGATGACACGGTCGTCGAAAGCCTTCGCGTCTGCTCCTGCGGCAGCCACTGCAAGGGCGTCCGTGATGACGGCCATGCGCTCAACGCCCTTAATCTTATAGGCCATGCGGAGGATTGTGGGCGGAACATGTATGCCGTCGGCAATACATTCTATGGTCATATCGTCAATGAGATAGACGCTCTCGACTGTGCCTTCGTACTTGTACCCCATCTTGTTGTGGAAGCCAGGCATGGCGTTGTAGAAGTGCGTGACGTGGGTGAAGCCTGCTTCGAATGCGGCTTTCACGTCGTCGTATTCAGCGTTGGTGTGCGCTATACTTGGCAAGATTCCTTTCTCTGCGCAGTAGCGTCCGAACTGCAAGGCACCCGGAAGTTCCGGAGCGGCGTCCCATCGCGTAAGACATTCCGACTTCTCTACGATGGGGATGTACTCGTTGGGGTCAGGGTTCTTAATCCAACCCGGTTGCTGTGCGCCGGCTTTTGATGGATTGAGGTAGTGTCCCTCGAGGTGAAGACCGAGGATGGGCGAGTCCTTTTCCTGCATGAGTTTGGTGCAAGTCTGTACTGCCTTCTCAATCATGGGCACTGTGCTGCTGCTCAGCGTCGGGAAGATACAGGTCGTGCCGTGCTTTGCGTGAGCTTCCACAGCAGTCTTGAAGGCTTCGGGCGTGCCTTCTTGGAAGTCTCTGCCGCCGCCTCCGTGGACGTGCATATCGATGAATCCGGGCACGACGCACATGCCTTTCGCATCGATGAGGTCTGCTCCGATGACGGCCAAATCGCAGTTTGTTACTTCCAGAATCTTGTTGTCTCTAAGGATGACGCTGCCGTTCTTGAGCCATCCCTGCGGCGTCAGGATCTTACCATTAATGATTTGTGTTAACATGGATAGTTGGTAGTTTATAGTTTTTGGATGTTGTTTATTATACCATACTGTAGACGACGTCCATAATCTTCTTGCCGATTGCGTCGGCGTCCTCCATTGTGCTGGCTTCGCTATAGACGCGAATGATGGGTTCCGTATTGCTCTTTCGCAGATGCACCCACTTGTCGGGGAAGTCTATCTTGACCCCATCGATGTCGTTCACCTCTTCGCTTGAGTACATTTCCTTGACTTTGGCGAGGATTGCATCTACGTCCGTCTCAGGAGTCAAGTCGATGCGGTTCTTGGCGATGAAGTATGGAGGATAGGTTGCACGCAGTTGGCTGGCTGTCATTCCCTTCTTTGCCAGATAGGTGAGGATGAGGGCGATGCCTACAAGAGCGTCGCGACCGTAGTGAGCTGCCGGGTAGATGACGCCGCCGTTGCCTTCGCCGCCGATGACGGCATTCGTCTCTTTCATCTTCGTCACCACATTGACTTCACCCACGGCGGCAGCGTTGTACTCACAGCCGTACTTGCGAGTGACGTCACGCAGGGCGCGGGTCGAGCTGAGATTGCTGACCGTGTTGCCTGGGGTATGCTGTAGGATGTAGTCGGCCACAGTAACGAGCGTGTACTCTTCGCCGTACATCGTACCGTCTTCACAGAAGAGAGCAAGGCGATCCACATCAGGGTCAACGACGAATGCAATGTCGTGCTGGCCCTTTTGCATCAATGCTTTGATGTCGGCCAGGTTCTTTTCGAGCGGTTCTGGGTTGTGCTGGAAGTCGCCAGTCGGTTCGGTGAAGAGGCCCGTGACGGTCTTCACGCCGAGTTGCTCGAGCAGTTTGGGCAGGATGACTCCGCCGACGCTGTTGACGCTGTCGAAGGCCACGCGGAAGTTCGCCTTCTTGATGGCTTCCACATCCACGAGGTCGAGTCCGAGCACGAGGTCAATATGCTTCTGGTCGTAGGTGTTGTCCTCGCGGTAAGACCCGAGGTGATCTACGTCGGCATACTCAAAGTCTTCGGCTTCTGCGATGCGGAGCACTTCGTTGCCTTCCTCTTTATTGAGGAACTCGCCACGAGAGTTGAGCAACTTCAGGGCGTTCCACATGCGTGGATTGTGGCTGGCGGTGATGATGATGCCGCCGCATGCGCCTTCCATTGTGACTGCGATTTCGGTGGTGGGCGTCGTGGCGAGTCCGATGTTGACTACGTCGAAGCCCATTCCCATGAGCGTGCCGCAGACCACATTCTTCACCATAGGTCCGGAGATGCGGGCATCTCTGCCGACCACTATCTTGTTGCTCTTTACCGTAGTTGTGCGGCGAATGAGAGTTGCGTAGGCTGATGTAAATTTTACGATATCGAGGGGATTGAGCGTGTCACCTGCTCTTCCTCCGATGGTTCCTCTGATGCCAGAGATGGATTTGATGAGTGTCATGGTAGTTTATGAATTAATGAATTATTATTTATTGTTCAGTTGTTTATTCCTTTTTGTTTGCCGCGTCTTTCACTCCCCTATAGGGCGTCTTTCACTCCCCTATAGGGCGTTGCCTATTCCCCTATAGGGCGTCTTTCACTCCCCTATAGGGCGTTTGCTATTCCCCTATAGGGCGTTTTCGGATGCCTCATTGTGGCTTTCCTCCTTCGACATATGGCCAGCCCTCTTTATCCCATTTGATCTGGGAAAGGAAGAGCGGCCGACTGCCTTGCCTGCGGCTTCCCGCCACATGGCAATGGTAGAAGATATACTCGTTCCCGTCTTTTGCCTTGAATATCTCTCCGCAGTGACCAGGGCCGTAGAATTGGTCGCCCTCGTCGCTATGAAGTACTGTGGTGGCAAAGCCTTCCTTCATGAGATTACCTTCTCTATCGACAAAGTCGTCGGTCAGCTTCTTCGCGCGACCCACTTTCAGCTGATAGGTGTGGTCTCCGAAGAAGCCGGAGCTGACGAAGAGGTACCAGTACTTGCCGTGCTGATGCAGATACGAGCCCTCGAAGACCTTCGAGCGATTGGGATTCTCCTCAACCTTCAGGCCAGCCACATGCTCGTACTTCGCTCCTTCCTTCAGGGAAAGTCCGTCCTTTTCGAGTTCGATGCGATGGATGCCGCCTACGGAACCGAAGAAGAGCCACACTTTGCCCGTCTTCGGGTCGGTAACCACCTCGGGATCTATCGTGTCGTGAATGCCCGTCTCTCGGCTGCGGGTAATGATGCCGACGAACTGGAACTGCCCTGGAGCATACTCTTGCAGGACTCCGATATTGCTGTCTTCCGCACTATTGTAGAGCGTCAAGTACAGATTCCGTTTGCCTGCGACGGTCGCCACATCAGGGGCCCAGAAGCGTTGCGCGATGATTTGCATCTTTCCCCATGACTCGATGTCGATGGGGGCGACGTTCGACATTTCCCAATTAAACAGGTCGTCGCTCACGAGAGAGCGAGTGGGATTGGTGGCGAGACAGTGATAGCGGCCGTCTTCACCAAGCCATACGGTCGGGTCTGGCCAGTTTCCTCGCCAAACGGGATTTGTGAAGTTCTGTGCCATAGCTGAACTCGACCACAGAATCGCCAGCAAAAGTGAGAGTGTGCGGAACATGATTTCTTATACCTTATTATATTATATAAAGCCGCACAAAGTTACGAATTTCCTCTGAAACCTGCAAAGAAAACGACGGAAAATAGAGCCGCCAAGGCCTTATGACGTGAAGAATAGCATTTTTCGGCAGGTTATTTTTGTAAGTTCGGCAAGAAAAGTGTAAATTTGCAAGCAAATAAAGCAAAGTCCATAACCATTATGACGAACAATCCTAAACTTTCATTCTTCCATTTTCTCATTCTTTTATTTTTCGTGGCAACCTTGCCCCTGAATGCAGAAGATGTGATTAATCCCGTGGCAGACCCAGCAGCGGTTGTCACCTCGGGCAATGCCCGCTTCACGGTTCTCACGAGTCAGATGATTCGCATCCAGTACAGCTCGACCGCCCAGTTCGAGGACAGAGCGACCTTCAGCATCGTGAACCGACGTTTGCCGGTGCCTGAGTTTACAACCGAAACGAGCGACGGCTACCTCTATATCAGGACATCTGATTTGGAACTCCGCTACAAAGAGGGTAGCGAATTCAACCCAGCCGACAAGAAACCTGATAACCTGATGGTCACGTTCCAGCTGAATGGAAGGAACGTCATATGGTATCCCGGCAAGGACGACTCGATGAATTTGCTCGGAACCTGTCGAACGCTCGATACAGCTTGGGGCGACAATGCTCGAAATAGGCTGGAGAAAGGCCTCCTCTCGCGTGCCGGTTGGAGCATCATCGACGAGAGTCCCAGCATGCTCAGAGGCGACGGAAGCTCTACCTATGCCTTCGAACCTAAGGAGGATGGCATTACATGGTGGGCAAATCCCGTTGACAAGACTGCCATTGACTGGTATTTCCTCGGTTATGGCCACGAGTACAAGAAGTGTATTCAGGACTATACAAAGGTTGGCGGACGCGTGCCTCTGCCCCCGAAATACATCCTCGGTTACTGGTACAGCCGCTATTGGGCATATACCCAAAGCGAGTTTCAGCAGATAGTTCGAGATGTGGAGAACTATGACATCCCGATGGATGTGCTCATCATGGACATGGACTGGCACAAAAGCGGATGGACAGGATGGAGCTGGAACACCAATCGCATTCCTCAACCAAAGCAGCTCATCAACTATATTCACAGTCATGGATTGAAGACCGCACTCAACTTGCATCCTTCGGATGGCGTTGGAACTCATGAAGACTATTATAGGGCTTTGGCCAACGACCTTGGCGACAACTCCGGACAGACCATAAAGTGGAAGGTCGAGGACTATACCTTCATGAAGAACTTCTTCAAGGACATCATTCGTCCTCACGAGCAGGAAGGCGTCGATTTCTGGTGGCTCGACTGGCAGCAAGCCTTGACCGTCGGCAAACACGGACAGGAGAAGAACTACACGCCGGCAGACGGCTCGGAAACTCTGGGCGAGACCTTCTGGTGCAACCATACGTTCTTCGAGGATATGCAAAAGAACAGGCCCAACCTCCGTCCCGTCATCTATCACCGATGGGGAGGCCTTGGCTCACACCGTTACCCCATCTGCTTCTCCGGAGATACATGGGCTGCATGGTCGATGCTCGGTTATGAAATATACTTCACAAGCAATGCGAGCAATGTCCTCTATGCTTATTGGGGACATGACCTCGGCGGTCATCAGGGTGGCAACAATGACCCGGAACTCCTGCTTCGCTGGCTTCAATTCGGTGCCTATACGCCCATCTTCCGCACACATGCAACCAACGACAGCAAGTTGGAACGCCGCATCTGGAAGTACAGCAACTTCGAGCAGCTTCGTGAAGCCGTTCGCCTTCGCTATCGCCTCTTCCCATATCTCTATACTGCCGCAAGGGAAACCTACGATACGGGCATCGGCATGAACCGTCCCCTCTATTATGATTATCCTGAGGAGAGCAATGCCTATATCTACGAGGACGAGTATATGTTCGGAAACGACATGCTTGTCGCACCCATTTACACGCCTCAAGTGAATGGCTATTCTGGTCGTATGATATGGTTCCCCAATGGTAAATGGTGGGACGTCACAAGGTCTCGACTTGTTAGTGGCAACCAAGCCTACTATAGCGTCTATACGCTCGATGAGTTCCCTGTGTTCTATCGTGCCGGCAGCATCATTCCTTTCTACCCTGTTCGCCGTACTGTAGTGAACGATCCGGGCGAGATTATTCTTAAGGTCGTGCCTGGTGCAAATGGTACCGGCAAGTTCTACGAGGATAGAGGCGAAGGTCAGGAATACAAGGCAGATGCTTGGACGATGACAACCTTCGTGCAGAACCGTTCGGAGAATAACGTTTCGCTGACCATCAGCCGACGCAATGGCAGCTTCGAAGGTATGCCGACAGAACGGAAATGGACTGTCGAGTTCCTCGGAACGCCCGCCTCTTTCATTCGTGAAGGCATTACGGTCAATGGCAATGCCGTTGACGATTCGGCCATCTCATATGACGAAGAGACTAAGACCCTCACGATTACCGTCAGCACAAACAACCTGTCTGCACCTATCACAATCAATGTTCCACTTAGCGAAATAGCATAACATGATGAAACGTACGATACTATTCTATATTCTTTGTTCCCTGATTCCTGCACTTGCAACACATGCCCAGACTCGTCTTTTCGTGCGAGGCTCTGCTGTGCCTGGCGGAATACAACAGCTGACTCGCTTCTCGACAAAGGAATCCAACAAGTTTACTTTCAAGTTCCACGGTAAGTTGCTTCCCGGTGACCTCTATATCACGACAACAGATATCCCGAGAACCTCTTCCTATTACTATGCCCCCAAACAGGTTGATGCCAATATCGTTACAAGCGGGACGGGCTATGCGCAGCAGCGCGACAGTGTTGGTGCTGAATGGGCTGTACTCTTCGAGGCAGACAATTACCGCTTCACTGTAGATGTCACGAATAAGCAAGTCAGTGGCGAGCTCTTCGTTAGATGGTACGAGGCATGGATATGTGGTGGATGTGTCGAGGACGAACAAGGCAAGGGCATCTCTGGTCAGGAAGGTCATTGGCAGATAACTGCTGGCAAGCAGATGGAGCAGAATTGGGAAGACCCTAATGTCTTCGAGTGGACAGGTCTGCTTAAGGCTTATAGTTACAATCAGGAACCCAAGCGCTTCAAGATAAATGGACAATATGGCTGGGGACCTAAGGTACTGCATCCCTTCACTCAGGATGCACCTATCCTCACGGCAAAGCAATTGTGGTACAACGGCTCGGAAGACTACAAATGGGTCATTAATAAAGACGGTTATTATCACATCAAGGTTAACGTCTTCAAAGAAACAATTGAAGGTCAATATCTGGGTACAGAGGAGAATCCTGACGGCATAGATGACCTTAATGATCTAAAGGAGTCTAGAGCCACCATCTACAACCTCGCCGGCCAGCGCCTGAGCAAGCCTCAGCATGGTTTGAACATCATTGGAGGCAGGAAGGTCTTAGTCAGGTAACTTACGGATACATTATATAATATATACATTATGAAACTTAAACTTTATGCTTTCGCTTTTGCCGCGACATGCAGTATGCTGCTCCAGGCACAGCAGAGCTATATGGCATCGGCAGATGTCGCTGTCTTTTATCCCGCTGGGTACGACGCTGCAGCCCATAGTCCTTCACCTATCTTTATTCGTGAACTGGCTCCACAGGGGGCAGTAAGTCCTGCCTGGAAACTTCGTCCGTCATTTTCGACGGAGGATGGCAAGAGCGTCGTTCGCATTAAGGTTGATGCAGATGCCGACCTTTATGGCGGCGGCGAGGTTTGGGGACCTTTGCGTCGTAACGGCAAGACCATCGAGTTCTGGAATGTCGATACGCCTTGCTATGGCGTGGATGGCGGTACTCATCTTTATCAGAGTCACCCTTGGGTTCTCGGTCTTCGCAGCGACGGTACAAGCTTTGGCATTATTGCCGATAATACGTGGCAGGCGACGATGACTACCGATACGGAGATTGTGTTCCGTAGCTCGGGACCAGCCTTCCGTATGGTCATCATCGAGAAGAACTCGCCTCAGGAGGTGATGCAGGAACTTGTGAACCTTACCGGCAACATGGAGATGCCGCCCCTGTGGTCGCTTGGCTACCAGCAGTGCCGCTACAGCTACCATCCCGACACGCGCGTCAAGGAGATTGCAGACACCTTGCGCTACCACAAGATACCAAGCGATGTCATCTGGATGGACATCCATTACATGGACCAGTACAAGATATTCACCTTCCATCCGCAGGAGTTCTCGCAGCCCAAGGCACTCAACGACTACCTGCACAGCAAGAACTTCAAGAGCGTCTATATGATTGACCCGGGTGTCAAGGCACAAGAAGGCTATTGGGTTGACGACCAGCTCATGGCTAACGGCTATGCCGTTCTCGATGAAGAGGGCAAACCTTTCGTCGGAAAGGTATGGCCGGGCGACTGTCACTTCCCCGACTTCACGCGTCCCGAGGTGCGCTCCTGGTGGAGCACGCTCTATCCTCCCTTCATGGCGCAGGGCGTGGATGGCATCTGGAACGACATGAACGAGCCGGCAGTCTTCGAGGGGCCTCGCTCCTCAATGCCCATCACTAACGTGCATAAAGGTGGCGACGGCTTGCGCCAGGATACACATCTGCGTTATCATAACGTATATGGACTGAACATGGTTCGCGCCAGCCGTCAGGGCTTGCTCTTGGCAAATCCCACGAAACGTCCCTTCATCTTGAGCCGAAGCAATTTCCTCGGCGGTCATCGCTATGCGGCAACTTGGACGGGCGACAACTATTCCAATTGGGAACAGTTCATGGCTTCCATCCCGATGTCTATTACGCTTGGTCTGAGCGGACAGCCCTTCAACGGTCCTGATATGGGTGGCTTCTGCGGAGACAGCAATGGCAAGCTCGTCGCCAACTGGACGGCAGTAGGCGTCTATTTCCCGTTCGTCCGTAACCATTGCATTGATGGCGGACGAGCTCAGGAGCCTTGGGCTTTCGATCAGGAATGCCTCGACGTTTGCCGCACCGCCATCAATCGCCGCTATCGCCTGATGCCATACGTCTATACGCTCTTCCAGGAGGCAAGCAAGGATGGTATGCCCGTGATGCGTCCCGTCTTTATGGCTGACACTAAGGATAAGAGCTTGCGTGCTGAAGAGAAGGCTTTCATGTTGGGTGGCGACTTGATTATCATTCCTCGTTGGGCAGGCGATGCCAACCTCCCCAGCGGTGACTGGGACATCCTTCCTCTCGAGGACAAGGACGACGGCTTCCAGCCTTATCTGGCTCAGCGTCCTGGCTCTGTCGTCCCGATGGGAAACCTCTATCAAAACACGGTGGAGATGAAGTCCGACAGCCTTACTCTGCTTGTCAATCCTGATGCAGAGGGTAGGGCGGAAGGTCGTCTCTATGAGGATGATGGCGATGGCTTTGCCTATCAGCAGGGCAACTTTGCCGAGTACAAGCTGCAGGCTGCTACGGAAGGAAAGAAACTGACTGTAAGCATCAGCAAGGTTGGTGGCAAGGCAGCTGAGAAGCAGCGTACCCTTCGCGTCGGTATTGTATGCGACGGAAAAGTAACCTACAGCCCTTGGACGGCGGGCAATTCCGTCACGATGAAGACTGCAGCGGACAAGCAACTCAACATAGACAAACGTAAACTCACGTTCCCTCAAGTCCCAGAACTGGAGAAATAGTGCTGCACAATCTGATGTAAAGCCTACTCTGTCCTCATCCCGTCGATGGAGTAGGCTTTATTGTCTCGAATAATATAAAGGTGTTTGCCCAGGATGACTTTGCGAGCGCCTGTTCCCTTTTCTTCTTCGACATCCTTTATACCGACAGCCAGGCCGGAGACGAGGCTATTCAAGCCTGGTTCTCTATTGACGAACCAGTTATAGACCAACTGTGCCTGCATGTCCACGTCGAAGATGCTGACGTCGTAGCCCCAGCGCTTCGCATGCAGAGGGTAGGAGTGCTTCAGTCCTTGACCCAATGGCGATGATGGGAATGCCAGGGCGAGTTGCCTCATTCGTTCCATTATGCCGGCCTCTGAGACGCGACTCCATTCCTCCAGGTATGTCTCAATGAAGTCCGTGCAGTGCTCATTGGCAAACAGGCGTGAAATGAAGATGCCCCGTTCGGTATGTGTCCTGGACCATTTCTCGGGGTATCTCATAGAGGAGTCCATGTCCCATCCGACGGGCATCCGCATCAGCGACGATGGCTCCGTGTTTTTCCTGACAACAAAGATGTTGGAACCGGCGGCATCGTAGGTGCCGAGGAGGTCGTGCAGCAGTATCCATCGAGCGACGGAGCGCACGTCTATCACTTCGGAATAGTTGCCATCAGCGACGGAGGTCTCCAACCTCTCAATGTCGCTGCGTATGTTTGCCTCCTGTTCTTCAGTGAGGTCTTCGGGGTCAGGGTATTTGAGCGTCCATTGCATGAAGTCGATCAGTCGCGACGGAATGGAGAACGGCTCGTTCCAGAAGTAGGCATTCAGCTCGATGATGTAGCCCTCGTCCTTATCTACGTCGATGCGGCAATCCTTGTCGCGTCTCACATTCTCCGAGAGGATGTATAGGCCGCGATAGTCGTTGTTGACGATGACATTGACGTATTCTATCCTGGGCGCAAACTCCATGCCAATCATCTTCTCCATCTGATAGATGAATGCCGTACGTATGGAAAAAGAGCAGTTGAGCAGTACCCAGTGTTTGCTTCTCCGGTCCGTATCGTCGTCTTCGGGCGTGATGATAAGGTCTGCCTTCTTTTCGAGTGTCAGCTTGAAGGGCTTGTTAGCATAATGATAAGCCGAGGTGTTGCCTCTGTGCTTAATTGTCATGCCAGACACTTGGTCCTGATATTCACCGCTGTCATACCAAAGGGTGTCGGAACGGTATATCTGAATCCGTCCGTTCTTGGGTACGATGTTTGTGATGCTCGCACCGACGTAAGAGCCGTCTGGGTGCATGACATTGGTTGACGTCGGTTCCTCTCCACCCACTGTCGTTATGCAAATCAGCGGCAGTCCCAAGTTTGAATACTTCTTCCGAACCTCCTCGGAGGTCTGGGCAAAGCAGAAGCTTGGCAGAGTGAATAGTATAAGGAGAAGAAGAAGAAGTCTCGTCATTGCGTTATTTATTATCTCACCCTCTTCCCGTCGAAGGAATAGGTGTTGCCGTTGCGGGTGATGTAGTGAAGAATTGGGCTATTCTTGCTGCAAAGATACACAAAAATCCATGATTTCCCCACTTCCTTGATTGTTAAAACTCGTTAACGCCCACTGAAAATGTAAATAATTTTTACTCTGCGATGCGTTTTAAGCGCGTTTTTCGGCCTTTGTGGCACTTTTGTCCACAAGAGTCGAGAAAATGGCTTAAATCAAATGGTTGCTGATAGTCAGCATGTTACAAAGGCGATTTTTGTCCCTCTTCAGCGAGGTGTTACTGATAATGCGTAGTTTGGGATAGCAAAAAGGTGTTTGGGGTCACAAAATCGTCATAGAGAATTTGCCAACGCACTATAGGGGAATTACCAAGATAACACGGGGCGTTGACAATTCCCCTATAGGGCGTTTGTCGATGACCTACTTTGTGTCGGTCGATTCGCCGTAGTTGGCTGGTTAATTCTGTAAAGAATTTTTACAGGGGAAGTCTTCTATCCGTGGCGGGCAAATATGCGCCTGAGCTTGCTGTCGTAGATGAGGGATACCAGCGATGCGGGCATGAGGCGGAAACACATGCGCATGAAGGAATAGATGTACTTGTAGCTGAACCTGCCATAGAGCCTGCTTATGCCGTCGTTGTAGGCAAGGAACTCGCTCCAGGCCTTCTCTCGGCTTCTACGTTGCATGACTGATGGATTGCGCCGGAATTCCAGCAAGACATCCTGCAGACTGTTTATCACCCGTCCGCCTGCAGCTGCATCGTACCACATCGTCACATCCTCGCAGATATGATATTTGCTGCTGTATCTGTAGCCTGCCTTGAAGAATGATGAACGATACATCACTGTGGGATGTGCCAGAGGCGATGCCTTGTACATCGTTCGCAGCACCTCCTGCATCGTGCGGGGGTAGCGGCAGACGGTCGAGAGAGTGCCTTCGTCGTTGAACTCGCGTATGGACCCGCCCAATATGTCCACCTCGGGGTGTTCGTCCATATATTGTTCTTGAAGCATGAACCTGTCGGGAAGGCTGATGTCGTCACTGTCCATGCGTGCAATGAGGTCGCCGTGAGCTACTTCAATTGCATCGTTCAGGGCTGCTGCCAGACCTTCGTTCACGGGCTTCTCTATGACGACGAGCTTGCTTTCCAGTATCTCTTTCCATGCATCCACTACACTGCAGAGTCCCGTTGTGAGCGGTCCGTCTTCCACCAGAACAATCTCGTCGGGCTTGCGCTTCTGGTCGTCCCAGATGCTTCTCAGTGCCCTGTCGAGGTACGCGGGTTTCTCTCCTTTGTAAGTGGCTATGATGACAGAAATATGATGTGCGTTCATGCGTCCTCCTTCCTATATCTAATCTTTCTTATCCAGTCAATGCCTGTCAGACGGAGTGCCTTCTTGACTGTCTGCGTGCATACGAGGAAGCCGTAGAAGGTATATGCCTGAAGCCACGAGCCGCCGTTCCCGCGGATGAGGGCCACATACTCCTTCCTCTTCTTGAAGATGCTTTCGTTGGTGGCACCTCCCAAGCGGAACACTGAGACCAGTTCCGGCACATGCTTGAATTTCATGCCTGCAGAGGTGGCTCGCATGAAGAGGTCGAGGTCCATAGTATAGTGAAGCGACGTGTTGTAGCCGCCCAGCCGTTCGTATGTCTTTCTGGTGACGAACACGCCCTGATGCCCAGGCCTGCGGAAGAAAGGCATGAGGGGGAAGTGAGTTGACGGGTGTTGTATGCGCTTCTCGCCAGTCCTCGTGTCCAGCAGAAGGAGGTCGCAGCTGTAGATGTCCGTCTCCTCGTCATAGTATGCAGCCACCTTCTCCAGGGCTCCAGGCAATAGCTGGTCGTCGGAATTGATGCATACGATGAGGTCGCCTGTGCTGTGCGCAATACCTTTGTTGAAGGCATCGCTGATGCCGCGGTCAGGTTCGGAGACATAGAATGAGATGTGGCTGCGGTATCTGTCGATGATACTCTGTGTGCCGTCTGTGGAGCCTCCGTCGATGACGACGTACTCCATGTTCTTGTAGTCCTGTGTGGTTACGCTCTTGAGCGTTGCCTCTATCGTGGCAGAACTGTTGTAGGATATGGTGATGACGGTAATCCTTGGGATGGTCATAGGTAGGTCAGTATTTGTTGAAAAGTAGATTGATCCAAAAGAGCAACTGTGTTGTGCGGTCTGCGCAGCGCAGGCTCCTGGATGTCAGCATCCTTAATCTTTTGGTCACACTCGTCTTTCCCTCGAGGAAGAGCGTGAGCAATTCGGCATTGGGAGCGGTGAGCTTGTCGTGGTAGCCATTGGAGAGTTCACGGGCCTGCAGGTATCGTTCGTCGTTCTTGGCGGTAAACCTTTTGAACCGCTTCTTCCATTCGTATGCAGCTCCCTGTCCAAGCCCCACAGTGTTGTTGCCATGTTGTCTGTAGAACATATGTGGAATGGGGTCGAAGTGGACGAAGGCACCTATGCCGAGCGCGATGGAATATATCCAGATGTCGTGCATAGGCATTATCTCGGGCATGAAGTGACCCACGGCCTCACGCATGCGGTGGTTCATCACCATAGTACAACCTCCTATGAACTTGTATATGAGCGACTCTCCAAATGTCAATTTAGGGTGTATTATGACGCTTGGTATATTGTTCAGTCCTGCATCGACGAGCTGTGTCTGCGAGAAATATAGTGCCGGCTCGCTTTCGTGACCTTCCAACGAGGTAATGGCGGCGAAAAGCTTATCGTCCATCCATTTGTCATCCTGGTCAGAGAAAGCGTAGAAGTCGCTTGCAGGGGCATTTTGCAGCAGATGCATGAAACTGCGTGCCGGGCCGAGATTGTTACCGCAGTAGTAGTCGAGCCGCCCGGATTCCTTATACTCGTCGAGTATCGTCAGGGTTGCATCGGTTGAACCGTCGTCCCTGACAAGAAGACTTACCTCCACGCCCCGCTGCCCAAGGATGCTGTCTATCTGCTCCCTTAGGTATTTCTCCCCATTGTATGTTGACATCAAAACGAGTACTTTCATGTATCAATTCGTAGTTAACAATGCACGATTCCAGATTTGAAGTAGGCCTTCAGGTAGCGGAGTGTGCGCTGCCTGATGGTATGCGAGATGGTAGGCCGCAGCGTTGATACTGTCAGGGCAAGTGTGTCCGTCCAACTGTCCCTTGGATAGGCAGCAGCACATTGCAGGTATATGCAGAAGCGTTGAAACACCTTCTCTGGGTCAGTGTCAAGGCCTGAGTAGCTCTGTTGGCATACGAGGTCTGGCATGACGTAGAAGGTATTGTAGTGCTTGCGGTATTTCTCGATGAAACGTATGTCTGAGAAGTCAAGCCACACCGGTTCGTCATATCCGCCTGCCTTTATAAAAGACTTGACGCTGACAAGTAGTCCGCTGTTGATGGGGCAGGCATCCTTGAAAGCTATGGTGCCCGTGGGTGCGGAGTTCTGAAGGTGCGATGTCTTCATCCTGTAGTGCGTTGGCGAGAGGTACTTGCCGCCATTCACCATGTGTCGCGGTGCAATCATGTCTGTCTCGGGATGAGTGGCCATGGCACTCTCATACTTGTCTATGGCATCGGGCGGGAACGTTGTGTCCTGGTCGAGCAACAGCAACCATTCGTAGCCTTTTGCTTCCGCATAGCGGCAGGCGGTGTTGTAGGCGCGACCAAGTCCGCCGTTCGACGGGTCGTGGACATAATGTGCTATGCCCTGAGGAGGCGTATGGGGCGAGGGCGAGTTGTCGTAGATGAACAGATGTTGCAGCCGTTCTTCGTGACCTGCAAACAGCGTCCGCATGGCCTCTGCTTCAGCAGCTTCCCTGCCATATATCACCAGTATGTATAGAACCGACGGCATTGCAATTATTTACGGTTATTTGTCCCTCAGGATGAGTATATCTCCTGCTCCGAGTATGTATACATTCTTTACCGACTCAGTTTTCAGGTTCTTGAGTATCCGTACTAGATAGTCGCTAGGACGAATGCCTACAGTTACATTCTTGTCAGCACTTTTATTGACGAAGCATGTGTAGCGCTTGTCTCCTTTTGTGAAGTGCGACACAACGACTTCGCCATTGCTACACTTCCGGTGTTCGATGCTTGTCACTTTACTTTGCCAGAAAAGGCTTGCCACAGGCTTCAACTCGGCGTTCATCTTCTTGACAGTCTTATATGTCTTGCCTTTCTTGCCATTGCTTAGTAGGGGCCCGTCGTGGAAGTCGTAGCTCTTAGTGGGCTTTGGGGTGGCATAGGAGAAATAGCTGATGCCTTGTGCTCCATATGCAAGGTTGACGTAGCATTGCAGTCGCAGATGGGCAAGGGTAGGCATCGGATAGGGCCCGTGTGGCACACAGAGGACATAGGCCCAGAAGGGCTTGCCGGTACGTTGACTCTCGCTTCGGATCTCATCAAGGGTGGCATACCACTGGCCGTCGGCCACCTTTCCACCTTTCCGTACGGGGTAGAAATCGTAGGAAATCTGCGGTTGCTTTATCTTGGAGAAGGCTTTGACGTATTCTGGATATCTTTTTACTCCAATATCGTCGAGTAGCCATTGGCCTGCGTTGGGAAAAAGATTGATGTAGCACTGCCCCTCTGGATGTAGCCTGGATATGCGCTGCTGCAAATCGTGCAGTTCTTGCCAACGCTTCATCTTCGGTTCGTCGGCCAGGATGTATTGCCAAAGGGCAGGATGGTCCTTGATGGACGGCACGATGGTCTCTGGCCGCTTCTCAATTTCTACATTGAATATGAGTACTTTCAACCCATGGGCTTCTGCTACGTTGAGAGCCTTGTAGATGTTCGGGGTGGATTTTGGCCATACCATTATGGCATTGAAACCAGCCTTCCGTATGCCGTTGAAACGGGTGTGGTCATAGAGCTCTGTTGGTAAAATGTCGGCGATGATGGGAAACCCCTGCGGCTCGCTTGCCCGTGTCGTCTGCAAGGATAAGATGCTTAGAAATGTCAGTATAAGTCGTGCCTTCATATCGTTGATTAAGTTTAGTGGAAATATATCTCGTTTATCATATGCACGATATAATGGAAGAGGCAAAAAGCAGCTAGTCCTATGCGAGCTACATAGCGAGGGCGTATGATGTAGAGAAGACAGGTAAAGGTGAGTGCATCGAATGCGCCAAAGAGATCGTGGAGGCGCTTGCCGAGCACTTCGATGTCAGCGAAAAGAATAAGGTAGCCCATCTCGAGAGCGAGCACTTTGATGAGTATTGGGGCATAGCGGCAGTGGCGATGGATGGTCTCGTAGAAGAAAATGAAGACATAGAGCATGACAATTTCTGCCAGAAACGTGATTTGCTTATACGGTACGTATTCCTGAGCAGCACCTGTTTCGCTGACTTCTTTATAGTGTTCCAACTTGCCTTCAATTGCTTCTCCCGGAATAAGGTTGACGGCTCCGAAGCCAGCCAGATAGAGCAGTATGCAGATAGGTATGCTGACGCCGAGAATCCATTTCCAGTATTTGCCTATTTCCATGTTTCCTACAAAGAGGATGGGCAGGAAGGCCAGGCTGGAGTAGTGGAAAAGGGTGGCAGTAAGGAAGAGAATGGTTGCCCATAGATACCGACCTTCTTGTAAGGGTATCATTGACCAAAGAAGAAATGCCACAGCCGCGCCACTACGTATCTGTACAACATCTTGCATGGGATAGTAGATGCCTATATAGACAATCATGGCGGTGAAGACGAAGGGGGTGAGCTTCCAGAAGAGTGTCAGTTTAATGGGTATGGCTATCAGAGCATAGGTGAAGAACATGGCGATGACACCAAAGCCCAGCGAGATGTAAAGCCGACTGAGATATATGTATGTGGGTTCCGTCATGGTCTCAATGATGATGTTGTCGTGGAAATAGAAGTACTTCTCGTAGCCGGCTGCATCTGCTGTTGTCATGGGCTTGAATGTTGCGATGCAGATGAGGGCGATGCAGATGGAGAATAGAAGAATAAATTTCTGCCACGCCGACATATGGTCTTCCAGGAATGAAAGGCCAGTGACTATAGCGAATATCGACAGAATCAGTATGTCCATTTGACGCTTAGGTTCTCCAACTTTGGTCGGTAGAGAGAATATATGCAGAGCAGAGAAAAGCGACGAAGGCCATGATGAAGATGGTGATGAAAAGTCGCTTGGGGCCAGCGGGCTTTTGTGGTACAGATGCTCCCTGTAGGACAGTGATGACTGGAGTAGCTTCCTGTAATTTGGCTTTTGCAGCTTCCAATTTTTGAGAGGCAGCGGAAAAAGTCTGATATTTCATCGTCTTGTCATTGTTCAGCGCTTCCAACTGTGCCTTGGCTGTTTCGTTGATGATGTCCCAATTAGCATCTACAGCGGACACATACCGTCTGTTACTTGCCTCGTACTCATCCCTCGTTTGTGTGTAGATGCGTTGAGCATACTCTAAATCGTTTCGGGCTTTCTTTGTTCGGTAGTCCATAATAAACTCCTGTAGTTTGTTGCTAACTGTATCTGCAATCAAAGCACAAACTAGTGGGTCGAAGTCGTTGACTGTAACGGTAATGACACCTGTCTTTCTGTCGTAATTGTAATTGATTTTTCCTGCAATAGCTCCAGCAATGCTATGTTGTCTCTCTGTAAGCAGGAAACTGGTAGAGTATTTCTTTCCTCTTGCTCCAGAGGTGTTTGTCTCAGCTTCTTTCGACTTCATCATCTTCTGAAGCTTCCCAATGAGGTTCATATACCAAGAACTTTTGCTGTGTTTCAACAAGTAGTCATAATATGTTGCGTTCACCGAACCGTCCAAGGTAGTGATTTCAACAGGGAACATTGATACAATGAAGTCTTTTGATTTCATCAGGTCGGGGTACATGTTAGGCGAGATTGCATCGTTGGTTGATTGTGGCTCCCCAAAGCCGAACGAACTCAGGATAGAATTCATACCTCCACTGCCAGCTTCAGGAGCCAGCATGACCTGACAGGTGTAATAGCGTGGTATAGTGAATACAAATATTAGAGAAAAAATGATAACTCCTGCCATACAAATGGCAAATAGTTTCCTTTTCTTCAGAAGCACTGGGACGATTTTTGTCAAATCCAGCATATTGTCTTTCTTTTCTTCCATGACTATGGGCATTGGATGTTATGCTCAATGTTTTATCTTCTTATTGCACTAATGATAACGGCACCGACAGTGGAAAGTGCGCTGACACCTGCCAAAGCGACGGATGCTTTCTGCGTGTCAACTGTTTTTTCGGGTTTCGTGGGGATGACGATTTCGCAGCCAGGGCGAACTCGGCCATGATATAGGCGACTTACTTGCCCATTTGCATAGATGATGAATGCTTTGCTGCGTTGCCCTTTACTGCTTGTGCCGCCAGCTTGGTTGATGTAGTATGAAGCAGACTTGTCCTCGACATATGGCACTGTGTTTGGGTAAAGCACTTCTCCGCTGATTCGAACAGTGTTGTTGTATTGCGGAACAATTATTTGGTCACCGGTTCGTAAGACGATATCCTTGGTGCTGCCGGGTTTTTTCATTGCTTCAACTAAGTCAATACCTACAGCATACCTGTCCTTGATTGTGATCTTCTCAACATCAACAGTGTCTGCGCTGTGGGCTATTTCCAAAAGCTGCAAAGAGCGTTCCTTTTCGTTTGCGCTTATGGCTCGGGTAAAACGTGCTCCTTCAGCAAAACCTGCTTCTGTCAGTCCGCCTGCACGTTTTATCAAGTCGCTAAGACGGTCTTTCCTGCTCTGGAGGCTGTAGTTTCCGGGGTACTTGACTTCGCCACCAATATGGACGATGGCAACATCGGCAAACTCAGGATTCTTCTTAATGGTAATCACATCATAGGGTTTCAATGCAAAGTTTTGTCCTTCTTTTACCATGAGTCCATTTTCGATATTGAAAGTATAAATCTTAGCTTTTTTGTTATATGTGGAATCTCGTTCGTCAGTGTATTGTAGACGGCGTGCAATTTCGATATTGGTAAGGAGAGCTTCTTCTCTTAATCCACCTGCAGCTACGATGGCATCTTCGAGAGTCATATTCTCGACATAAGGAAATGCACCTTGTTTTGCGAGAGGGCCATGTATATAATACTTGCGAGCTCTTGTTATTTCCTCGTTTGACGAAACAACCAGTGAGTCTTCGTTTTCCAGTATGACATCGGGAACGTTGTTGTTCATGATGCCTGCAAGGTTAATGCTCATCGCTTTACGGGTGCGGTTCTCGTTCATGCGGAAGAGGACGACAAGATTGGTGTAGGCATTCTCCATAACACCTCCAGCTTTCTCTACGAGGGTGCGTACGCTGTTGCACTCGTTGGAGATGGAATAGTGTCCGGGATAGAAGACGGCACCAGTGACTTCTACCATATTCTGGTATCGGTCGATGATGTTCTTGACGTTGACACTATCGCCATCCTGAACAGCGAAGGAAGCGAAATCCCATTCTTCAACGGAGTGAACGGTGAGTCCCTCGTTAGTCTTGCGTTCTACGCTGATGATGTTCTTGTTGGCGTCGCTATTGAAACCTCCTGCATACTCGAGCAGGGCTTTGACGGTTTCTCCTTCTTTCATTTCATAGAACATGGGTCGCTTGATGGCGCCGCTGATGTTGACAAGGGCGTCGTAGGCTCCTACGATGATGGCGTCGTTGTCCTGAAGCATTACATTGCCGGTAAGTTTACCGTTCAAGATGTAGTCATAGACGTCAATCTTCGAGATGATTCTTCCTCCGCGACTCACTTTGATGTTTCTGAGGGTGCCTATTTCGGTGACGCCTCCAGCTAGATAGAGTGCGTTGAAGACTGTGGAGAAGGCTGACAATGTGTATGTGCCTGGATTGATGACTTCGCCAAGAACGTTGACGATCACAGTGCGAGTCTGGCCGACGGTGAGTTTGATGCTGGAGCCTTGATAATGACCTCCCATCTTGCTGATTACTTTTGCTTGAGCTTGTTCTGCAGTCAAACCTGCTATTGCAACAGGACCTATCTTTTCAATAATGATGACACCTTCGGGAGAGATGGCATATTTCTGACTGCTTTGCGATGTACCATAGATGTCTATGAGGATTTCATCTCCAGGTCCGAGAATATAACCGGCTGGTGTCGCGATGTTCATGTTGGGCTCGAACGTCAGTTTATCGTTCTTGAAGATGTCGTGACCGAAGATTTCTTTGACGTTTGACACAACATCGGCAACGATGGCATCGTTGCTTCCGGAGGTCGATTGCGTGTCGCCGTTAGACTTTCGGATGCGGTCGCCAGCAGCTTGTGTAGAAGTGCTGGTTGAGCCTGTAACTCCGCTTTGAGCCTGAGCTGCATCGTATTGCTCCTTGAGTCGGATGAGCTGATCCCTCTTTACGCCTTTTCTTTGCAGGTCTAGAAGGATGGCAGTCTGGCTTTTTCCGGCTTCGTGCTGCTCTTGAACGTATTCAATTACTTCCTCATCTGTCATCTGTGCCGACACTTGGCCTACAACTAAGCAGGCAAGCATCAGAGCAATTAAAAATCTTTTCATGTATTGTATTTGTTTGTATTATTATTTCAGATCTTTGTGAGTGCCGGTTAGGGCAAAAGTGTTGCAAAGGTACACTTTTTTGTTTTATATAATAACGCACGCGAGCATACTTTTATTGTGTTTACAGCCACGAAATGAAAAAAACTCCAATTATTTTGCATATTTCGAAATTATTCGTACCTTTGCAGTCCATTTGACGATACACGTCACCAAGGGGCTGACTGGATTTGACAGCAGGATGAGGTGTTGTGTAAGCACGCAGAGAGTTGTTAGCCGCTCTCTATAATCCCTGACTTTCAACAATTTAATTGGCGCAAACAATTACGCTCTCGCTGCCTAGTCGAAGCACAGTAGACTACTGGCCTTATCTCGGCACCAGGTGCTGAGACGAGACATCGCTCAAAAGCTGTTGTTCCGAAGCGTTTGATAAAGCGGTGCTAGAAAATCGGAAATAGTCGTGGGAGACGTCTCTATCCTGTGGCGAAATTCTTAGAGAATAAGGCGACGATTGGTGGTCCAGGTCTTGTCGTTGCACGAAAATGAAGGCTGGAATAAGCGTGTAGAAAGCACAGGACGTCCCTGTTTGGACGAGGGTTCAATCCCCTCCAGCTCCACTATCGTTTTGCCCTCCGAGGATTTCACCCTCGTGAGGGTTTTTCGTTTTACTCAAGCGGCAAGCCGGACCAATCCCCTCCAGCTCCACTATCGTTTTGCCCTCCGAGGATTTCACCCTCGTGAGGGCTCGTTGTTTTCCTCAAACGACAAAGCAGCCAGAATTTTCGCTCTGGCCAAGTGTGATTCTTAATCGAGCATCTTAAACACGAGTAAAAGGTATCTTCTCTGATGAAACTTCCAGCGATAAATAAATGTATTCTGGGGCTGGACATGGTGGAAGTGCCATTTCAGGAAATCCACATTTCGTGTGTTGCGGTCTGGGGGGAACAGTAGTCCTGGCATGAGATTGTTTTTCCAGTAAACATACATGAGGTTGAATTGGTCCCTCTTCGTGTATTTCATGAATTCTGCCCACCACTCTTCTGAGATTTTCCTAACCTGTGGGTCAAGATGTTTCCTCAATATGAAGTTGTTCTCGAACAATCCCCAATGAGTAGGGAACCCGTTTCTTTTTAAATGCCAGTACTGAAGGAATGTTTTATATAACCCAGAACGACCTCCTAAATAGGCAAATTTTATTTCTTCATAGGTGCAGTCGCAAGGGGGAAGGCAATGAGTTACTTGGTAAATCTTTCCTCCTTCTGCTATTTTGCTATCGACTATTGAATAAAACTCCTTCTTCGTAATCTGAATGTTTGCATCCATCCACAAACTCCATTCGTAATCCTCGAGCGCTCTGTGCGGCAGTATCTTCACATAGCGTGATAACCTGGCTTTGTCTTTATGTTTGAAGGGGATTGGACGTATTTGCCAGACTCCAACTCTTTCCTCTTTTATGTCATTTGAGAAGCAGATGTAGTCATAGCTCTCATCAATAGCCAGAGGTTGTCGCAATACATCATAGTTGCCTACCAGGCATGTGTATATTACTTTCTTGTTCATATCGTCTTCTTTGATGGGAGTTTCAGCCATTTGCCGAACCTCAAGTCCCATTCTTCTGGCTCAAAAGGCGTGAAACCGCTTCCACTTGTGAAAGTCAGTTCTCCGAAGTATATCTTGCCATTTGCTTCATAGAAATCTACACGTAAATGAGGTATGCCTTGTGACAACCTTTCTGCCATTTCTTTCATTTTCTCAAAAGAATGTGGCTTTTCTGGAGGCGTGTCGGCATTAGGGTGGTGACCTTTGCGAATATCCAAATGGCGGTAGTCTGCGTCGAAGAAATCAAACGTAGTCTCTTTATCTCCTTGCCTGTCTTCTGCTATAAAGAGTGTTTTTACCTCTCCGTCAAAGCAGAAGAACTTGTAGTCGCGAAGTTCCTGAGTCTCCTTGTCCTCCAGATAGGCTTCTGCGATAATGCGGGGCTTTACGTTCTTGTAGGGCCATTCTCTGTTTTCCCAGAAGAAGTTCCGTTTAAGGCCTTTGTCAAGTATGGCAAAAGCTTTTTCCTTTTGAAATGTCTTCTTGTCCTTGCATATGGCAACGCTGCCGCTGTCGTGGGTACATTTGAGTACGAACTTGTCTGGCAGGGTATCCAGGTTGATCTCTTTTGAGCTATTATATACGGCCAGAGTTGGTATGATATATTCCTCTCCGATGATGTTTGCCACATATTTCTTGGCTTCATACTTATCGACCATTTGTGTGTATTGTGGATTGTGGTCATAAAGTTTGAGCCATTGCAGCTTTTCGCTGAAAGTCTGGGGACATTCCAGATTCAGTTCTGAGCCCATAAGTTTGCGGAAGAGGATTTTGAGGTACTGTTTATCGGAAAATAGCTTCGGATACCTCAATGCAAGAGCAAACTGTAGTTCCTGCGGGTTATGCAAATAATATATAAGTCTTGAAAAGTTCATTTCTCTGTATTGTGTGTGATGTAATGCTTTATGTGAGATGTGATGATGCCTCTTTCTTCCTTGTAGAGTCCTACGTAATAAATGGATAAGGCCATAAACAGGCAGGCTATCACGAAGTTCGTTATGTGCCACAGATTGTGCTCGATGTTGATACATTCTGAAACTAGAATATATGCCACACCACATATGAATACGCCGAGAGGCTTCATGTAAGACTTCTGCACAAAGTTTCCGAGGTCAAACTTTATGTACCGATGCAACAGATATATTTGGTTGAAACGGCTGATGGCATCTGCTATAAAGTATGACAGGATAACGGTATATGGCGGGAACCCTGCTTTGTACAGGCCAATACTGATGAGGAGCGCCAAGACGTATAACACGGTGAATTGTATGGTGAACCATTTCAGCTTCCCCGTTCCTCGTATGAGCTGAGTGATGCCGCCAGATGTTGCAGACACCAAAGCTACCAGCAAAGTGCATTTACAGAATGTGACGGTGCTGTCGGGCATGTTGTCTCCTAACCATAGATGTAGGAGGAAAGGCAGCTCGCAATAAATGGGGAACAGCAATAGCAGCGTCAACAAAATGCATATTCTGCAAGTGGAAGATGCCAGGAAGACTGTTCTGTCCATGTTTCCACGACTGACATTCTGGGTGATTTGGGGCGCTGAAGCAATGTCGAAGTTGCCGACAAAGGTCGTGATGTAGCTCTGCACAGCATAGGAGATGGCATAGGCTGCATTGATTATTGTGCCGAAAAAGTAATTGATAACCATGTTGCTGCCCTGGTTTCTGAACAACAAAGCTGCGGCACCTAAAAGGCTGTAATTGTTGAAGATCAGTATCTCCTTGTATTTGCCTTTGTCTTTTATGAGGTTGAACTTCGTGATGGAGGGCCATTTCTTGCAGGCCAGAAGGTAATAGGAGAATGACATCAAGGCCGTTACAAGTGCCATGCTTAGGGCATAGAAGCGCAGCAGATTGCCGCCATAAAGCGAGAGGGCCAGTATCAGGGCGAACTTCGCGATTGCCGCCAAGATGTCGAATATTGCTATGGTTCGAAAGTCTTCGTGCACGATGAAGAGGCTGTTGTAAGGTACACTTATCAGGCTCAAACATGTAACAATCGTGGAGACTTGAAAGACGAATATCGCGTCTGACTCCTTGCCTGCAGCAACATTCAGGTAATTATTAATGTAGTAAACACCTATCGACTCAAGTATCAGCAGGGCTACGATGGCAAAACAGATATGAATGGCAAGGCTCATGTTGAAGATGCGATTGACGTTGCCATCCGATTTGCCCTGTTCGTAGTTGATGAAACGAGTCGTGGTGTTGTAGAGGGCACTCGTGATGAAGGAGAACATGATGACGGTTGCGCCCACAACATTATAGAGACCGTAGTCGGATGCACCAAGGGCAGCAAGCACAAAACGCGAAGACAGCAGGCCTAGGAATGTGGTGATTATCAGCCTGACATATACAATGAGCGTGTTCTTCGCTATTCGTTTGTTCTCTTCTCTCATAGAGTCTTTCTTGTATTCTTTGGAAGCATGGCGCGCTTTTAATGCGCGGAGCTTGGAGTAATTGCTTTGTTCAGTCAGGCAAAGATACGTAATTTTTCTTTATGAAGGATTATTTCTGCTGTTTTTTTATTTTGAATGAAACCTTATTGCATGTTCCGTTTTGTTACTTATTGTGTGGTTTTGCTATCTTTTTGCTACTTTGGTTTTGGATGCAAAACTGAGTGGTTTTGACGAAATCGTGTCTCGAAAACCGACTCGAAAGGGAGGCTCTTCCGACTTCACTAGTGAAGTTGACAAACTCGACACGTGAAGTTTTCAAACTCGACACGTCGATTTTGGTGTTTCGACGTGTCGAGTTACCCCCAAAAACAGGCCAAAATTGCCACTTTCTCACCCCAAATTGGGTGTTTTGACAGCCTACTTCGGTCAATGTGTTTTGCATGTCACACATCCTCAGCAAGTTACGATTTTAACATTTAATCTCGTTGTCCTTACCCTAGGTACGGGGCGAGCAATTTCGTGCGATTCTCCGCGAGGTTGAGAAATTCAATATGTAAGCAAAACTGGCGTTTTATATTGCAAGTTGTCATTAATGACGGATTGCTATTATATTTGCTTTCTCAGTTCTTTTGGAAAAGATTTTTAATCAGGCAGACTAAGTCTGAATAATTTTTAGTAACTTTGTGCCACGAAACCTATTATCAAACTGTTATGAAAAAACTATTATTTCTTCTTGTTTTGACGTGCTGCCTTACGGCTGGTGCGCAGAAAAAAGTTATCGATTCCAAGACTACGTATGCTAAGGAAGTGCTGCAACCTTATGTGGACAGAGGCGAACTGCCTGGCGCAATCAGTATCTTCTACAACAACGGCGTGCAGGAAACTTGCTGCATCGGCTATGCAAACGTCGAGCAGAAACGCCCCATCAAACTCGACAATGTCTTCATGCAATGCTCGCAGACCAAGGGTTTCTGCGGTGTGACGATTGCCAAGTTGGTCGAGGAAGGCAAACTCTCGCTCGATGATCCCGTGTCGAAGTATCTGCCTGAGTTCAAGGAACTTTGGGTTCAAGACAGCGACAAGGATGGCATCAAAACGCTTCATAAGGCCAAGAACGTGCTGACGGTTCGCATGGTCCTCAATCATACTGGCGGCTTCCCCTTTGAATGTAGCGCGAAACGCAATGATGTGCGTGGTGGAGGATGGTCAGGAGGTGCGCCTCTCAGGCAGGTCGCTTCTATCGCTGCAGCTTCTCCCATCTCGTTCGAACCTGGCACGAGAGACCAGTATTCTAACACCGGAATTGACATCGGTGCAGCAGTCGTTGAGGTCATTACCGGCATGAAGTGGGAGGATTATCTGAAGAAAGAAGTGCTCGACCCCTTGGGAATGAAGTCAACTTGGTTCTGGCCTACAGACAAGCAACTGAAGACTCAGATCGAGATGTACGATACCCATAAGGATGCTCCTGCAACCTATCGACTCGAGAATGGCTGGGAACAGCGTCCGTACAACGATGGTCATGTGTTCGCTTCTGCTGGTGCAGGACTTTGGACAACAGCAAACGACCAGCTGAAGTTCTATAAGATGCTCATGAACCTGGGCATTGGCGACAATGGCGTTCGCATACTGAAAGAAGAGACTGTCAAGTCTATCCTTGCCGTCACCACAAGGCCTGACAACCTCGGCGGCTATTCGCTTGGACTCAACGCACCTAAGAAGGACGGCGAGAACGAGTGGTTTGGACACGGAGGAGCCTGGGGAACGAACTGTATGGTAAATTGGCACAAGAAGCAGTTGAAGCTATGGGTGGTGCAACTCAATGGCGGTCAGCCCTGGAATAATGCTATGAACGAAGCTGCCCAAAAGTTCTTCTCGCAGACAATCGACACTTCTGGTATTGACGCTTATACAGGCAGAACGAGGTAGTTCATAGTTCACAGCCCATCAGTTAATGGTCGAATGATAACCAGTACACAGAACCAACGCATCAAGCACTTGCTGCTTCTCCAACAGAAGTCGGCACAAAGACGAGCCGATGGACTGTTTGTCGTCGAAGGTCGTCGCGAGGTGGAACATTGCCTAGAGGCAGGTTTCACCCTTCGCTCAGCCTTTGTCTGCGAGGAAATTGCTGAGGCTCCACTCTCATTGCCTCAAGATGTCGAGGTTGTTCCTGTCAGTCGAAACGTCTATGAGCGTATTGCTTATCGTGGAGGCACAGAAGGAATTGTGGCTGTTGTCGAGGTTCGAAAGGCAGAACTCAGCGATTTGAAGCTGTCGCCTTCCCCTCTCATCGTGGTGCTAGAGAGTGTCGAGAAGCCAGGAAACCTTGGGGCAGTCTTGCGAAGTGCTGATGCTGCAGGAACTGATGCAGTCATTGTCTGTGACCCGCTTACCGACCTGTATAATCCCAACCTCATTCGCTCGGCAGTAGGTGCACTCTTTACCGTTCCCTGTGTGGCTTGCAGTACAGAAGAATGCATCTCTTTCTTCAAGAAGAAAGGCATACAAATACTGACTGCACAACTGCAGGATTCGAAGCTCTATTACGATACCCCGATGACTGGTCCGACAGCCATCGTTATGGGAACAGAAGCGACAGGATTGACCAATCAATGGCGTAAGGCAGCCGATGCACACATCCGCATCCCCATGTTAGGGCAATTAGATTCATTAAATGTGTCAGTCAGTGCGGCAATTCTCCTTTATGAAGCCGTCCGACAGCGCCAATTATATAATAATGTAAAACAAATCGGATAATTTGTTTAATTATTCCGAATAAATACTATCTTTGCGGTAGAAAATGTATAAAAATAACATAATAAGGTATAAAAGATGAAAGCAAAACGACTTTTTAGTGTAGCATTGCTGATGTTGGGCATTTGTTCCGTTGCTTTTGCTCAGAAGCGTGCCGACATTATGCTCAGTGACAGGAGTATTCTCTCTTGTGACTTGGCTAACATCAATTACATGGAGGTTGTCGAGGGCGCAGGCGAGGGCGAACTGGATGGTGTATGGTATCTGGGATGGTTGTTCTCGGGTACGGCAACCAAGAAAGACGTCAATGGCACTGAGACTATCGTCTTTACTGCAGGCCCCAAAATGACGTGGCTTACACCGACGAAAGAGACGACCTATTATCTGACATATGGTGAGAATGGGGCATTGGCTGGCGAATCATTTACTATTCAAGTCAATCCTACTTCAACCAAGGTTACATATAAGATTCTTGAAATGGCGGACAGCTTGCTTGTCCTAAAGCAAGGAACGAAGCGTTACTTCTTCTATAATACGCGCGATGCAGCAATATATGCGCCACAACCAACTGGTAACTATGCACCTGCACCAAACGCAAACACCGGCGATTTGTCAGTATCCGACCTGAGTGATGACAGCTTTACTCCTGCCATTACTCCCAAGGGCAGACGTAATGTGAGATATGAAGCCGATACAGAGGCTTCAAATAAGCGTGTGGACATCAGGCTCAAGGACAATAGCATCATCTCTTGTCCCATGGATGCCTTTAATTATCTGGAGGTTGTGGAGCGTGCTGGCGAAGGCGAGTTGGATGGCTTGTGGTATCTTGGTTGGAAGCGTTACCTCTCTAATGGCACAGAAAAGTTTTCTCACAGCAACGGAACAGAGTTTCTGGTCTTTACGGGTGGTCCTAGGATGAAATGGATTAAAGCTGCTTCCGAGCAGTATTATGATTTGACTTATAGCGAAAATGGAGCGAATCCAGGGGAAATCTTCTATGGGGTTCGCGAGGGTAATACGAGCAGAATCAAATTCCAGATCTTTGCTAAGGACAAAGACCTTCTGGTTATCGTTCAAGGTAATTATCGCTACTATTTCTATCCGTCTCGCGAGGCAGCTAAGGTAGCAACACAACCATCTGGTTATTATTTGCGTGCCCAATATGGAACTCCCGATAATTTATGGGCTTCGAATCTTAAGGGTGGTTACTCGGGTTCAACGAAGACTCCTATGGGCAAGCACTTTGAGAAGTTTGCTGCTGCCACAGACGAGGACAAGGCTTGGTTGGCTGATCCCAATAATCAGCCAGACTTGAGTTACCACGAATTGAGTGGAAGTTGGTCGGCTAAGACAATCAATCTTTATCCCTTCGGCTCTCCTGTGCCTGCCGACATCAATCAGCACGGTATTGGTGATTGCAGCATGTGTGCTGTATTTGCATCCTTTGCTTATATCTATCCTGAATGGATTAAGACGATTATCGTTCCCAATAACTCGAATACTCTGTTTACCATCCATATGTTCGACCCCATGGGCAATCCCATTGATGTTATCGTCGATAACAAGATGTACAGTCAGCAAGTTACAGGAAAGAACGGCGTATTCTGTTGGACATCTATTATGGAAAAGGCGCTGATGAAGTGGGAGACTCGCTTCCGTTGTAATAAGATAGGCGGTATTGGTACAGAACATGCCGCACCTCCCTTCACGGGTAACGGCACAAGTTACAGCTTCAATTGGGGCGACTATCTGTACAATGCCGAGTATCCTCTGATTGTCGATTATGCCCTTAGCCATGGTATGATTAGTGTTGGCGGTTTCCACGAGAGCGGTGTTATGATGGGTGATCTTGAGTCGGTTACCGGTCATGCTTTCACCGTGATGTATGCCGACGAAGGTTCCGACTACTTGTTCGTTATGCGCAATCCTTGGGGCAACGAACCCAGCGGCTCTACTGCCAGCAACAGAACAGATGGTAAGCTCAAGATTCCCAATGACCACTCGAAGCTGCGCCTTGTCGATTTCCGTCTCGTCTTCCCTGGCGAACAGATGGCGCCATACAAGAAGGAGAATCTCCGTGGCTATACACCGCCTCGCTTCAGGCCGATGTATATGGACTTGAATCCCTCGGATGAAATGTTGCGTATGTACAACGTGAAGGACTACAAGCCAATTCCAGTTCCCGTAGGAAAGAAGCTCACAGACTTCGTAGATGAGTAAGATCTAGCATCGTATAGCTTCATACGCCTAAGCCCCCTGTCGGTACGCCTCACTGGTTCTCCGGCAGGGGGCTTAGCATGTTCCGTCCAGGGAATACTAATTCCCTTCGTATAGGGACAAAAAAAAGAAGCTGTCCTCACGGATCGCTTCTCCAAAAACTAAAACTAACAACTATTATTAACCTTCAAACAAATCTTTCTACCTAAACACTATAAACTTTCTAAATTCAAGCTATAGGATAGCTCTCTTTGCTTTTTGCACTGCAAAGGTACGATGATTCTTTCATTTTGCAAGGAAAATGAATTAAAATATTGGTAAAAGACCGGATTTGTTGATTTAAATCAAGACCGTAACACTGTCTTAACATAAATCAACACTATTTTTGCACTTTTGGGCGTGCATGAGTATAATAGTGAAAATGGCGAAACGGAAGGGCAGTTTTGGTATTTATTCCTCATTGAAGTCGAATTCGAACTCGTCGAATTCATCTACTTCCTCTTCTCCTTCTCCTTCTTCAATTACGTTGCCACATGGGTCGAAGCCGGCAGGAATGTCGAAGTTTTCCGACTGACTATAGCCCAGTTGGCTGTCGGCATAGACTTTCTGAAGGAAATAAGCTGCTATGGGGAGTGCTGCGTTTGCACCTTGACCATATGCCATGCTGGCAAAGTGGATGTCGTGCTCGTCGCCACCAACCCAAGCGCCAAAGCTCAGTCGTGGAGTATAGCCCACGAACCAGCCGTCGCTATTGTCGTTGGTCGTTCCAGTCTTGCCACCCATAGGAGCAGTAATGTTGTAACGGTTACGCATGCGAGAGCCTGTGCCACCATCGACGACGCCTCGCATCATGATAATCATCTTGTATGCGCTCTCTTCTGAAATAACCTCTTTCACCCTCGATTGGAACTGTGCCAATACGTTTCCGTCGCTGTCTTCGATGCGAGTGACATAGAGGGGTGTGCGACGAACACCTTTCTGGGGGAAGGCAGAGTAGGCTCCAACCATCTCTGCAACGGAAATGTCGCAGGGGCCAAGGCAAAGAGAAAGCGAAGGATGGATGCTTTGGTTCTGGATGCCAAAGTCGTGCAGGAGCTTGACGAAAAGGTCAGGACTGAGTTGGCTAAGCAAATAAGCGGAAATCCAGTTGTTACTCGTTGATAAGCCCCACTTCAGTGTCACCATTTCTCCGTAGCGAGCACGGCTGCCATTTCTGGGAGTCCAGGCTCCACTTCCTGGTATCATGTATGTCCTTTGCTCATTGGGAGCAACATCACAAGGCGACCAGCCGCTCTCCATTGCAAGCGAGTAGAGGTAGGGCTTGATTGTAGAACCGACTTGGTTCTTGCCCAGCGTACACATATCGTATTGGAAGTGGCTGTAATCAACGCCTCCCACATAAGCCTTCACATGACCCGTTTCGGTGTCCATACACATGAAGCCTGTGCGAAGGAAGGACTTGTAATAACGAATGCTATCGAGTGGAGACATCAGGGTGTCCTTGTCTCCTTTCGTCGTATAGACCGTCATCTCGATGGGTGTATTGAAGGCTTTGTCAATCTCTTCATCGGAATATCCAGCCTTCTTCATTTCAGTGTAGCGAGGACTTTGTCGCTTTGCCCTTGCCAGATTTGATTTTGCCTTGGCAGCTGTGATTGCAGAGGCGTAAGGAGCATTCCTGTTGTTGCGTTGCTCCTTGTCGAAGAGAGGCTGCAGCTCGCCTGTGACATGCTTGGCAACAGCCTGCTCAGCATATTCCTGCATGCGGCTGTCGATGGTGGTATAGACCTTCAAGCCATCGGTGTAAATGTTGTAGGGTCGTCCGTCTCGATTGTAGTTCTTGTTGCACCAACCATAGATTGGGTCGCGTTCCCATGCAATCGAGTCTTCATAGAACTTCTGGTATTGCCATGAAGCATAGTCGCTGCGGACAGGTTTCTTAGCCATCAGGATTTGACGCAGGTAGTCGCGAAGATAAGTGGCATGCCCTTCCTTGTGGCTTACGCGATGGAAGTTCAGCCCAAGCGGACGCTCTCTGAGTTCTTCCCTTTGCTCTTCTGTGAGGAATCCTGCCTTCTCCATTTGCATCAAAACCGTATTGCGACGGTCTATGCAACGTTCTGGACGACGGACAGGATTGAAATAGCTGGGGTTCTTGCACATGCCTACAAGCAGGGCACACTGGCATGTGTCGAGGTCAGAAGGATTCTTTCCAAAGTAAGTCTGGGCAGCCGTCTTTATGCCTACAGCATTGTGGAGGAAGTCGAAGTAGTTGAAGTACATGCCGATGATTTCCTCTTTCGTGTAGAAGCGTTCCAGTTTGAGCGCAATCACCCATTCGATAGGCTTTTGCAGGAGTCGCTCCATTGTTGTGGCAGCCTTCTCAGAGTAGAGTTGCTTGGCAAGCTGTTGCGTGATGGTACTTCCACCACCAGCACTCTTTTGCTGGAGTACGCCTCGCTTCACGACAGCTCTTAGGAGGGCTTGAAAGTCAATGCCATTATGTTCGTAGAAGCGCACATCTTCAGTCGCGATAAGAGCCTGAACAAGCGCAGGAGGCAGTTCGCCATAGTCCGCAAAGACACGGTTAGCGCTGCTGTAGCTCCAGGTTCCCAGTTGCTTCCCATCAGCAGAGAAGACCTGAGTGGCAAACTTATTGACGGGGTTCTGCAGTTGCTTGATGTCAGGCATATAACCGATGGCACCTGTAAATATGCAGACGAATATGATGCCAACAGCAAAGATTCCTAAGATATAACATACCCAAAGGAAGCGGAAAACCTTCTTTCTCATGAGAAATATAGTTTTAAGACTACAAAGGTACGACATTTAATTGAAAATTAAAAATGAAAAGTGAAAAATTATAAGAATTATAAAATAACTATGAACTATGCGCTATGAACTATGAACTTTTTACTATCTTTGCACAGAAAAACTGTAAAGTGATGCAAATTAGAAGCCTTGTAACCATTGCCTACCATACGCGCGAGAAGATTGAATATCTGATTCGTATGGCACAAGAGTTTGAGAAGCACCCCAACCGTCGCCTTCTCGAGGGAAGAATCGTTGCCACATTGTTCTTCGAACCAAGCACTCGCACACGTCTCAGCTTCGAGACTGCAGCCAATCGTCTTGGCGCAAAAGTCATTGGCTTTGCTGACCCAAAGGTGACAAGCGGCACGAAGGGCGAGACCCTGAAGGACACGATTATGATGGTGTCGAACTATGCCGACATTATTGTGATGCGTCATTATCTGGAGGGTGCAGCCCAGTATGCCAGCGAGGTGTCGCCTGTGCCCATCGTCAATGCAGGCGATGGAGCCAATCAGCATCCCAGCCAGACGATGCTCGACCTCTATACCATCTATCAGACGCAGGGAACGCTGGAGAACCTCAACATCTATCTGGTTGGTGACCTCAAGTATGGCAGGACGGTTCACAGCCTCCTGACGGCTATGCGCCACTTCAATCCGACTTTCCACTTCATTGCTCCTGACGAACTGGCTATGCCTGAGCACTACAAGATGTACTGCCACGAGAAAGGCATCAAATTTGTGGAGCATCAGGACTTCGATGCTGACACGATTGCTGGAGCAGACATATTATATATGACGCGCGTGCAAAGGGAACGCTTCACAGACCTCGACGAGTACGAACGCGTCAAGGACCGTTATCTGCTGAGCCTCCCCATGCTGGCGAAAGCAAAGCCCAACATGAAGATTCTTCATCCGCTGCCACGCGTCAACGAAATAGAGTACAGCATCGACGATACGCCTTATGCCTACTACTTCCAGCAGGCTCGCAACGGTCTCTATGCACGTCAGGCCATTCTTTGCGACACGCTTGGCATCACGCTCGAAGCCATTATCAACGATAAAACCATCATCTCATGAAAAGACAGGAGTTACAAGTGGCTGCCCTCGAGAACGGCACAGTCATCGACCACATACCTTCGTCCAAGCTTTTCGATGTGATTAGCCTGCTCCGTCTCGAGACAGTGCATTCTGCCGTGACTGTAGGCTACAACCTCAAGAGCAAGAAGATGCGCCACAAGAGCATCATCAAGATAGCCGATAAGTTCTTTTCCGACGACGAGATCAACCAGCTCTCCGTTGTGGCACCAAACGTTACGCTCAGCGTGATTCGCGACTACGAGGTGGTGGAGAAGAAGGAGGTGAAGATGCCTGAAGAGCTCGTGGGCATTGTCCGCTGCGACAATCATAAGTGCATCACCAACAACGAGCCGATGCAAACGCGCTTCCACTTCCTTGGCAAGGAAAGGGGAACCCTTCAGTGCCACTACTGCAACAGGGAAATCAATCTGGCAGATGTGAAATTGGTATAGACCCCCTAACCCCCTTTTGGGGGAATAAAAACCCGTAAATTATTAAATAGTTAAATTGTACATAAATAGTCAAATCGTAAATGAATCAGGATTCAACCATCTTCTCCCTCATCGAGAAGGAGAACCAGCGACAGCGTCGAGGCATGGAACTTATTGCCTCAGAGAACTATGTAAGTGACCAGGTTATGGCAGCCATGGGCTCGTGCCTGACCAACAAATATGCCGAGGGCTATCCTGGCAAGCGCTATTATGGCGGCTGTCAGGTTGTGGACGAGGTGGAGCAACTTGCCATCGACCGCATCTGCAAGCTCTTCGACGCAGAGTATGCCAACGTGCAGCCTCACTCGGGTGCTCAGGCCAATGCAGCCGTCTTCCTGGCTTGCCTGAATCCTGGCGACACCTTTATGGGCTTGAACCTCGACCACGGTGGTCACCTCAGCCACGGTTCTCTCGTCAACACGAGTGGCATCATCTATAAGCCAATCGGCTACAACCTGAAGAAGGAGACTGGTCGTGTGGATTACGACGAGATGGAACAGCTCGCTCTCGAGCACAAGCCCAAGCTCATCATTGGTGGTGGCTCTGCTTACAGCCGTGAGTGGGACTATAAGCGCATGCGTCAGATTGCTGACAAGGTAGGTGCCATCCTGATGATTGATATGGCGCATCCTGCTGGCTTGATTGCTGCTGGGCTGCTCGACAACCCTGTGAAGTACGCTCACATCGTGACCAGCACGACGCACAAGACGCTTCGTGGCCCTCGTGGTGGCATCATCCTCATGGGCAAGGACTTCGACAATCCTTGGGGCAAGACGACTCCCAAGGGCGAGATCAAGAAGATGTCGGCTTTGCTGAACAGCGCTGTCTTCCCTGGCATTCAGGGTGGTCCGCTGGAGCACGTCATCGCAGCCAAGGCTGTTGCTTTTGGCGAGGCTTTGCAGCCTGAGTTCAAGGAATGGGCAAAGCAGGTGAAGAAGAACGCTGCTGTGCTGGCAGACGAACTGATGAAGCGTGGCTTCGACATCGTCAGTGGTGGTACGGACAATCACTCAATGCTTGTTGACCTGCGCTCGAAGTATCCTGACCTCACAGGCAAGGTGGCAGAGAAGGCACTTGTGGCAGCCGACCTGACCGTGAACAAGAACATGGTTCCCTTCGACAGCCGCAGCGCTTTCCAGACTTCAGGCATCCGTCTTGGCACGCCAGCTCTCACGACTCGTGGTGCTAAGGAAGACTTGATGGTGAAGATTGCAGAGTTCATCGAACGCGTGCTGAATGCTCCAGAAGATGAGGCTGTCATCGCTCAGGTACGCAGCGAAGTGAACGCCATCATGGAGAAATATCCGATTTTCGCCTACTAAGGTTAGAAGCAAGGAGCAGCCTCTCCCCAACCCTCTCCTAGGAGAGGGGGTAAGTCCTTCCCTTTAGGGGAGGATTTAGGAGAGGCTGCTTCTTTTTTTTTCAGCTGAAGATGACCGTCTTGTTCTTGTAGGTCAGAATCTTTCGCTGGATGTGTTTTGAGACGGCACGCGAGAGGACAATCTTTTCCAGGTCTTTTCCTTTCAGGACGAGGCTTTCGGGCGTGTCTTTGTGAGTGATTCTGGCTACGTCCTGTTCGATGATGGGACCTGCATCGAGTTCAGCCGTGACGTAGTGGCTGGTGGCACCAATGATTTTGACGCCTCGCTCGTAAGCTTGATGATAAGGCTTCGCCCCAATGAATGCGGGCAGGAACGAGTGGTGGATGTTGATGATGTGGTGCGGATAAGCCGCTATCATCTCGTCGCTGATGATTTGCATGTAGCGTGCCAGGACAATGAACGAGACGTCCTCCTTCCTGAGCAGTTCCATCTCTGCAGCCTCCACTTCTGCCTTGTTCGAGTGGTCTTTGTTGATGCTCCAGACGTAGAAGGGAATGCCGAACTGGTCGGCCACGTAGCGCAAGTCCTCGTGGTTCGATATGATGCAGGGAATCTCGCAGTCGAACTCTCCAGCCTTCCATCGCGCCAGCATGTCGTAGAGGCAATGGCTCATCTTGCTGACGAAGATAGCCATGCGTGGACGTTTGTCGCTGTAGTAGAGGCTGAACTTCATCTTGTAACGCTGCGAATAGAGCGTGTCGATGTAGTCGTAGAGCTTGTCGCGCGGAATCAGGAACCCTTCCAGTTCCCATTCTATGCGCATGAAGAACATCCCTTCTATCTTATCGACGTACTGGTCCAGATAGACGATGTTGCCCTTGTTGTCAGTGATGAACTTCGTTACCTCCGAGATGATGCCCTGCTTGTCTGGGCAGTGCAGCAGGAGTATGGCAGTTGTGTAAGGCTTGCTCATTGTGATGGAATTGTGTCTGTTATCTGAAATCGGGTGCAAAAGTAGTACAAATTCTTCAAATAGACAAGAAAAATCGTACAAATCGAGAATGCGGATAGAAATGATAGGTCTCTAAGGCAAGAGGGGCTCGTCCCTAAAATCGACGTGAGGATTTGGCAAAATCCACGTGAGGATTTCATCAAATCCACTGCAGGATTTGGGCAAATCCTCTGCAGGATTTTTCCGAGTTCTGCAAGTGATTGGGAAACAAAGCTATAGAAAAACGTAAAAACTTCTCTGCAGAAGTTGGCCAACTTCTCTGCAGAAGTTGTCAAAGTTCTCTGCAGAAGTTTGCTAAGTTCTCTAGTCAAGTTTCAACTCGACGCCAGTCAACCGACAGGTCGACGATTGAGTCGTAACTCTCAACTCACAAGCCAAATAAGTCTCTATAAGACTTTTTTCTGCCAAACTTGTCTCGTATTTGAAAATAAAGTAGTATATTTGCACGCGAATTTAGTAATGCGTCAATGAATACCAAAGAACAGTTCGAGAAGGTGATGGCGGAATGCCGTACTTTGTTTGTCAAGAAGTTGCACGACTATGGTGCTGCATGGCGAATCCTCCGTCCCTCGTCGCTTACAGACCAGATATACATCAAGGCCAATCGCATCCGCAGCATCGAAACGAAAGGTGTCTCCCTCGTTGACGAAGGCATACGTTCTGAGTTTATCGGCATCGTCAATTACGCAATCATTGGCCTCATTCAGCTGGAGAAAGGCTTCAGCGAGAAACCTGACGACATGACGGTTGACGAAGCCATCGAGGCTTACGACAAGCACGCGAACGAGGCTCTGCAACTGATGCTCCGCAAGAACCACGACTATGACGAGGCTTGGCGAGGCATGCGCATCAGCAGCTACACAGACCTCATCCTCATGAAAGTCTTCCGTACGAAGCAAATAGAACTGCTCGAAGGCGACACTTTGGTGAGCGAAGGCGTTGACGCCAACTATATGGATATGTTGAATTATGCCGTCTTTGGCTTGATTAAGTTGACCTTCGGTGAAGACCAAGCTCAAGCATAATCTGGCTCTTGCCGCAATGTACGTGGTGCGCATGGTGCTTGCCCTGACGTACCTCTTCTCTGGCGTGGTGAAGCTCATCGACCCTCGAGGCACGCAGTACAAGATAGAGGACTATGGTGCAGCCTTTGGCATCAGCAATCTCCTGCCAGAAGGTGTGCCCTTGACGCTGGCTTGCATCCTGGCCATCGTGGAGTTCCTGATGGGCATCTACCTGTTCTTTGGCATCCGTCGTCGTCTGGCTACGACCGTCTCCATTTGCTTCTTGCTCGTCATGACGCCATTGACGCTCTATCTAGCCCTGAAGAACCCTGTTTCCGATTGTGGCTGCTTTGGCGATGCACTTGTGCTCTCCAACTGGCAGACCTTTGGCAAGAACGTCGTCCTGCTCATCTTCTCCATCATCGCTCTTCGCTATTACAAGGTGATGCCTCACTTTGTGGGGAAGAAGTATCAATGGATGGTGGCACTCTGTTCGCTTGTCTTTGCCGTCGTCTTTATGAGCTACAACCTCTGGAGACTGCCCGTCATAGACTTCCGTCCCTATCACGTTGGGGCTGACATCCGCAAAGCATGGCTCGAAGACCAGCAGAGCTATGGGCAGTTCATCACGACCTTCATCATGGAGAAAGATGGCGAGCGCAAAGAGTTTGCACTCGAAGACTATCCCGACAGCACTTGGACCTTCATCGACTCCAAGACCATCGAGGTGGAGCCGTCGAAGCGAACTGGAGTGGGGGACCTCTTCATCCAAGATGCAGCAACAGGCGAAGACCTGACCGACTTGATTCTGAGCAACGAAGGTTATACATTCCTCCTGGTGGCTCCCTATCTCGAAAAAGCCGACGACGGCAGAATGGGTGAACTGCTTGCGCTCCACGACTTCTGCAAGGAAAACAGTCTGCCGTTCTATTGCTTGACATCGAGCGGAGAGAAAGCCATCGCCAATTGGATAGAGATGACTGGAGCAGAGTATCCCTTCTGCCACGCAGATGCAGTCGTCCTGAAGACCATGATACGTTCCAACCCAGGCCTCATGCTCCTCCACGATGGCAAAGTCGTTGGCAAATGGCCCTCCACAGCCCTGCCCACCCCTCAAGACATAGAAAACATCGAAATATCGAAATAACGTAATAACGAACTTAATTAAAGAAATCATGAGAAAGAAAATCGTAGCAGGCAACTGGAAAATGAACAAGACCCTGCAGGAAGGTGTAGCACTCGCTACTGAACTGAAGAACATTCTGGCTGCTGAAAAGCCCAACTGTGAAGTCATCATTGGCACTCCCTTCATCCACCTCGCAACCGTTAGCGAACTGCTGAAGGACAGCGTCATCGCCGTTAGTGCAGAGAACTGTGCCAACAAAGAAAGTGGTGCCTACACGGGCGAAGTCAGCGCAGCAATGGTGAAGAGCACAGGTGCTGAGTATGTTATCCTTGGCCACAGCGAGCGTCGCGAATACTACAACGAGACTCCTGAAATTCTCAAGGAGAAGGTTGACCTCGCTCTTGCAAACGGCTTGAAGGTCATCTTCTGCATTGGCGAAAGCCTCGAACAGCGTGAAGCAAACCAGCAGGAAGCAGTCTGCAAGGCAGAACTCCAGGGCAGCGTCTTCCATCTCTCTGCTGAACAGTGGAAGAACATCGTGATTGCTTACGAACCCATCTGGGCCATTGGTACAGGCAAGACAGCCACTGCAGAGCAGGCAGAGGAGATTCACGCCTACATCCGTAAGTGCGTTGCTGACGTCTATGGCGCTCAGGCTGCAGACGACACCACTATCCTCTATGGTGGTTCCTGCAAGGCAAGCAATGCTCCTGAACTCTTTGGCAAGCCTGACATCGACGGTGGTCTGATTGGTGGTGCAAGCCTCAAGGCTCCTGACTTCAAGGGCATCATCGACGCTTGGAAGTAAATCGTAAAAAGTAAATCGTCAAATTGTAAATGAAGTACATTTTGTCCCTCATCTTCTGCTTGGGCGCTCTTAATGTGAGTGCCCAGCAGACCTTCACCGATAAGTTGCAACAAGTGGCTGACTCGGTGGGCAGAATCATTCTGCATCAGGAAAAGTCCATCACAGACCTAGTGAACGGGGCATTGAAGTCGAGTTCTAAAAAGAGACAGGTTGACGGTGCTGATCAGGACTCTGTAGCGTCTGTCGCTGTGGATAGCCTTTCGCATGCGACAAGGGTGAGAAACGGATATCGCATCCAAGTGTACTTCGGCGACAATTCACGTAAGGGTAAGGCTGAAGCGCGAGCTGCTGGCTTGCGCTTCAGGAATTACTTCCCCACACAACGTGTCTATGTCAGTTTCGTTTCACCTCATTGGCTTTGCAGAGTCGGTGACTTCCAGACAAACGAAGAGGCCAGAGAAATGCTTAGGCAGATTCGTGAGATGGGCATCTTCCGCGAGGCTGTGGTCGTGAAAAGTAAGATTAACGCAAGAATATAAAATGGAAGAGCAATACAAGCACGAACTTACTCCCACTCAAAAAGAAATCTCGGAACACATACGCGCTATCCTCAATCTTCTTGGTGAAGACGCTCAGCGCGAAGGCTTGCTCAAGACACCTAAGCGTGTATCTCGAGCTATGACTTTCCTTACTTGTGGTTACGAGCAAGACCCTGTCGCAATACTTAACTCTGCGAAGTTCAACGAGGATTATCGGCAGATGGTCATCGTGCGTGACATCAATTTCTATTCTCTTTGCGAGCACCACATGCTTCCTTTCTATGGAAAGGTTCATGTCGCTTACATCCCTAACGGACAAGTGACAGGCCTTAGCAAGATTGCTCGCGTGGTGGACTGCTTCTCGCATCGCCTCCAGATTCAGGAACGCATGACGAAGCAGATTCGCGATTGCATCCAAGAAGCTCTGCAACCTCTTGGCGTTATGGTTGTGGTCGAGGCTCAGCACATGTGCATGCAGATGCGTGGTGTGCAGAAGCAAGGTAGCATCACGACGACCAGCGACTTCTGTGGCGCCTTCAATCAAGCCAAGACGCGTGAAGAGTTCTTGCAACTCATCAGGGCTTAACTTCCCTAATCGACCAAACGACTAATTTCCCAAACGACTAATATATGAAGAAACTCCTTTTAGGTGATGAAGCCGTTGCTCTTGGTGCCATCAATGCCGGACTGAGTGGCGTGTACGCTTACCCAGGAACTCCAAGCACGGAAATCACTGAATACATACAAAGCCATCCTCTTGCCAAAGAACGTGGCATTCACTCACGTTGGTGCACGAACGAGAAGACAGCAATGGAAGCAGCTCTTGGCATGTCGTACGCTGGCAAGCGAGCCCTCGTTTGCATGAAGCATGTGGGCATGAACGTCTGTGCTGACGCTTTCGTCAACAGCGCCATTACTGGCGTCAAAGGTGGACTCATCGTCCTTGCTGCTGACGACCCCTCGATGCACTCCTCGCAGAACGAACAAGACTCGCGCTTCTATGCCAAGTTTGCCCTTGTTCCTTGTCTCGAACCATCTAATCAGCAGGAAGCCTACGACATGATGGCTTATGGCTTCGACCTTTCGGAGAAGCTTGGCGAACCCATCGTGCTTCGTGTCGTGACGCGTTTGGCTCACTCGCGTGCAGCAGTCGAAGTTACGGAGCCAAAGGCAGAGAAGGTACTCTCGCCTGCAACCGACCAGTGGGTACTCCTGCCTGGCATCGCGAGGAAGAAGTACGTGAAGCTCATCGAGAAGCAAGATGCCATGAAGCAGGCTTCTGCAGATAGCATATATAATAAGGTAGAGACTGCTGCCAGCAAGACGGGCATTCTGGCTTGCGGCATCGCATATAACTATGTTAAAGAAGCACTTGGCAGTGACGCCAACCTCGTCAAGATTTCGCAATATCCTTTGCCAGAAGATAAGATAAAGGCTCTGGCTGCAAAGTGCGACGAACTTCTTGTTATAGAAGACGGTCAGCCTGTCGTAGAGGAAATGGTGAAAGGCTTGCTTGGCGCAGGCTATCCCGTGAAGGGACGTTTGACAGGCGACTTGCCTCGAACCGGTGAGCTTACTCCTGACAATGTAGCCAAAGCGTTGGGTAAGCAGGCAGGTGCAGTCTTTGCTCCAGCCCAGAATATGGCGGCGCGTCCTCCTCAGCTCTGTCAGGGCTGCGGTCATAGAGACGTCTATGCTGCCCTGAACCAAGTGCTGGCTGATTATCCTGACCATCGTGTCTTTGGCGATATCGGCTGCTACACGCTTGGCGCACTGCCTCCCTTCCAGGCTCTCTCGTCCTGCGTGGATATGGGCGCAAGCATCACAATGGCAAAGGGCGCAGCCGATGCAGGACTCTTCCCAGCCGTTGCCATCATAGGTGACTCAACCTTCACGCATAGCGGCATGACAGGCCTGCTGGACGCTGTTAATGATAAGGCCAACATAACCGTTGTCATCTCCGATAACCTCACGACAGGTATGACGGGTGGACAAGACTCAGCTGGTACCAACAAGTATGAGGCCATCTGTCTTGGACTTGGCGTAGAGCCAGAACATGTGCGCGTCGTAGTTCCCCTGCCAAAGAATATGCCTGAGATAACACGTGTCATCAAGGAAGAGATTGAGTACAAGGGTGTGAGTGTCATCATTCCGAGAAGGGAGTGCATACAAACTTTTGCGAGACACGCAAGAGCCAAAAAGCAATAGAAGCATGAAGAAAGACATCATCCTTTGCGGTGTGGGTGGACAAGGCATCCTCTCCATCGCAACCATCATAGGCGAGGCTGCTACGAAGGCTGGCCTCTATCTTAAACAAGCCGAGGTGCATGGCATGAGTCAACGAGGAGGCGATGTGCAGTCGAACCTGCGCCTCTCTACAGATCCTATCTGGAGCGACCTCATTGCCGAAGCCGGTGCAGACCTCATCATCTCTATGGAACCCATGGAAGCCATGCGTTACCTTGCTTACCTCAGCAAAGAGGGTAGGATAGTGACCAGTTCGAAGCCTTTCGTCAACATCCCCAATTACCCTGACGAAGAAGCTTTGCAGAAGGAACTCGACACCTTGCCCAGCATCAAGCTCGATATTGAGACAGTTGCCAAGGATTGCGGCAATCCCCGTGGTGCCAACATGGTATTGCTTGGCATGGCTGCTCCAGCTATCGGCATCCTTTCTGTGGAAAGCCTCAGAGAAGCCATTGCCACTGTGTTTGCCCGTAAGGGTGAACAGGTCGTCGAAGCCAACCTCAAAGCATTCGATGCAGGTGTCAAAGCAGGAACTTTATAACTAAATAACTAACATAAACCTATCAGGATAACTTATGATACACAATCCCGAAATGGAATGCATGTCCCGCGAGGACATGAGAAAGCTGCAGAGCGAACGCCTTGTAGCTACAGTGAAACGATGCTACGAGTCCGTTCCTTTCTACAAGAGGAAGATGGACGAACTCGGTGTGAAGCCTGAGGACATCAAGTCTATTGATGACGTCACCAAACTTCCTTTTACTACCAAGTACGACCTTCGTGACGAATATCCCTTCGGCTTGCAGGCAGTGCCGATGGACAAGATCAGGCGCATCCATGCTTCCAGCGGCACGACGGGCAAGCCTGTCGTTGGTACCTACACGCAGGCTGACCTCGACATGTGGTCGGAGTGCTGTGCACGTGTCTTTGCCGTTGGCGATGTGGGCCCAGGCGATGTCGTTCAGGTGAGTTATGGCTATGGCCTCTTTACCGGAGGTCTTGGTGCTCACGACGGAGCCGCAAAGCTCGGAGCCATTCAGCTGCCCACCTCAGCTGGCAACTCAGAGAAGCAAATCATGATGATGCAGGACATGGGCACGGCTGCCATCTGCTGCACGCCTTCCTATGCCTTGCACCTCGCAGAGGTCATCGAGAAGAACAAAGTCGATGTCTCGAAACTCAAGCTGCGTGTCGGCTTCTTCGGAGCAGAACCTTGGACGTGGGGCATTCGTCGTGAACTCGAAGCCAAACTGCACATCAAGGCTATTGATATCTATGGCTTGACCGAGATGTGTGGACCTGGTGTAGGTGGCGAGTGTCAGTATCAGGACGGCACACACATCTGGGAAGACTATTTCCTGCCCGAGATTGTAAATCCTGAAACCCTGGAACCGGTTGCTCCAGGCGAGGTCGGCGAGTTGGTCATCACCTCGCTCTGCAAGGAGGCAATGCCCATCCTTCGCTATCGTACGCGTGACCTCTCGAGCCTTAACTACGAGCCCTGTAAGTGCGGACGCACAGCCGTTCGTCTCGGTAAGGTGCTGGGACGAAGCGACGACATGCTCATCATCCGTGGTGTCAACGTCTTCCCAAGCCAGATCGAGACCGTGCTCACCGAGTTCCCGGCCTTCACACCGCAGTACTTTATTACTGTCGATCGCAAGGGCAACGAGGATACCTTCGACCTCGACGTCGAGTTGCGCGAAGAGTTCTTCTCGCCGAACCCCGGCAAGCAGATGCCTTTCATCAAGCCGCTCTACGACCGTCTTGTCTCCCTCACTGGCATCAAACCTAACATCCACATACAGCCGCCAGGGACCATCCAGCGCTCTACCGGCAAGGCAAAGCACGTGAACGACAAGCGCGACTTCTCAAATTGGCATTAAAATGTTAGACAAGAAACAAGTTAACAACATCATTGACTCGATGGGGCTTGGGGATTTCTCTCAGGCCACTATTCGAGACATACAGGCACTCTCGCGTGTCATTGAAGAAAAGACAGGCGAGGAAGTGATTCATCTTGAGATGGGCGTGCCGGGCTTGCAGCCTTCGGAAATTGCTTTGAAGGCTGAGGCAGAAGCACTCAAGAATGGTTGCGCCACTATTTATCCTCCTAATGGAGGCATTCCACGCATCAAGAAGGCGGCTTCGGACTTTGTGAAGGCATTCATTGGCGTGGATGTTGCTCCCGAGGGTTGTGTGCCGACGACAGGTAGCATGCAAGGCACCTTCGCTACCTTTACGGCTATCCATCATGCTTTTGCCGGCACGAAGCAGGACACCGTGCTGCTCATTCAGCCAGGTTTCCCTGTGCAAACCACACAATGCGACGTGATTGGACTCAAGCACGAAGCCCTCGACATATACAACTACAGAGGTAACGACCTGATAAAGAAATTGGAAGAGATTGTTGCGAAGGGCAACATCTGTGCCGTCGTCTATTCCAATCCAAACAATCCCTCGTGGGTTTGCTTCACGGAAGAAGAGCTGAAAGGCATCGGACAGATTGCGACAAAGTACGACATCCTTGTGCTTGAGGACTTGGCATACTTTGCGATGGACTTCCGTCGCGACCTCTCGCATCCCTATCAAGAGCCTTTCCAAGCCACTGTTGCACGCTACACCGACAACTACGTGCTGTGGGTGTCGGCGTCAAAGGCATTCTCGTATGCCGGCCAGCGCATTGGCGTGACTTGTATCTCGAACAAGCTTTTCCACCGCATCTATGCGCCCTTAAAAGAGAAGTTCGGTGTGGGAACCTTTGGCGACTTCTTCGTCGGCAGGCTGATGTACACGCTTTCCAGCGGCACCACGCACTCCGTGCAACACGCAATGGCAGCGCTGATGGAAGCGGCTGTCAAGGGAGAGTACAACTTCCTCGACGACGTCAAGGAGTACGGTCGCAGGGCCAAGTTTATGAAGGACGTGCTGCTCGCCAACGGCTTCTATCTCGTTTATGACAACGATATGGGCGCTCCGCTGGCCGACGGCTTCTACTTCACCGTGCAGTACCCGGGCATGAATGACCTGCAGCTGACGCGTGAACTGATGACCTGCGGCATTGCCGTCTATCCGCTCGACACGATGGGCTCAACGCAGCAAGGTGTGCGCATCTGCACATCTTTCTTCCGTCTCGAACAAGAACAACTGTTTACAGAACGAATCAAACAATTCCATAAAGACCATGGATGTTAAATCACCTTACCTTCATCCCGAGTATGAGACCCTCTCACGGGAGGAAATAAACAAACTGCAGACAGAGCGTCTGCAAGAGACAATCAACAGATGTGCCAAGGTGCCATTCTATGCCCAGAAGTTCAAAGAGATGGGCATCAAGGCAGAGGACATAAAATCGCCTGCTGACATTCGCAAATTGCCCTTTACCACAAAGCAGGACTTGCGCGACACCTATCCCTTCGGATTGGCTGCAGTGCCCTTGACCGACTGCGTTCGTCTGCATTCCAGCAGCGGTACGACAGGTAATCCAACCGTCATTCTGCATACAAAGAACGACCTTGACGAGTGGGCAAATCAAGTGGCACGTAACCTCTGGATGGTAGGCCTTCGTCCTGACGATGTCTTCCAAAATTCATCTGGCTACGGCATGTTCACCGGCGGACTGGGTTTCCAGTATGGCGCTGAACGCCTTGGCATGCTGACTGTACCCGCAGCTGCAGGCAACTCGCTTCGCCAGATTAAGTTCATCAAGGACTTTGGTACTACAGCCATTCATGCTGTGCCGTCTTACCTGACGCGCCTTTACGAAGTGATGCAGGAGCAAGGTGTTGACCCACGAAAGGACACAAAGCTCAAGACCTTTGCCATTGGTGCTGAGCCTCATTCCGAGGAACAGAGAAAGCGTATCGAGAACATGTTCGGTGTGAAGGCTTACAACAGCTTCGGTATGTCGGAGATGTGTGGCCCTGGCGTCGGTTTTGAGTGTCAAGAGCAGAATGGCCTCCACTTCTGGGAGGACTATTATATTGTTGAGATTGTCAATCCGGAGACGCTCGAGCCTGTGCCCGATGGCGAGATTGGCGAACTTGTCCTGACCACCCTGAAGCGTGAGGCTATGCCTTTGATCAGGTATCGTACACGCGACCTTACTCGAGTGCTTGGCCGTACTTGTCCTTGTGGACGCAATCATGTGCGCCTAGACCGCATGAAGGGCCGCAGCGACGATATGATGGTACTGCGTGGCGTGAACATCTTCCCCATACAGATCGAGAAGATACTGATGACCTTCCCAGAGTTGGCAAGCAACTACCTCATTACGCTTACCACCGATAACGACAACGACAACATGACGGTCGAAGTCGAGTTGACAGAGATGTTTACTGACGATTACGCTCGTCTGCAGTCGCTGACGAAGAACGTCACACGTGCCTTGAAGGACGAAATCCTGCTCACACCTATCGTGAAGCTGGTGCCCAAGGGTAGTCTTCCCGTCAGCGAAGGCAAGGCAGTCCGTGTTGTTGACAAACGCAAAGTATATCAATAAAAACTAGACGTTATGAAACAATTGTCCATATTCATCGAAAACAAGCGTGGCACACTCCTTACCGTGCTGAATGTGCTCAAAGGCGCAGGCATCCAGATAATCGCCTCCACCATTTCCGATACACAGGATTTCGGCATCTATCGCATCATCTGCGACGACCCGGAACGTGCCTTCATTGTTCTAAAAGAGCAAGGCATCACGGCGACAATCACCGATGTCTTTGCCATTCAACTCGAAGATAAACCAGGCGAGGCAGCCCGCGTGCTGGCACTCTTTGCTGAGGCGGACATCAGTATTGCCTATATGTATTCTTTCCTGCTTTCTGGAAAAGGCATTCTGGTATTCCGTACATCCGACACAGAAAAGACGAAGCAAGTCATCAAGGAGAAATCTCTACAGGAGTTCTGCTAATTGCAGGTGCTCCTACTAAGTTTTATGAGACATTGGCCGCAAATCGCAGGTCAATGTCTCTTTTTTGTGTGCTGTCAAGTTCTTGCGCTGAGAAATACTGAGACTATTTGAAAACGGCACTTAACACTTAACGCTTCGTGTGACTTCTAAAAACGAGGTGTAGCTAAATCGCAAAGTTAACGTGCTTAATTTGCAAACATGGCGTGCTTAGTTTGCAAACTGGGGCGTGCTTAGTTGACAAACATGGCTGCCCATGTGAGTAAATGGAAAAAGAAGAAGCCCCGCCACGATTGTAGCAGGGCTTCCAAGTTATTTGTTCGTTATTGATGTAAGTCTCGATTACTTAATTGTAACGTAAACTACACGCTGAGACTCAGCACCTTCAGCACCGTGAGCATTTGCACCGGCAACCTTCACGCCACGATCCTCAAGATAAGCCTTGACTGCATCGCAACGACGCTGTGACAACTTCTGGTTGTAAGCCTTAGCACCTTCGGGAGAAGCATAACCGTCGATAACAACAGTAGCGCTCTTGTCGATAGTGTTCAGCTTAGCCTTAGCAGTGTTGCTGAGAGTAGCCTTGTTCTGAGCGAACTCAACTGTTACGCCACCACCAACGTTCTTGGTGACAACCTTCTCGACAACCTTCTCGACAACCTTCTCGACGGGCTTTTCAACAGTCTTCTCTACGACCTTGGTAACCTCGACGGGCTTAACCTCTGTGAAGTAGTGAGTGCCGTTGCTGGTCTTGAAGTGATAGGTAACAGCAGCGGTGATCTGACCGATAGCGTTGTGGCCATAAGCTGTGCAACCGCTACCCTTGTCACATACAACCTGCATACCCAGACCTGATTCGCGAAGAGGATCGTTGTCGCGAGAGGTCTTCAGGATAACTGCAGGACGCAGGCTGATAGTCCAAGCCTTCTTCTCACCGAGGTTGAAGTCGAAGTCAAGACCGAACTTGAAGTTGCAACGGTTCAGGTCGTTGCCGCTACTTGATGGAATTCCATCGAAGGTGGGCCAGAAGAAGCGAGTGTAACCAACACCGCCACGAGCCTGAATCTCGAAGAAACGAGGAGCACCCTTGTAACCGCCAAACCAGTTCATGAGGTTGATCTTGGTGTTAGCATAGATGCTAGCATTGTCGACAACATTAGGACTCTTTGCAGCCCAGTTCCAGTTGGGGTCGTCGTTGAAGCCAGCCTGAAGTTGGAATTCCAAGCTCAGAACAGGAGTGATACCCTTGGTGAAGTTGATGCCAGCTACTGCGCCGTTGGGAGTGTCCCAATCGTGGAGGTTTGTGCTTACGCCACCTTCTGCACCAATTGACCAGTTGTCAAAAAACTTGTGACCAGTGTACTGTGCACTGGATGCCATTGCCATAGCGAACATAGCAATAACGAGTGTAATCTTTTTCATTTGTTTAACAATTGATTAACAATATTAGTGTTCTTTTCTCTTTTTCTAACGTTATTTTACACGCTTTATTTGCTGCAAAGTTACGACATTATTTTGTTCCCTGCAAGAAAAAATGTAAAATTTTATGCATTTTAGGTGAAAAACATGCACACTTTCGCCTTTTGTGTGTAATAATAAGGCATTTATTGCCGAAATACGTCATTCTGAGGCTTCTGTCTTTGGTTTGTCCTTTACAACGAGGATTGATAGCTCATAGAGCACATATAGTGGGATAAAGACGAGCATCAGCGTGAAGGGGTCGCCGCTTGGAGTGATGATGGCGGCGGCGATGAGAAGTGCGACAATTGCATGCCTTTTGTACTCGCGGAGGAAACTCTTCCTGAGGATTCCAAACAGACTGAGCAACCAGGCAAGCAGTGGCATCTCGAAGACGATACCCATTACGAGGATGAGCATCGTGAAGTTGTCGATGTAACTTTGCAGGTTGATTTGGTTCGTGATGTTTGGACTCAGGTTATATTCGACAAGGAACCTGAAGGTGAATGGAAAGACAAGTACGTAGCCGATGGCACAACCGATGTAGAACATAAGTGTGCCGCCCAAGAAGGCTGGCCGCAGATGCTTGACCTCATCTTCGAAGAGTGCTGGCTCGATGAACTTCCATATCTCCCATATGAAATAGGGGAAGGCAATGACTGCTGCCATAGATACGGATGTCGAGATGTGCGTCATGAACTGGCTGGCGACATTGATGTTGATGATTTGTACATCAAAGTCGGGTGAGAGCTTTACGAAGCCTTTCCCAATGGCATTGAGCCAGCGATAGGTGAAGAAGTCGTTGCTTGTTGGTGCCAGGATGAAGCGGTCGAAGATGTAGGGCATGGCAATGAATGTGCCCACCATAATGACAGCCAACACACAAGCACTGCGAAACAGCGCCCATCGCAATACCTCAAGATGATCCCAGAAGGACATTGCTCCTTCTTGAACCTCTTGTTCTTCTATCTGTCCTTTGCTCTTGTCTTCTATCTCCATGCTTACATTTAAGTAGAAGCCCCTCCGTTTGTGGAAGAGGGGCTCCTAAAAAGTAGATTACTTGTCGTAGCTTGCCTTGACGAACTTTGCTGCCTTGAGGTAGTCGGCACAAACCTTCATGCCGTCCAGGATGTTGGGTCTGTTGCTTCCTTCCAACTCGACAACCAAGTGCTTGAGGCCTGCCACGTCGGCATTGTTGAAGATGGCATCAAAGCCTACCATGCCGCTTTCGCCAAATTCCTTGTGGTCCTTGATGTGGAGCAGAGTGAAGCGCCCGGGATACTTCTTGAAGTACTCGACGGGACTAACTTGTCCGCGTACTGCCCAATAGACGTCCATTTCGAAGAACACCTTATCGGCGTCGGTGTGCTCTACCATGTAGTCGTACCACACCTTGTTCTCTACCTTGCCGAACTCGTGCGAGTGGTTGTGGTAGCCGAACTTCATGCCTGCTGCGTTCACCATCTCTCCGACTTTGTTCAGATACTTGCAGATGACGTCTGCTTCTGCCAGAGTCTTGGGATAGTTGACGCCAGGGTTCACGATGTACTTCATGCCGGCACGCTTGTGTGCATCGATGCATTGGGCCCACCATTGCAGGGCTCCGTCGAAGTTGCCTGACTTCAGCTCTTCGTTATTCAGGTTGTGACCGACGTGGCTTGAGAGTACCTTCATGCCTGCTGCTTCGATGTCGGCCTTGAATTGCTCAGGAGTTACGCCGTAGAGCTTGCCGTCACCATAGTTGGCAGCCTCGACAGCAGTATATCCCATCTTAGCCAATGCTTTCAGTGTGCTCTCGTGGTTCTGTGCATACTTGTCGGGGTTGCCGATAAGCTCACGAACGGAGTACATCTGGAAAGCAATCTCTTTCTTCTTGGCGTCAGCATTCAAGCCATAGCCAAGGAAGGTAGCGGCAAGACAGATGAATAAAAGAATCTTTTTCATCGTTATACCTTATTATATATAATATGTATCTTACTTGAGAACCTTGACGCGGATGTTGCGATACCATACCTCGTCGCCATGGTCTTGCATGCCAAAGTAACCTGCATCCTTGCCGCAATCCTTCATGATTTCGTAAGCAAGGGGCCAGTTCTTCTGGCTGAACTTAGAGGTCTGCACCAGGTCAACCCAAGCCTTGTTTGCCAAAGTGTAGCTCAATACCTTGACGCCATTCTGGTAGTGAGTGACCTTGCCGTTCTTTACGACAATCTTCACCTTGTTCCACTGGCCTGCAGGATTGGCGTTCTGAGGCTTTGCGACAATCATGTCGTAGAGGCTTGTGCTCTGACGAATGCCGAGGGTTGCACCGAGCTTAGCATCGGGGTGACGCTCATTGTCGAGCACCTGGCACTCAGGACAGCTGATGTAGATGGGCTGATAGTTGAGCTTGCCGCGATTGTCGATGGTCTGCGTGATGGTAACATTGCCAGCCTTTGTCTCTTCGGTCTTGGGAGCGTCATTGTTGATGGTAGCCGTTTCCTTGCCGAGGTAGAAGATGCCGGAGTTGCCGCCTTCGCTGATTTTCCATTCAATCTCGAACTCGAAGTTCTTGAACTTGTGAGCGAAGATAATGTCGCCACCTTCGCCACGAGATGTGCGGCCGTCGAAGTGCAGAGCACCGTCCTTGATGTTCCACTTGCTGGGGATATGGTCCTTGCAGTATCCACGCCAGCCGTCAAGGCTTGTGCCATCGAAGAGGACATAGTAGCCGTCCTTGTCAACCTTCAGCGTGCTGAGGTCAACCTGAGGGTTCTCTATAACGACGTACTGAGGCTGAGCCTGTACGCCAGCCGCAGCAGTCAGAACTGCTGCGGCCAGGATGTTCCTAAGTTTCATTTCTGTTGAACTGTTAGTTGTTTATGCGGGCATGTCGGGCAGAACGTAGCCATTCTGGTACTTAGGCTTGATGAGTTCTGCAGCAAACTCGCGAGCATTGACGGGATCTGTGTAGGTCTTGTTGAATGTGGGGTGTCCATCGTGGATGGAGAAGCCGTCCTTCAACATAGCGCGAACTGTTGCTTTCTCGGGAATGTTGGTGAAGCGCATGTTCTCGCCGTCCCATTCCAGAGTCTGGTTCAGACCCTGCAGACGTGTTGCAACAACGCCCATTGCTACCATTTCATTGAAAGGACCTGCCTCGCTGAAGTCGGAAGCTGTACGTGTCCAGTCCTTCTTGCCTGCACGGATCTCCTTGATGGCACGAATCCAGTCGCGCTGGTGGCTCTCGGTGACACGACGGCAAACCTTTGGCGCATCGGGCACACGACCACTTACGAGGTAAGGCTTCTCTCCGTAGCAACCTACTACGAGGATGTCCTTGGTGCCGTAGAAGATAGCGCCACCACCGCTTACGTTGAGGTTCTTGCCAATTGCGAGACCTTCAGGACGGAAGGGGATGATACCACCGTCGCTCCATGTAACGACAACCTCAGGCATGCCTACCTTCGGACGGTTTGGACGAGCGGGATAAGTCAGCTTGACAACCTGTGCGCTTGGGCAGCAGTCGGACATGAGAGGAGTAGAACTGCCTTCAGCCTTGATGGGATAACCGAGGTCGAGAGCCTTGAAGACGGGATGCAGGATGTGGCAAGCCATGTCGCCCAGAGCACCTGTACCGAAGTCCCACCATCCGCGGAAGTTCCAGGGGTGATAGATGGAGTTGTATGGACGCTTTGGAGCCGGGCCGATGAACGCATCCCAGTTCAGTGTGCTGGGGATTTCGTGTACCTCTTCAGGACGCTCCAATCCTTGTGGCCAGATAGGACGGTCTGTGAAGGCATCCACGCGAGTTACCTCACCGATTTCGCCGTTCCAGATCCATTCGCAAACGAGGTTCACACCTTCGCCGCTTGAACCCTGGTTGCCCATCTGGGTTGCTACGCCAGCCTTTGCAGCGAGCTTGGTGAGCAGACGAGATTCGTAAACGGTACGAGTCAGAGGCTTCTCGCAGTAAACATGCTTGCCGGCAGCGAGAGCTTCTGCGCAGATGATAGCGTGTGTGTGGTCGGCAGTACCGCAGATGACGGCATCAGCCTGATCCAGCAGTTCGGCATACATCTTCTTGTAGTCGTTGTAAACCTTCATGTTGGGGAAGAGCTTCTGATACTCTTCGAGGACGCCCTTTGCATACTTGAAGTCCACGTCGCACATGCCGATGAACTCGATGTCGTCATAGACTTCGCCCTTGCCTTTGTAGGTGACGCCGTTGATGTCAGCATGACCACGGCCACCAACACCTACACCGAGGAGCTTAATCTTGCCAGTTGGTACATTCTTCTTTGCCTTAGCTTTGCCGAGTACATCGACGGGAGCCATTGCGAGAGCAGCAGTTGCTGCAGTTCCTGCCTTGAGGAACGATCTTCTTGACATGTCTTTCATAAGAGAGAGGTTTGTTTTTGAATGGTTAAACTTATGTTATTTGTTTTGAATTTCTTTGATGCTTTAGCACAAAGGCGCGCTGTTAAGGGCGCGGATCTTCTTTCTTTTCTGGCTCGGCATTGATTTCTTCCTCAATGTCTTTCATGCCTTTCTTGAACTGTGATACGCCTTTGCCGAGGCCACGCATGAGTTCGGGAATCTTCTTGCCACCAAAGAGGAGCAGGATTACGAGGGCGATAATGATGATTTCAGTGCTGCCCAGGTTCTGGATGAATAAGAGTTGATGTGTCATATTGTAAAGTTTAAAGTTTAGAGTTTAACGTTTAGAGTGATTATTTATGCGGTCTGTCGATGAGTCCATAGCCGTTTGTGGCGTGGGCACGACGATAGTGTATCTGTTCCAATTCCTTTGGTGTGCCTTTTGAGGGAAGGTCGTTCCGGCGGGCATCCTCCAGCATCTTCCACGAGTATTCGCTGGCGATGGCTGCATCGCGGAAGCGGGGTAGGGAGTCGGGTCGTTTGCCTGTGAGGATTGCTTCGCCCATGAGCTTGCAGAGGCGGTCTATGTTCTTGTCGCCATAGGGCTGCTCTATGCGCTCCGTCATATGCTCGCCATGCATCTCTACGACGGCTGTCTTGAAGTCGTGCGTCATGCGGACGAAGCCCTTGCTGCCGATGAGTTCCGTGTAGGAGTTGTGTGTCTGGTCGAGAGCCAGCTGGCCATAGACGAAGCCTTGGGTAATGTCATAGACGATGCCGTTCTCGAATGTTCCGTGACATTGCAGCCACCACGGGTCTTTATAGTCCCACATGCGGATGGCCTGAGCGTGTCCTGTCTTGTATTCCGAGTCGGCATACCAGCGTGCGATATCCACGTAGTGCATGCCGCAGTCATGGAACGAGGGCCCTTCATATTCGTGCCCTTCGCCTGGAGAGAGTCCTGGCGTCATGTGGCAGATGCGAATGATGGCGAGTTCTCCAATCTCTCCGCTGCGGACGAAGTCCTTCATGGCTTGTGTGTACCAGGCGTTACGCAGGTAGAGGTTGACGGTACAGAACTTGTCTGTTGATTCTTCGAGCCGGACGACATCCCATTCCTCGCTGAGTTTGTAGGCGAGCGGTTTCTCGCAGATGACGTGCTTGCCGGCTTTGACAGCTTTCTCGATGCGACTTGCACGGGTATCTGCCAATGCAAAAAGACCGACGCACTCTACTTCTGGGTCGTTCCAGATGTCGTGTTCGTCGGTTGTGAAGATGGCATTGGGAGCTATCTCGTGTGAGTGCTTTGCCTTTTCGGGGTTGATGTCGCAGGTATATTTCACGTCCCAGTAGTCGCAGGCCACAAGTTCCGTGAGGTGCTTGCGTCCCATCCTACCGAGTCCTATGATTCCGATTTTTATTCTATTCATCGTTGATTTGTGCCTGTTTTGCCCTGTTTTTGTGGTAAAAACGCACTTTCAGTGTGTAAAGTTAGTAAATTTTCTTTAGTGTGGCAAAGGATTGGACTATTTTTTAACCTTTTTTACAAAGAAAGCACAATATAAAAAAGAAAAAATGTAGAAATGATAGAATGAAGGTGAGAGAAGCGATACGAAAAGACCCGCCATGCAATTCGCACAGCGGGCCTTTTTATGTGTTTAGAGAGGTTGTTACTTCCCACTTCCTTTCCAGAAGTCTTCCTCGGCTTTCTGACGCTTGATGAAGTCGTCGTAAGCCTTGCGAGCCTTAGCGTTTTCAGCCTGGCTGGCCTGTGCTTTTTGGATGTTAGCCTTCAGACGATCTGCAGAACCGCTGACGGTAATGTCGGCTGCACTAGCCTTACCGCAGTAGGCAATAGCTTCGTTGTACTGACCAAGCATGGTGTAGATGTTTGCCATCTTCAGGTAAGCCTTGCCGGTAAGGTCTGCGTTGTAAGCGATTGCCTTCTCTGCGTAGGTCAGAGCACCAGTGTACTGCTTGCTCTTGGTCAGGCCGTTGCAGATGTTCAGGCAGATGATGCCACGACGACTGTCGCTCGAAGCCAGTTCCAGAGCCTTGTTGTAGTACTCCAGCATCTTGTTGAGCTGACCGTCCTTCTGAGCCTTCTGTGCCAGACCGATGGCGCTGGTGAAAGAGGGCTCCAGGGCGTAAGCGGCTTCTGCGTACTGATAGTAGATGTCGCTCTCGTCGCAATCGTTCTGTTGCATCAGGACAAGGCTCGAGTTCAGTTTGTTGATGTCGTTCTTATATCCATCGAACTTCTTCGTGTAGATGGCGATAAGCTGAGCGCTGTCGGCAGCTCCGCTTGCGGCAAAGAGTTGCTCGATGGCTGCAAGAGGTGCGTCGTAGGTGGCTACGAGTTTTTGAGCCCTTGCGGTATCGCCTTCGGCTTGAGCCTCTTTGGCCAGTTGGAGCATCTTCTCGCAAGCTTCCTTGCTGTCCAGGTAGTCCTGCAGATACTGTTCGCGAGTGGTGTTGGGCATTGCCTTGTAGATGGCGTCGCTCACCAGGAAGAAGGTCTGGAGGAAGGAGCCCGTGATTTCACGACCGCCCTGCTCGTTCACCATATCGATGGCCTCTTTGAAGTTCTTGTACGAACCACGAAGGTCGAAGTTCTGTCCGAGAACAACAGGAGCCGTCCAGTTGTAGTACTCAGCCTTTACGCTCAGCACGTCGCCCAGGGTGCTCTTCGTCTTTGCGAAAGAGTTCAGAGCATCGAGGTTCTGCTGGCGAAGCTGGAAGAGTTCCATCATCTCGTCGAAGTACCTGCGCTTCTTGACGGGGTCTTGCTCTGCATTGATAAGGTTGTAGAACATGAACGGACCCTGTGTGTAGATGCCGTTCTGTGCGAAGGGCGCATACGTCTTTATCCACTTGTAGTTTTCGTACATGTCCTGATAGTCCTTGTTCGCATTTGTCTGCTGGAACATGGTGATGTAGCCCTTGGCGGTCTTGATGGAATCCTCATTGTCGCCAGTAGAGAACGCGATGCGCTCTTCAATGGTGCTACCTTCGAAATTCTGTGCCATAGCAGTTGCTCCGATGAGCGCGAGCAACATGGCGAGAGTCAGCTTCTTCATTTTTCTACTTATTATAATATAGTTCAACTTCTAGTTATTTTCGTGGGAGTAGAATTGGGAGTAGAATTGGAAGTTAACTTGCTTTCGCTCGTGGAAGTTAACTCGCTTCGCTCGTGGACGATAGTTCAGGTCCCTTGGTATTGTCCAGCGCTTAGCGCTTTACTTCCTCTTTAACTTCCCTTTTAACTTCCTCTTTTACTTCCGCTTCTTTATCGTTTCTGAGTGCAAAGGTACACATAAAACTACATTCAGCCAACATTCCGTATCTTAACGAAACTTAAAAAGCGAGAAATAGAACAATTTAGACCCTAAATCGGCACAAAAAGCGTCATTTCGAGTGGAGAAAAAGAGCGGACGGACTCCTAAGGCCCTTAAAGTCCTTGAGTTAAGTAAACACAAAGACACTAAGTTACAACCAATGATGTAAAGACACAAAGTAACAATCAATGATGTAAAGACACAAAGTAACAATCAATGATGTAAAGACACAAAGGTTGATGCCGGGGAAAATTTCTTCCTCTGCCTTTTAGATTCTTATATTAAACTCACTGAAGTTTCGGAAGTTAAAATGGAAGTTAAAATGGCTCCGCGCATTAAAAGCGCGCCTTAGTGCTAAAGCATCTGAGAAGTAAACTCGCTCCGTTAACTTCGTTGACCTAACGGTTGACTTCGTCGACCTGGCGGTTCGTGGGAGTTAAAATGGACAATACCATATAGGCTGTCAGCATCCAAAGCTATCGTCCAGCACGCAGTGCTTAACTTCCAGCCTGCAAAGCAGGCTTAACTCCCTATTTAACTTCATGGATGCTTTAGCACCATGGCGCGCGGTTAAGCGCGGAGCATCTTATAACTCCCGAAACTTAAATTGAACTCATATTAAACTCATATTGATCTCATATTGATCTCATATTGATCTCATATTGAAGTCATATTAAACTCTAATTAAACTCTAACTTAACTCTAACTGAAGTCTAACTGACCACGGTCTCCATGACTAGCGTTAAGCTTTAGCTCGACACTAGTCAAGTTTTTACGTTTTTCTATAGCCTTGTTTCCCTGTCACTTGCGAAACTCGGAAAATCCTGCAGAGGATTTGCTCAAATCCTGTTGTGGATTTTGCCAAATCCTCACGTCGATTTTAGGGACGCGTCCCTCTCTCCTTAGGGACGTGTCCCTCTCCTCATAGGGACGCGTCCTTCCCCTCATAGGGACTGTAGCTATAAAAAGGTGAAAAGTTTAAGGGTTTAAGAGTTTAAGAGTTTAAAAGGGTAACGGTTCTTGCACGCTTTAGCGGCAAGGCGCGCTTTTTATGCGCGGAAAAAGGTTAAAGGTTAAAGAATATTGACTTCCCCTACGGCCGTCGACCTTTGGTTCGTGTGAATTAGTGTAATTCGTGGTCGTTAAATAATAAATTCGTTGTTTCAATTTTCAATTTTCAATTTATTTTCGTATCTTTGTCCGCAGAAACATACAAAACAAACGACAATTAACCAATAAACGAATACATACTATGAAGAAACTATTACTCCTCCACTTGCTCCTTGCAATGTTCTTAGGAGCGCAGACAGTTAAAGCCTCTGTGGTACTCAACGCCACCAACTTCCCAGATGCCAACTTCCGAGCATATATCTCGAATCTGACTGGTGTCAGCGTCGGAAGTACCATCTCCGATGCCAAACTTGCAGCAGTAAAAGAAATTGATGCAAGTAACTTGGATATTTCGTCTTTGCAGGGCATCGAGTATTTTACTGAGCTGACCGAATTGGATTGCAGAAATAATCAACTCACCTCGCTCGATGTAAGGTGGAACACTAAACTGATCGATTTGAATTGCAATCAGAATCAACTCACCTCGCTCGATTTGAGGAGGAACACTATGCTTGAAATGCTCAGGTGTTTACACAACAATCTTACCTCGCTCAGCGTGTCGAATAATATCTACCTGACTGTTTTGTATTGCCATGAAAATCAACTCACCTCGCTTTATTTGGGGAGTAATACCGAACTTACCCATTTGGATTGCAGCTCTAATCAACTCACCTCACTTGATGTAACAAGGAATACCAAACTGACCCAGTTGGCTTGTAGCAACAACAATCTCACCTCACTTGATGTAACAAGGAATACCAAACTGACCTATTTGCAATGCCCCAATAATCAACTCACCTCGCTCGATGTGTCGAAGAATACCGAACTGACCAGTTTGAATTGCGTAAGTAATCAACTCACCTCGCTCGATGTATCGAAGAATACCGAACTGACCGATTTGAATTGCAATAACAATCAACTCACCTCACTTGATGTAACAAAGAATACCGAACTGACCGAATTTGGTTGCATCTCTAATCAACTCACCTCGCTCAATGTGTCGAAGAATACCAAACTGACTGTTTTGCATTGCTCTAATAATCAACTCACCTCGCTCGATGTAACGAAGAATACCAATTTGACCAAGTTGTATTGCTACAATAATCAACTCACCTCACTCGATGTGTCAAAGAACACGTTGTTAAAAGAACTGAGTTGCCACGGAAATAAAATAAGTTATCTCTATCTCTCAAAGAATACAGAGTTAGAGGTCTTACGTTGCTCTTCTAACAAAATCGACCAATTAAACCTATCAAATAACACAAAGCTGACAGCCCTTTATTGTAATGACAACTACCTGACCCATCTGGAACTTGACAATACAGCTCTGACAGACCGAACCGCTGTAGATGTTGGCAATCAGTCATCCACTCGACGCTTCACAGTAAATAGCTATGGCAGCAGCTACAACAACTGCTGGACGCTTTTTGTCAACACGACCGATGCTTCGCGCATCCGAGCCCTGAAGATAGATGGTGTGAGCAAGACGCCAAAGGTAACAGCCAGCGGATGGCTGGTGGTGTCCGAAGACTTGAAGAAGATACCGCAGAAGGTAGAGTATGAATACAACACAGGCAAAGATGCAGCCGGTTGGATGCCAGTCACGGTGAACTACGATGTGAAGAAATACGGCGTGTACATTGCCGGCGAGGAACTTACATCGCTCAACTTCTACGACATCCCTGGCCTTAAGGAGGGCACTGCCTACTTCTACGACGAATCCTATGACCTCGGCTGGAGCGGCATCTCGCCAACACTCGTGCTCTACGACGCCAAGATAGAAGGCGAGAAAGGTTTATACAATAAAGATTGCTACGACCTTAATATTATTGCACGAGGCGATAACAGTATAACAGCTACCAACTGGACAGGCTTTGACATGGATCCCGTGGTTATTACGACCATTTCAGGCGGCTGAAAGCTTTGGATTACAGCAACGGGCGACAGAAACGGAGGAATCTATAATAGCGATGCGTCAACGTTGAAAATCACAGACGGAACGAAAGTCATTTGCCAAGGCGACGGCTATGGCTTCTTCGATGACGGCGGCACGCTCTACATTCAAGATAACTCCATACTGGCATGTTACGGCAATGAGTCTGCAAGTGTAGAGTTGCCCACATTATCCCAGCAGAAGTTCGATGATAATATTAATGTCCGCTTTCCTGTTGGTGCATACTTTAGGGGGACTCATGTATACTATTCCGGAACAGCGACCGACGTTCAAAGGGATTGGGTAGTGATAGGTCCAGACAATCAAGCGACACAAGACTTGATAACAGGAATAAGCCTGACGGAAGAAGGAAGAAGTCAGATGGAAGATGGTGCTATCTATAACCTCGCCGGACAGAAAATGGTAAATGGCCAATGGTCAAATGGTAAATTGCCACGTGGCATCTACATCGTTGGCGGCAAGAAGATAATTAAGAAATAGGAGATAACCACGAATTGCACGAAATGCACGAATAATATAACAACGGATTACATGGATTCTGTTCTATGCAGACAATCAGTAATCAAGATAAATTCGTGCAATTCGTACAATTCGTGGTTTTCATCGTTGACTTCGTCGAGCTAAAGCTTCCGCCTGCGTCTGAGGCTTGCCGAAGAACTCACGTTAAATAAATCGGACTCCGCGCATTTTTCATTTCTTCATTCCTTCATTCTTTCATTTTTTCATTCTTTCATTTTTTTTAATATTTTCATTTTTTCATTTTGAATTAAATGTCGTAACTTTGACTATCGTCGAAAGTACTCTCGCTGACTTCGTCTTCTTCAGACGCGACTCAGCCATTAAAAAGCAGCTTTTTATGGCGTTCGCTGCTCCTTCAGTTCGGAAAAACTCAAATAAATTTGGTTTTTCGCTCACTTATTCGTACCTTTGCAGGCGATATGGGAGGTATGTGGCTTGAGATAGTACTTATCATTGTTTGCTTCGCAGTTGTTCTGTGGGGCGCTGACCGCTTTACCGATGGGGCTTGCGGGTTGGCAAGGCGGCTCAATGTGAGCGAGCTTGTCATCGGTTTGACTGTCGTATCGCTTGGTACGAGTCTGCCTGAGTTCATTGTGAGTTTCATGAGCATTCTGCGCGGCAGCGGTGACATGAGCGTGGGCAACGTGATGGGCAGCAATATCTTCAATATCCTCGTCATAACGGGTGCTTCTGCCCTGATGAGGAACATCAAGGTGGAGGGCTCGCTCTTGCATCGTCATTTCCCCATCTGCTTCCTGGCTTCGTTTCTGCTCTTCAATTTCGCTAATAGCGAGGGTGTAATAACTCGCTGGGAAGGCTTCTTGCTTGCTGCGTTCTTCTGTGTCTATATCTACTACAACTATCATGTGGCCATGAAGGCGAAGAAGAATGCTCAGGCCACTCAGTCCCCTTCAGAGGGAGAAACGGCGAGCAAGGATATTTCATTGCTTAAGTCGCTTGGGCTCATCGTGGTGGGTATGGCGGCTCTGGTCATTGGCGGACGTGTCCTGGTGGACAATGCGGCTTCTCTGGCTCGCGAGATTGGCATTAGCGAGAGTGTGATAGGTATGACTATTCTGGCTGGCGGAACGAGTCTTCCGGAGTTGGCCACCAGTGTGATTGCGGCTCGCAAGGGCAGCTTCGGTCTGGCGCTTGGCAATGTGGTGGGCAGCAACATCTTCAATATTGCTTTTGTGGTAGGCTTCTGCAGCAGTTTTGTTCCTATGGCTGTCACGCAAATTACGCTCGTTGACTGGGCTGTGTTTGTGGGCAGCGTGGTGCTCGTGTGGGTCTTGGCAAAGACGGGGCGCAAGCTCGACAAGCGGGAAGGCATCGTGCTTGTCAGCTGTTACCTGGCTTATCTCATATCGCTTATTATGGGTTAGCAGCCTGTCCGATTTGTCGTGCAGGAGCGTGAATTGTACCCTTTTGTGGCACGAAATGCAAAAAAAAAGTCGCTTTTCTTCGCGTGCGTGAACATTTTTTATTATCTTTGTACCCAAATATGTTCGCACAAAACTAAATCTAATATATTATGAAGAACTCTATCAAACTTGTTTTAGCATCACTTCTCGCTGTGTTTGGCGCCGTTTCCGGTTGGGCACAGACGAGCGAATTTGCAGGTAAAATCATCAATGTGGGCGGCAATGCCACGACGCTCGAAGCGGGGCAGTGGTATGTCCTCTACAATCCTTATTCCTCTTCTTTCACACTGGAGGGGGCTAGCAACACGCTGGGTGTCTCGACGACTTCGCCCAATAATGGCGATGCGCTGTCGAATGCGGGCTACCTGGTGCAGCTCGAGGAGACAGGCACGACGGGGAAGTACTATCTGAAGTCTGGCTTGGGCAACTACTACTGCAACGTGACGACGTCGAAGAACAACGGCACAGACCCCACTGCTGTGGGTAAGTATATTTATACCATCGCCCAGTTCTCTACATCTACACCCGGGCATTGGTCTCTGCGCAGCAACAACCTCTATTATCTGCAAAACAATGGTGGCACCCTCATGGGGGCGTCGTCGAAAGGCAATTCAGGCGGCGACCGCGACTGGGTGTTCCGCACGGTAACGTTCAGCGACCTGAGCAACCTCACGGGCAAGGCTTACGTCAACTACGTGCTGAGCAGTAAGAACATCGTGCGTATCACCAGCCGTCGCAATCAGAACATCCGCCTCTCGGACAACGGAACAAATACTGAGGGCGCTGGCAAGAACGACAACACCTTCGCTCAGGTCTGGCTCCTCAATAAGGCAGGCAGCGGCTATACCCTTCGCAACGCAGCAACAGGCCGCTTCCTGAACGACGACGACAACTTCCGTACGCCTTCTACTGCGTCGAATACCATCTACGTCCAGTTCAGTCCAAATAATGGCACGGACGACGCCTACATCAATCTCTCCGAGAAGGAAGACTTCTCGGGTAACGTCAGTCTGAACCTGGGCAACGATGGCACCACGCTCTTCAAATGGAACTGCCAGGGCGACCAAGGCTGCGACTGGAGTATCGCCCTCGTGGAGAACTACACCATGCAGGAGGTGGAGGACAACCTGCTCGCCCAGAGCGGCCTCTTCGAGCCTCAAGCTGGGAAGTACTATCGCATCAAGAATATCGGCAAGTCGAACTACATCAACGAGAACATCGGAGCAAACGTCCTCAACTGCGAAGGCAAGGATGCTGACAAGCTCTCGCAGTACTGGACACTCGTTCCGTCAGGAAATCGATGGAACATCCAGAACCTCTGCACCCAACGTTACATCACGCAGCAGAACGGTGCCCTCAGCACCCAATACCGCACCACAACCTCCAAGACTTCGACCTTCTCAATCGAAAGGACTGACGATGCTGCGAACCTGACCTACTACATCCTCGACAACGGGAATATCGGTCTGCATTGCGACGGCAGCAATGTCGTGGTAGGATGGGGCAGTAGCGCAACCAATAGCGTCTGGGGCTTCGAGGAAGTGGAACTGGACGAGGCGTTCATCGAAGAAGGTCGGGCAAAGCTCAATGCCTACAACGAGCTGCAGCGCAACCTCAATACCTACAAGGCAGCCCTCGCAAACCTCTTCCAAGACAAAGCCTGCACGATCCTCAAGGACGAGATTCAAGCCCTCAGCGACGAAGCACTGGCAGCTAATTTCGACTTTGCCTCCCTCAATGACGACATGAAGGCAATGGTACTCAAGGTGAAGAACAACACTTGGGAGAGCTTCACCAGTTCGACAGGCTATACGCGCGAAGGCTTCGAGAAGTTCTTCCGCGTTCGCGATGACTACTATGTATATAGCAACAACCAAAAGATGTGGTGGAGCGATTATGCCGGCATGAGTAATGCTTTCGGCAAGTTGTCTGGTCCTACAGGTATCGTGGGTCAGGCTGGCGACATCATCTATATTTATGTGGACGAGGAACCCAGCTTCGACTGCACCCTGCAAGTGGAAGTCGTGGTGGATAGCGACAGCCCAGGCGACCACCAGACAGGTTCCGTCACGAACCTCCATGCAGGACTCAATACCGTGCTAATCAGCACTCCAAGCACTGTTTACATCTTCTACCAGCTCAACAGCCCAGAGAAATACCTGGCCGACTATCCTGCTGCCAAGATACACATCGAAGGAGGACAGCTGCAAGGCTACTTCGACTACACAAGAGATATGACCAATCAGGACTGGACGCTTCTCTACGAGAAACTCCTGAACAAGAGCAAGGTCGTCAACCTCAAGTGCGAGCGAGTTGTCTTTGCCATGCTCACCAATCTGGTGAAGAACGCCATAGGCAAGACAGGCGAGGTGGAAGGCTTGATGCGCATCTGGAGCAACTTCGTCGATTGCGAAGAAGATCTCATGGGCTTCAAGGAGGACCTGCAGGGACGCTTCCGCAACATCTGGAATGCCTTCTCAGTCAATCACGGCTACATGTACTCCACAACTTATGGCACATATTATAGCGACGGCACCATCTCGACGGTAATGAACTACAACGAGCTCACGGCAAGCGGTGGCGCCATCTGGGGACCGTCGCACGAGATAGGTCATAACCATCAGGCTTGCTTCAACATCGTGGGAGCAACGGAGGTGAGCAACAACCTCTTCTCCAACGTGAATGTCTTCCTGCACGGCGTTTCCACCACTCGTGGCACGAAGGTGACCGATACGCTCGAGGACTTTGCGAAAGGCAAGGGCTGGTTCGGCATGAACATCTGGGAGCAGACACGATTCTACTTCCAGCTCTATCTCTACTTCCATGCCCAGGGTCACAAGCCCGACTTCTATCCGACGCTCTTCAAACTCCTGCGTCAAGACCCCATCCAGAAGCGTACAGGACCTTACGATGCAACCCTTACCAATGGCGATGGCGAAATCGTGGGCGGACGTATCACCTACGGAACTACTGACTACCTCCACATGGCAAAGAAGATGTGCGACGCTGCCCAGCTCGACCTGAGCGAACTCTTTGAGGTGAACGGCATGTTCGTGCCTTACGAAAAGAAGTACATCGGCGACTACAGCGACTATTGGGTAACGACAACTCAGGCAGATATCGATGCAGCAAAGGCTTATATGGCTCGCTATCCGAAAGCTCCAAGCATCTGCTTCATTGACGACCGCATCAAGCCTTCGCCAGCCATCTTCGACGGTCCCTTCGAGGGAAAGCCTAAGGGCACGAACAGAGTTGCCTACGATGCAAGCGAGGCTGCAATCGGCTATGCTGATGTGGGTCAGTGGAGTGACTTCGTTGATGAGTATCAGACGAATGGATACTACTATGGCACAACCACCAGCAGCGGTGCAACAACCTATACCATCTACGGCTCTGGCGCCATTGGCTTCAAGATTTATGACAGCGAGGGCAACCTCGTTTACCTCTCGAACAAGAAGAAGTTCACCATTCCATCTTACGTTCAACCGAAGTTGCAAGGTGGCTTCAAGATTGTGGCTTGCGAAGCCAACGGCTACGAAGTGCTCGTTCCCTACGGCCCATCTCTCTATCGCGGAGAAATGACGGCATATTATGAAGGCAATCCTACGCCACATACGCTCTACTATTATGGTACAGGAACATCGGCCAAGAGCGATATGAGTCCTTTGCCAGCCAACTCCATTGCTTACGTCAAGCCAGGTCAGACGGCAAAGCGACAACCCACAGAAGAACTTCTGGCAAACGTCAATGTGGTCGGTCCGGATAGCATCGCCCAGTCTCTCGTTATCGACGGCGACAAGCAGTTCTACATCCCGACTGAGTTCAAGGCCCAGAACCTCTCCTTCACCAAGAGCGGCGAAGGCTATCAGGCTCTCTGTCTGCCTTTCATCACTTGGAAGGGACTCGGCATTGTGAATGAGGATGGTACTATAGACCAAGATATCGAGACTTTCAGTGCGGGCGAACCAGTCCTTTTCGAGGATGCAGTCAGCATCAATGAGTCAGGCTGGTCAATTTATCCCGGCTTCTTCGCAGAGACAGAGCGCGGCTACATCTTTAACGGAACTTCGTTCGTCTTTGCCGAGAACATCTCGCCCTTCACTTATGTTTGGGACGAACCAAATGGCATTAAGGAAATAGACAACGGACAACGGACAAGCTTTAGCTCGACGAAGTCAACGGATAACGGACTGCCCGTTTACAATATCGCAGGCCAACGTGTAAGCAAAGCCGTAAAGGGCCTCTACATCGTTGGTGGCAGGAAAGTAATGGTGAAGTAAAGATAAGTTACAAAACTCGGCACGCCAAATTGCCAAACATGGCACGTTAAGTTTGCAAACATGGCACGTTAAGTTTGCCAACGAACCTAAGGTTATTTAGAAAACATGAGCAAGAAATCATCTCAGCCGTCACGAAAGGCCGCACCACAGACGCAAGCAGCCGCACCCTCTAAACAGAGGAAGAGGTTGCTGCCCGTGTTGCCCATCTTCTTTGTCCTCACTTGGCTTTGGGCAGCATGGTATTATGGTAGCGTCTTCTACATCAGTCGCGAATACAGTTTCTGGGTAGCAGACCTTCGCATGATGGACTTCGTCCTGTCATGTCCCTATGGTGGAGTCCGCTATCTTGGCAGAGCGATGTTGCAGCTCTACAAGTTCCCGTGGCTTGGCGGACTGCTTCTGGCTATGATGCTTACCGTGGGTAGTTGGCTGACGGGCTATTGCATGAGGCTCAAGGCATCGTGGCGAGCCATCCAGTACGTGCCGGCATTGCTCTATATGGCCATCGTGACTTGGCATGGATTGGACATCTTCTTCGAGGCTCGTACGGGTCTCATCTTCGGCATTCCCTTCGTCGCGTTGGATATCCTTTGCCTCTGGGCTCTCATCATCCGCAGCTTCAGTCGCAAACCTGCCCCTGCTTTCATAGGCATTCCGAAGGATGAAACGCCTCGACAGAACGGCCTGCAACTTGTCGTCATTGCTGTGGCGATGGCTGCCATCATTGGCTTCGACATGCTGCAGCGTCCTTATGTTCGCGTCATCTGCCGCTTGCTCGACATGGAGTACAGGCAGGACTGGGCAGGCATACAGAAGCTTGCGCGTGCCAATGCCATGATGAGCAATCGTCCGATGGCTTGCTCCTATGCTATTGCCCTCGTGCAGACGGGTCAGATAGGCGAGCGTCTCTATGATATTCGCTTGGACTATGACTCGCTCCACCTTCATGGAATGGATTGGCAGCACAACAATGCGAGTTGCCTTTATGTGCCTGAAGGCAACTATTATGGCGGCTTCATCGAGCCGTCGCAGCATGCTTGCATGGAGCAGATGGTAATGACAGGGCCCACCATTCGCCTGTTGAAACTCTCAATCAAGTGTGCCTTGATGCGCGAGGAGTGGGAGTTGGCCGAGAAATACCTGACGGTGTTGCGTCGTGTTCCCTTCGAGGGAGCGTTCTGCAAGAAGTATGGAGCGATGGTTCGTCACATAGACTTGGTCAACTCAGACAAGGAGATGGCGTTAATCAGGCTGACGGAACCCATTCACGATTGCTTCGAGAGTCAGTTCCAGCAGCCGCTCTTCATGGGCTACAATCTGGTGCTCGTGGAGGGACGAAGCCAGCAGGCACTCATCAATAGCCTGAGCGTTTGTCTTTATACGAAGTTGATGCCGCAGTTTGTCGAGCGCCTCGAACCGCTCGCAGGCTCAACTCCGCCAAGCATCATCATGGACGGCATCATGTTGGCCGAGAACAAGAACCCTGGCATCTCCCAGCATTTCTCAGGTCTCAACTTCCGCCAGCCGCAACTACAATCCTTCCTGCATGCCACACAACCCTACATGAAGGACCGCCCAGGGCATGCCTACGAACTCTTCCCCAAGTACAAGGGATACTATCCTTATTACTATTTCTTCGGCAACCTCAAGGCAACAAAGAAAGGATATACCAGTCTTTCATCAAGCAATTCAGGAGTCAACTAAGTTCAAATTACAGTTATGAGACGCCACATATTATATATTGTATATTGTATATTGTTCATTACTATCGTTGGTTGCCAGCCAAAGGCTGAATTGCCAAGCCAGTTCGCGGAGAGCAACACAGAGGCAGAAATCTATCCTGACTATAAGGATGTAGTGGTGCCGCCCAACATCGCGCCGCTCAACTTCATCTGTCGCGATTCCGTCGCCACAGCTTATGTTGCCCAACTTAAAGGCAAGAGCCAGCAACTCCTCGCAGCAGCCGCGGAAGACGGCGTCATTAGGATGGATTCTACTGAATGGAGGAACTTGCTGACAACCAGCAAAGGTGGCGAAATCTCTGTTGACATCTATGGCAAGCGACCTGATGGCTGGGTGCACTTCAAACCTTACAAGTTCAGTGTGGCCGAGGAACCCATCGATGCTTTCCTCAGTTATCGACTCATCGAACCAGGCTATGAACTCTACCGTCAGCTTGGCATCTACCAACGCAATCTCACGACGTTCGACGAGAAGCCCATCTATGAGAATAACCGCGAGTACAACGACGGAGAGAATCACTGCATCAACTGCCACAACTATCGTATGGGCAGCACAGAGAGTATGCTCTTCCATGTTCGTGCCAATCATGGCGGAACCATCATCGTGCAGGACGGCAAGGCTCACAAGGTACAGCTCAAGGACAGCACCATCATTACGAGTGGCGTCTATCCCTCTTGGCATCCGACCGAGAACCTTGTGGCTTTCTCTACGAACAAGACAGGCCAGGCCTTCCATGTCTATTATCCGGAGAAGCTCGAAGTGATGGACGAGAAGAGCGACTTGCTGCTTTATGACGTCACGAAGAACGAGGTGAGCCACATCTTCCGTACTGCCGACGATATGGAGACCTTCCCCTGCTGGTCTCCAGACGGACGTACCTTGTATTATTGTACAGCCAAACGCAACTATCTGCTCGATATGTCTTTGCCCGACAGCCTTGTCACCCAGCAGCTTCTCATGAAGTTCGATAGCGTTCGTTACAACCTGATGTCCATTCCATTCGACCCCAAGACACGCAGCTTCGGACAGCCGCAGATGGAGGTCGATGCTGTGTCCGAGGGCCAGAGCATCTCTGTGCCACGTGTCTCACCTGACGGGCGTTACATTCTCTACACGTTGGGCGACTACGGACAGTTCCACATTTGGCACAAGTCGAGCGACCTTTGGGTAAAAGACTTGCAGACGGACGAATGCTATCCCTTGACCGAAGCGAACTCACCCGACGTCGATAGTTTCCATTCCTGGAGTAGCAACAGCCGTTGGTTTGCCTTCAGTAGCCGTAGGATGGACGAGAACTACACACGCCTCTTCATTGCTTATTTCGACAAGGACGGCAAGGCGCATAAGCCTTTTGTCATCCCGCAGGAAGATCCCGAATGGAACATCTTGCTCCTGAAGAGCTACAATGTACCTGAGTTAAGTCGTGATGCGGTCTCCATCTCCATGCAAGATTTGCATCATTGCATCTATGAGACGGAAGGCGAGAATGCCGTGTATAAGCCCAACCCAACGGCAATTGTGAACCTCGACGGCACTACAGGCGCATCACCAAAGAAGCCTGTTGACGGCACATCAGGCGCAAGTCCTAAGAAACCATAAGGAAACCTATTTTGCTCCTATAGGGCGTTAGACGCAGCAGTTGTGCTGCTTTTCCCAGCCGATTGTGGAAGTCGGTCCGTGTCCTGAAAGGATGTCAGTTTCGTCGGGCAAAGTGAAGAGTTTGTTCTTAATGCTGTCCAACTCTGCCTCGAAGTTTCCGCCAGGAAGGTCGGTGCGCCCAATGCTCCCTTGGAACAGGGTGTCGCCACAAAGCAGGAGCCCTGAATCGGGTAGATAGAACGAGGCAGAGCCAGGGGTATGCCCCGGTGTGTGGATGAGACGGATAGTGCTTTCTCCAAGCTTCAGCGTGTCCCCATCGTTCAAAAGGCGTTCTACGGGAGGCATTCCGCCACCGATGTTCAGCCCGAACTGCGCAGCCATTGCAGGCATGTCACGGTAGGTCTGGTCTTCCTTGACGTGGAAGATGGGCTTAAGTCCGAAGGTGCGATAGACGAAAGGTAAGCCGAAGGTGTGGTCGAAGTGCGCGTGAGTCTGCAGGGCATACTTCATCTTCAGGCCATGAGCCTTGATGCTTCCCTCCAGCAACTGCTCTTCCTGTCGGTTCCAGCAACCAGGATCTACGATGGCTGCCTCGAGTGTCGTCTCGTCCCACAGCAGGTAGGTGTTCTCTTGTATAGGGTTGAAAGTGAATGATATGTACTTCATAATGGAAGATATACGAGTTTCTTTGTCTCGAAGAAGGGCTCTTCGAAGTATTCGCTAAGTGAGGTGATTTGTGCGGCTTTGCCAAACGGATGAGCTTCCTGCTCCAGTTCTCCGCCCTTGAGACAGATGAGGCCGTTGGGCAGACCGTTGAACTGTTCCTTGTTGACAGCCTTGCGTATGATTTTCACCAGGTCGGGTAGGGGCATCACGGCACGCGACACGATGAAGTGGAACAGCTGTTTCACCTCCTCTGCTCGGCACCATTGTGTAGTGACATTCTGCAGTCCGAGCGCTTTGCTGACCTCCTCGCAGACACGAATCTTCTTGCCGATGGAATCGACGAGGTGAAACTTGGCTTCCGGAAACATGATGGCCAAGGGGATACCTGGGAAGCCGCCTCCGGTGCCGAGGTCCATGATGTTAGTGCCAGGCTTGAAGCGAATCAGCTCGGCTATCGCGAGGCTGTGCAGGACATGGTGTTCGTAGAGGTTGTCGATGTCCTTGCGCGAGATGACATTTATCTTGCTGTTCCAGTCGTGATAGAGTGCGTCAAGTGCCTCGAACTGCTGCCTCTGCTGGTCAGTCAGGCTGAAATATTTGCTGATGAGTTGCATTCTTTACGAGGGATTAAGATGTAGATGAGTGCCACTACACCTAAGATGTATGGATAGTAGAGGTATGGAATGATGTCGAGAGGGTTGACTGCAGACAGGCCGCTTGCTATGAGCATTTGTGCGCCGTAAGGGATGATGCCCTGAGCCATGCAGCTGAAAGTGTCGAGGATGCTTGCTGCGCGTTTGGCTGGGATGTTGTAACGCAGAGCAAGATAGCGGGCAAGCGGACCGACACTCAGTATCGCAATCGTGTTGTTGGCAGTGCAGAAGTCCGTCAACACCACCATTCCTGCCATGCTTAGCTCAGCCTTCCTTCGGCTTCCACGACGGCTGTTGAACAATTGCATCAGCCAATCTATGCCGCCAGTCTGTCGGATGACTTGCATCAAGCCTGCGGCCAGGAGCGTCACAATAATGAGTTCACTCATGCCCATGATGCCGTCGTTCATCGCTTTGAGCCATCCAAAGGGTGTCAACGCGCTGGATGCTATGCCAATCAGGCCTGCCAGAACGGTTGCCGAGGCAAGCACAAGCATCACATTCATGCCGGCGAGGGCTGCCACTATTATATATATATAAGGTATAATGGCAGGGTAGAAGACCTCGCTCAGATTGTCGGGCTGTACGCTGACGGCTGGCAAACAAGCATAAAGTATGAGACAAATGATGGCTGCAGGCAGGGCAATCCAGATGTTTGCACGGAACTTGTCCTTCATCTCGCAACCCTGAGTTTGCGTTGCAACAATGGTGGTGTCGGAGATGAAGCTGAGGTTGTCGCCAAAGTAAGCGCCACCAACCACTATTGCCACCATCATGGCTGTGCTGGTTCCGGTCTGCTCGGCCATATTGCTTGCAATGGGAACAAGGGCTGCAATGGTGCCTACGCTGGTTCCCGTAGCAAGCGAGATGAAGCAAGAAGCCAGGAAAAGACTGCTCAGCAAGAAGCCTGGAGGAACCGCTGTAAGCGCAAGATGTATGGTGGCATCAATGGCTCCCATCTGCTTTGCGGTAGCGGCAAAGGCTCCAGCAAGGATGAATATCCACAGCATTTGCATGACGCTTGGCGATGCTGCGCCTTCTGCCAGTCGCTCGAAACGCTTGCCTATCGACAGCCCTCGCATGATGAACAGGCTGTAGATGGAGGCTGCAAGGAACGCAACAGTCAGGGGAACCGCATAGAAATCGTCTGCTGCAAGACTCAAGAACAAGTAGAGCAACAGGAAAACTATCAGCGGACTCAGGGCAAGTAGCCCTTTCGATGTGGAAATCGTGCCATTCACGCTGCGAAGTTACAACATTTTCCCTTGCCTTTCCCCCTTTTTCGAATAAAAAAACAACTTTTGCAAAAAAATATTGCTCATTAGTATTTTCTTTTCCAAAAATAATGTATATCTTTGCACAAGATAACATCAAAAGACATAAGATTACACATCGAAATATGGCAAAGATTGTTACTATGGGAGAGATTATGCTGCGTCTCTCTACGCCAGGAAATAGCAGATTCGTCCAGTCCGACAGCTTTGATGTCAACTATGGAGGTGGCGAAGCAAATGTTGCTGTCAGTCTGCAGAACTATGGCAACGAGGCTTTCTTCATAAGTAAGATACCCGCACACGAGATAGGACAAGCCGCCATCAACAGCCTTCGCCGGTTTGGCGTGCACGTGAGCTTCGTGGCTCGTGGTGGCGACCGCTTGGGCATCTATTATCTTGAAACGGGTTCGAGCCTTCGTTCCAGTAAGGTGATTTACGATAGAGCCAATAGCAGCATCAGTCAGGCCTCGCCGGATGACTTCGACTTCGACGCCATCTTCCGTGGTGCGGACTGGTTCCATTGGAGCGGCATCACGCCTGCTTTGGGCAAAAACACGGCCGAATGCATCGAGAAGGCCTGCATCGCAGCCAAGAAAGCCGGCGTAACTATCAGCTGCGACCTCAATTACCGACACAAGTTATGGACGGCAAAGGAGGCACAGAAAGTGATGTGTCCCTTGATGGAGTACGTCGATGTGTGCATCGGAAACGAGGAAGATGCCGAGAAGTGCTTGGGTTTCCGTCCCGATGCTGACGTCGAGAATGGCAATACGGCTGCCGACGGCTACAAGAATATCTTCCAGGGAATGGCGAAAGCCTTCGACTTCAAGTACGTCGTGGGCACTCTGCGCGAGAGTTTTAGCGCGTCGCACAATGGCTGGAAGGCTTTGATTTACGATGGCAAGGAGTTCTGTGAGAGCCGTCGCTACGAGATAAATCCCATCGTGGACCGTGTTGGAGGTGGCGACGCTTTCAGCGCTGGCATCATTCACGGCTTGGCAAATGGCAAACCGATGCAGTGGGCGTTGGAGTTCGCGGTTGCCGCAAGTGCCCTGAAACACACGATTCCAGGCGACATCAATCTCGTCTCAGTCAGCGAGGTGGAGAGCCTCATGAACGGCAACGGCAACGGAAGAGTGGAGAGATAAAAGACCCCCCTGCCCCCTTTAGGGGGAGAGTAGGAGGATGGTTGCCGCCTTTAATTATGAATTAAGAATTGTGAATTATGAATTTTGATAAGCTTCAAGTGCTGCAGAAGTTGCAGCAGACGGGCATGGTGCCTGTGTTCTATCATAGCGATGTTGAGGTTGCAAAGCAAGTGATAAAGGCTTGCTACGCTGGTGGTGTGCGGGCTTTCGAGTTCACGAATCGTGGCGACTTTGCCCACGAGGTGTTTGCTGAATGCGTGAAGTTTGCGGCGAAAGAGTGTCCCGAGCTGGCGATGGGTGTCGGCTCGATTGTGGATGCGCCCACGGCTGCCCTGTATATCCAGCTCGGAGCCTGCTTCGTGGTAGGTCCGTTGCTCAATCCCGAGATAGCTCACGTCTGCAATCGCCGCCTCGTTCCTTATGTTCCTGGATGTGGAACGGTTAGCGAAATCGGTACGGCTCAGGAGTTGGGTTGCGACGTGACGAAGGTCTTTCCGGGCGACGTCTATGGTCCCGCTTTCGTGAAAGGCACGCTGGCTCCCATGCCTTGGAGCAAGATTATGGTGACTGGAGGCGTTTCTCCTGATAAGGAAAACCTGACGGCTTGGTTCAAGGCGGGTGCTTTCTGCGTCGGTATGGGCAGCAAACTCTTCCCAAGCGACAAGGTGCAGGCCAAGGATTGGCAGTACATCACCGACCAATGCCGCAGTTCACTTGCCTACATCGCTGAGGCGAGGAAGTAATCGACACATTATATATAATATAAAGGGGGACGCCGTGTGGTGTCCCCCTTGCTGTTTAACGACTCAACGTTGCAGTTCGTGTGAGCCGTTATTGCAGCCTGTCTTACGCTACTTGACAGGTTAACTTCTTTGATTTATCATGATGAATCAACGAACTCGACACGTTAACTTTGACAACGAAGCGTGTCAAATCATCTGGTGTGATAGCACTCGAACATCTTCTCGACGTAGCTCTTCTGGAGTTTCGGGCTGACGAGGCTGGCAATCCAAACTACTGGGAAGCCGCCTATCATGGCGAGGGCGCCGCAGTTAATCGGGTTGATGGGGTTGCCCAGAAGCATGTTGACGACCGTCAAGCCTACGCCCCAAATGAAGCAAGCCCAGACTGCCGACTTCGTGACGCCTTTCCAATAAAGTCCCAACATGAAGGGAGCGAGGAATGCTCCTGCAAGTGCACCCCAAGAGATGCCCATCAATTGAGCGATGAAGGTTGGCGGATTCAGCGCTATCATCAGCGAAATGACGATGAAGAAGACTATCAGAACGCGCATCACAACGACCTTTCTGCGCTCCACCTTCTCGGCCACAACATCGTCGATGCTGCCTTCTTCTACCTCTCCGGGCAAGGATTTCTTGTCGCGATAAATGAGGTCGAGGGTCATGGTGCTCGATGAGGTGAGTACCAAGGAAGCGAGTGTGGACATCGAAGCCGAGAGAACCAGCAGCACGACGAGTGCGATGAGGGCATCGGGAAGCGTGACAAGCATGGCTGGAATAATGCTGTCGAAAGCGATTTTGCCTGTCGCTTCGTTGATGACGGGCTCGTAGAGGCGTCCGAAACCTCCGAGGAAATAGCATCCGCCAGCAATGATGAAGGCGAAGATGGTGGAGATGATGGTGCCACGACGAATGGCGCTCTCGTCGGTAATCGAGTAGAACTTACCCACCATTTGCGGCAGACCCATCGTGCCAAGCGAGGTCAGGACGACAACGCCAAGCAGTCCCCAAGGATCTGGACCGAACCAAGATGCAAAACCACCATTGACTGTCGGGTCAGCATCGGATGGAAGAGTGGCCAACTTCTCTACCGCTGTCACCAATCCTCCCTGCGCATTCAGCACTGCAATGATGACTGCCACGATGCCGAAGAGCATGATGATGCCTTGGATGAAGTCGTTCATCGCGGTTGCTTTGTAGCCTCCGAAGATGACATAGATGGCTGTAAAGGCTGCCATACCGATGACACAATACTCGTATGGAATGCCGAATCCCATCTCGAAGAGACGCGAAATGCCGCTATAAACACCGGCTGTATAGGGAATCAGGAACACGAAAGCGATGATGCTGGCCACGACTCGCAGGTTCTGACTGCTGTAGCGAGTGCCGAAGAAGTCAGGCATCGTGCGACTCTCGATGTGCTGCGTCATCAGTTTCGTGCGCTTTCCCAGCAAAAGCCAGGCAAGCAACGAACCGATTACAGCATTGCCGATGCCTATCCAAGCGCTTGAAAGACCGTACCGCCAGCCGAACTGTCCTGCATAACCGACAAAGACGACTGCCGAGAAATAACTCGTTCCGTAAGCAAACGCCGTGAGCCATGGACCAACGGCACGCCCGCCAAGAACGAAGCCGTCAACTGATTTGGCCTGTTTGTGGGAGTAGATGCCCACGCCAACCATCACGGCCAAGAAGATGATGGTCAGGAATACTTTTATAAACATTATTGTATAGAATTAAATTCGCAACGCTCATGGAAGTTAAAAAGGAAGTTAACTTGCTTCGCTGACTTCGTTGAGCAGAAACTTCGTGGAAGTTAAAAAGGACAATACAACAAGCGTTCCATTCTGTCGTCCAGCACGAAGTGCTTTACTTCCAGCCTGCAAAGCGGGCGTAACTTCCTGTTTTTACTTCATCTATAACTTCCTCTTCTTTAGTTGAACCTTACTTGCAACTGGCATTGGATGCTGTGGTTGGCTCCGTGAACGAACTGAGAGGTGGGGTCGCTCGGACTGCCGGTCAGATAAGCATTCTTGTAAACATATTGCACCTGCAAGCGGCACTTCTTGTAGAACCAGTACTGCAAGCCACCGATGGCTTTGTGCTGGTCCATGCCCAGGTCCGTGTTGAAGTTGAAGAAGTCGTACGAGCCAACCAGCTCCAGCCTCTTCCCCAATTCAGGAGCGCCAAAGCGAGCCAAGGGAACAGCTCCAGTCAGGTAAGCGCCCCAACTGTGCACATCGCCGTCCCAACCATTCAGGTATTCGCCATGCACATTAAAGGCTCTCGACTTGTAGTCAGCACCGATTGTGCAACGATGACGCTTGTAGTCCTGACCAATCGCAATAGTCGGATTGTAGGCAGATTGGGCGACGGCATGACCGCGACCGAACTGTCCTGTCGTGACGATGTTCAGTCCTTGTACTGGACGATATTCGAGTCGGGCAATGATGTCCTTGAAGTTGTTGCCGTCCTTCTTGTTGATGCCTTGGCCGTTCATCACATCCAGCTCGTAGCGGAACTTGCCGTTGTTCGTCTCTCCAAAGAGTGAGAGGCCCAGGTCACGACCATACTGAACGCCCAGCAAGGGGTCGCTGCCGCAGCCCGTCAGGAACGTCACAGCCTCGCTATAGACGTCGATAGCCTCCATCGAAGTAGGGGAGAGGGGGTTCTCGAGCGATAGACCATTCTTGAACTGGCCAAAGCGAATGGTAAGCGCCTTGTTGCGCGTAAGGCGATAGTCCGTGTAGTACTCCTGTACGACGCTCGAGAAGTCGTGCATGAAGAGGAACGACCAGCGGTCAGTAATTTTGGCTTCAGCCCAGAAGAGGACGCGCTTCAGGTCGAACGTGTTCTTGTTCTCTCCGCCCTGATGCGAGTAAGTGTAGCCTGCTTGAGCATAGCCGTGGAGTTTGATGCGGCTCTGCAGTTCCTGGAACCACTTCTTGTCCGTCAGTTTGTTAAACTCTACTCGGCCGTTCTTTGTGATGGTTATGGCCGCTCCATCTGCATTAAGGGAGTCAGATTGCCCCATCGCTGCCGTGCTGCTGAAGATAGCCAGCGACACAGCCAGCGCCTGCTTAAATAAAGTGTTCATTTGTTTAATAATATTGGTTAACTTTGTTATCCGAGTGCAAAAATACAAATAATGATGGACAAAAAGGCATGGAATGTGAACTTTTTTGTATTTTTGTGTTACAAAACGAATGTTTCGGCGTTATATAAGAAAGAGCATGTGAGAAAATGAGTAAGAACTTCTTGATAGCAGCCTACAGGAAGTTGCAGCAGAGGTTGCAATCCGATCTCTCGCATGCGGAAGGCGATGCCCTCCATGATGCCTTTTGTAAACTATGGGTTGCAGACTATCATCCAAGTGGCGAAGAAGAGGGAGAGAAACTGCTTTACCAGAGTATGCGTCGCAGACAGATCAGCCTGTGGCGAGCTGGCAAACGACATCCGCAGGCATCTACCTTAGATGTTCAAATCGAAGACCCGCCTCCTGACAATGATATCGAAGATACATACAAGCGAATATGGGAACTGATAAAGACGCAACTGACACCTCTGCAACAAGATATATTAAAACGCCACGATGTAAACGATGAGACATATAGCGAGATAGCCGACAGACTGGGAATGCAGGAAGCGGCAGTTAGGATGCAACTCAGCAGAGCACGAAAGAAGATAAGAGAAATCTATAAAAAGACAAGGAAATGAAACAGCACGACCTATCATATTGGGAAGACTTGGCAGAGCGCTACTTCCTGGCAGAGACTTCCGAAAGGGAGGAGGTACAGCTGCGTAAGTTCCTTTGCAGTAGTCAGGCTCAAGACCCACGTTTCGACGAGATTAGAGCCACGATGTCTTTTTTGCACGTCTGCCGTCCAAAGAAGGAGATTTCCTATGTTAACCTTCCCTTCAAAGCTATTACTATTGCTGCATGTCTCTGTCTCGCAGCTTTCCTAGGATGGTATCAATATCATCAATACAATATCAGTAGCGTGCGTGTGGCTGGTGAAGAAATAGAAGCAGATGCCTCCATGCTGATGCAGAAGCAAATGGCAGAAATGTTTAACCCCATCGACCAAAGCGAAAGATGAAAAGGATGCTCTTGCTCATATTGATACTTGGTGGTGTGAGCATAGGTGTTCATGCCCAGAAGGGGTTTGCCATACAGGCAGTCTTCGACGAGTACGCGGTAGGAAAGAACGTAACGGAAGTAATGATGGGAGCAGGAAGACTAAAGAAGTACAACCTGAGCCTCTTCCATAGTCTGGAGATAAATAGACCATCAGCCACAGAGAGGCAGCACATTGAAGCATTGGTCCAGACAGATGCAGCCCAAGCAATACTGCAAGAAGAACATGGCGGGCACAAACTCTACGAACTTCCTAAACGCAAAGGGATGCACAGCTACATCTTCTTCCGACAGACCAGCCAGTCTCTTATACTTATATATATAGAAGGGAAAGCCAGTCTCAAGCAAATTGAGTCACATTTCTTAAAGAAACATAACTAAGCACATGAAACATAACAGCACCCTTTACGCAATACTCTCCTTCGTGATGTTCTGCTTCCCATCTTTCCTGAAAGCAGAAAGCGACAGCCTGATGTGGGACTTCTCAGACATTTTTCAGGGCACAAAGGCGAACCCGACTCTTCCTTCGTCGCTGGAGGGCTGGAAGGAGCATCTTGAACTCTTTGGCAGGAACATACCACAGGAAGAAGTGTTCCTCCACATGGACAACACCTGTTACTTTGCTGGTGACACGCTCTACTTCAAGGCATACGTCCGTCGAAGCGACACAGGCAAGCTCACGAACCTGAGTCAACTGCTCTATGCTGAACTCTGGAATCAGGAAGGCTATATGCTGGAGCGGCATCTGGTGAAGTTGAAGGACGGGCAGGGTGCTGGCTCATTCGTGCTGAACGATTCACTCTATGGTGGTTTCTATGAACTGCGAGCCTACACGCGTTGGCAATTGAACTGGGGTGAGTATCAACACCCTCACACCTGGCCAGCCGAGCAGTGGTTCTTCAACAAGAAGATGGCCAAGGAGTTCTATCGCGACTACGAGAAACTTTACTGCCGCATCTTCCCCCTCTATGATAAACCTGAGGTACCAGGCGTCTATAGCCACGACTTGACGGAACGTCCGCACATGCGCTATTTTCGTACGGAAGTGAAGAAGGCTCCACCCGTCCTGAACTTGTACCCTGAGGGTGGCGTGATAGTGGAAGGCACGAGGGCACGGGTTGCCTTCGAGGCGAACGAGGCAGATGGCGAGCACTTATCTGGCACAATGCGACTCTATGGCAAGGGAGGTCGCCTGATTCAGGAATGTCGGACAGAGAATCGCGGACGTGGAACGCTGGAGTTCGACTACGAGCATGGCGTAACCTATTCAACTATCTTCACCAGTGACAGCAATGCCGTAATACGCCAGCGAATGCCAAAAGCCGAGACAGACGGATGTGCTGTTCGGGCAGATGTGTTGGACGACAAGTTGCTGCTTTCTCTACAACCTCGTGGTGAGGCAGCTAACGAGACTTTGGGCGTTACAGTCATGGTGGGAGGTGCCCTGCATTACTTCCAGAAGTTCCGCGCTCAGGACACGCAGATAAGCATTCCGACGGATTCGCTTCCAACTGGTGTGGCTCAGATAACGGTTTATAATGCCCAAGGTCGCGTGTATAGCGACAGGCTTTGTTTTGTCCGACATCAAAAGGACATCGATGATGCCGATATGCATTTTGGTGACATCAAGACAACTTATGAGCCTTTCGATTCCATACATCTCTCTGTACAGAACCCTATGGCAGCGGGCTCGACAATCTCGTTGGCTGTACGTGATGCTTCCACATCCGAGTACCTTTATGACAGCAGTAACATCTTGACTGAGATGCTGTTGTGTAGCCAGATACGAGGCTTCGTGGAGCAGCCTGACTACTATTTCGAGGAAGATGACGAAGAGCATCGTCGCCATTTAGACCTTTTGCTGATGGTGCAGGGATGGCGACGCCACAACTGGATAACGATGGCCACGCCTGGCATCTTCCGCATCAACCATCCCATAGAGAAGACGCCAGTCTATTTCGGTGCTGTCTATCGCTATGTAGCCATAGGTCACGAAGGCTGGGATGGTTGGGGCAACATGACCGACCAGGAAATCAAGAAGTACGACTTCGCAAATCCTGTGGGCGGTGAGTGGTTTTCTTCTCGTCTCAGGAAACCTCAAGGCATGATACCTCTATTGGGTAATGCAGGCGAGGAGCGCGACAAGCACAATGCCTACAGCTATCTCCTGAAGGACAACGAGTCGGCTTCTTTCGACGGACGTAACTATTATGATGAAGGCAACCTGAAGCGTGAGGTGCGCGTCCATGCAGAGTATCGTCAGATGTCGACTATCGGCTTGAAGAGCGTCTATGGCGACATCACGACAAAGAAAGGACGCTTCGTGCTCGAACTTCCTGGCTTCTATCACGATTGCATCCTGGATCTGTCGGCTTCAGATACGACGAAGTGGAAGTTGTCGAAACCGGAAAGCAAGAAGACGAAACGTCTGTTGCGCAAACGCAAGAAGAAACTCGACAAAGGCCGTGCTGTTCCTTCGCTTGAGCATCAGTGGATAAAGCCGACCGAAACAGAATATCCCGAGTTCTATGTTCGTCTGACGCCCTATCATCCTCGCTTCTGCAAGCCGTTCAGCTATTATCATACGCACGTAGCACCACCTCGTGAAGGCACAGTTTTGATTCCTTCTCTTCGTACAGGTCAGACGCTTGCTCAGGTGACGGTCCGTTCCAAGCATGGTGGTCTGCGAGACTTCGACCCCTCGCATCCTGCTATTACTCGCGATGCTTACGAGACATTCAATGAATGTGTGGATGCAGGTTTCACGCCAGGCTGGTTCCCTGGTCCGCAATCTTTTGCAGAGTGGACGAAGCGGCTTTATGTGGGCGACATGAATATGTATCGCGATTACACCACATATGCTGGAGCACAATTTTCAGCGCAAAGATCTGCTTTTGAAGGTTGGAGCAGTGGCGAGAGTTATGGAGGCTTCTATAATTACGGTGGTTGGATGGGACGCGACTCCAGAGACAATTACCACGGAGCAGGGCGCTTTGGTGGAACCGTTCTCGACAATGAACAGTATCTTTCCCTTAGACCCGATAACTCGTGGTCTGCGCGTTACAGATGGCCTGATCCTGCTGACTATGTGGGTGGTTCGTATGTTGCAGACACTTATTCCCGTCGTGGCGGAGGTTGGAGCACTTCAAACATAGTGGCGTACTCGCTTACAGGCCTTGATGTCACAACGCAGTCGCTCAACTTCCTGCGCTCGCTTCGTTCGGTTAAGCTCATTACCGACTATGCACCTCGCATGGAAGGCAGCCGTCGCTATTGGGGAGCCAACCAGCCGACTGTTGACATCGGATTAGATCCCTTGACAGAAGGTGTTCGTCCTACTTATCGCGACCGACACTTCGTCCTGCATGGCTACGACGTCAGCGAGGAGTTCTATAGCCCCTGCTATCGCCAGCGTCCGCTTCCATCTCTTAAAGATTATCGTCGCACCCTCTATTGGAACCCCAATCTGGAGCTTGACGAGAATGGTCACGCCGACGTTACGCTATGGAACAACAGCCTCTCTACAAGCATTACCGTAAGTGCTGAGGGTATAACACCATCGGGAAAGGTGTTGACAGGCATTAGCTATCCGGAAGACCGTTAGATATGAGGACATTTCTTACTATAATATTGTTCGGATTTTCAAGCCTGACTCAAGCACAGGAATTGACTGATACCCTGACTGCTGTCGTTGTGGATGCAGAGACTCGAGAGCCTGTACCGTATGTCAGCATTTATGTCTCTTCCTCATGTGGCACCATCAGCAACTACGATGGCGAGTTTTCGCTGCAATGCCTCCCCTCCGATGTGCTCCGCATCTCTAGCATCGGTTATAAGAAAGTCAGCCATAAGGCCTCCGAGCTTCCTGACACCATTCTTCTGAAGCCTGTCGCCTCTACGTTGCGCGAGTTGACAGTGGTGGGCAACGACGATGTCCTGTATCGGCTGGTTCGCAAAATGCTGAAAGAAGCCAATAAGAATAAGAAGGCAGAGGCTGACTACTTCTTCCGCCTTACTACGCAGTACCCGGGAACCGACGAACTGGCGGAGGCTTTTCTGAGTGCCAAGTCATGTGTGCAGTTGCGCAATATGACTTTCCATAGCGGCAATCGCGGTATGCTGAAGGAACCCGGTGTTCTTGACAATCCCGACCTGAAAGGTTTGGGACATACCAACATGCATTCTTTCCTGTATCTTGCTCCCGTACTTGCATACTACAACGAGTGGGACTTCGCCATTGTTCCTGCCGACATCGTGCTGAGCAGGCGAGGGAAACTCTACGACGTCTCGTGTACAGCATTCACGGAAGAAGACGGCACGGAGATACGCAGGATTCAAGTAATGGGGAAACCCGCTAGTGCCGACTACGTTATCCTTGATGGGACGCTCTATGTCGATTACAAGAAGTGTCGGTTGCTGCGCTTCGACGGACTGGTGCGAGGGCTGTATCTCAGGGCTTTCGATGATGCACGACGACGTGTGACCATCGACACCGTCAGGTGTGAGTTACATGTCGATTATCGCCACGACCACGGCTTTACCGAGATAGCCAATATGTCGGGCATAGTAGTCAGAGACAAAGTCATGCTCAGGTACTTGCTCTTCAATCTGGGTGACAAGGGAATGATGTTCACGAAGTCGAAGCGGGTGGGCAGTAATATGCTTCGTACAATCGATGAAGTCGGGTACGACTCCCTGCTTTGGACTACGGCGGACATCGTGAAGCGTACCAAGTTGGAGGAAAGCATCGCCTTCGGGGACACAACTTTTCACATGCCAAACAAATCGAAGTACGACGTAGCCCTCTCTCAGCAAGAACGCGAAGCCAATGCTTTCCTGCGAGACGCCATCCGTCAGCTCAAGGCAGGCACCATGCAACTGCATCGCGGCCTGCCGCAGAAATAGTTGAGAGTAATCCCCGCAAACTTTCATGGAAGCCTTTGAACTGTATACTTTCCACGTATATAGTTATCTAATGAAGAAGTTGATTCAATCTGTTTGACAACAGGTGTGCCGTTGACTTCATCGAAATCCATCCGATAGTGTTGGCAGAGGGTGTTGCTTGGTATAAAAGCCTCCGCGTTATCACAACGCAGAGGCTTTGTGGTTTCGTTTACTAGCATGAAACGAAATAACCTTTTTCTGTTAGGACATTTCATATATATAACGCCACAGAGCGACTTTTGTAACACAGAACAGGATATGGTTAATAATTTTTAACAAACATGCGGGATGTTAGTACATACAAAGAAAGGCGGCAGCCCTCAGAAATGATTCATAATTTTAAATCTAAAGCCAATAATTCTTCATTCTTCTCTCTTAATTCTCAAATTCTTTGTAAATTTGCACGCAAATTTGCAATGAAGCGCTTAATGAACAGCAAGAAAAAGAAGAAACTGAGGTGGTTCGTCCCTGCCGGTATGGAGCCGACGGAAATGGACCTGAAGATAATGGCTTGGGAGGCGAAAGGCCGGCTCGTGCCCACTCCAAGCCTGATTCGCACTAAGGAACAGATTGAAGGCATCCGCAAGGCTGGCGTGCTCAACACGGCCGTTCTCGATGCTGTGGCTGCCCAGATTCGCGAGGGAATGAGCACAGCTGAGATTGACCGCATCGTCTATGACTACACCACTCAGCACGGTGGCATCCCTGCTCCGCTCAACTTCGAAGGCTTCCCAAACAGTTGCTGCACCAGCATCAACGATGTGGTCTGTCACGGTATTCCCAGTGAGGACGACATTCTGGAAGAGGGTGACATCATCAATGTGGACTGTACGACCATCCTCGACGGATACTACGCTGATGCCAGCCGTATGTTCATCATCGGCAAGACCAGTCCTGAACGTCAGCACCTCGTGGATGTGGCGTGGGAGTGCCTCAAGATAGGCGAGCAGGTCTGCTCGGAGCCTTACGTCTTTGTGGGTGACCTGGGCAACGCTATCGCCAAGCATGCTCACAAGAACGGCTACAGCGTGGTTCGCGACCTTTGCGGGCATGGTGTGGGCATCGATTTCCACGAAGAGCCCGATGTGGAGCACTACGGCAAGAAGGGCACTGGAATGCTCCTCGTTCCAGGCATGACGTTCACCATCGAACCCATGATAAACGGCGGCGACTGGTACGTTTGTGGCGACGCTGAGGACGAGACGGAATGGATTGTCCTGACCGAAGACGGAGCAGACAGCGCTCAATGGGAACACACATATCTGATGACCGAAAACGGAGTGGAAGTGCTGACGCATTAAGGCACTGACCCCCTAACCCCCTTTAGGGGGAACTTTTTGACAAAGAATGTATGAGAAAAAATATTGACGATATAGAAATCTCTTCTCCCCCTAAAGGGGGTAGGGGGGTCTTCATTCTCGGCATCGAGAGTAGTTGCGACGATACTTCTGCAGCTGTCATTCGTGATGGCGTTCTGCTCTCGAATGTGACGGCCAGTCAGGCTGTGCACGAGGCTTATGGTGGCGTGGTGCCTGAATTGGCGAGCCGTGCCCATCAGCAGAACATCGTTCCTGTTGTGGATGCAGCATTGAAGCAGGCTGGAATAGAACGCGAGCAGTTGAGCGCAATTGCTTTTACGCGAGGCCCTGGACTTCTGGGTTCCCTGCTTGTCGGTGTGTCGTTCGCAAAAGGACTGGCAGCCTCGCTCGGCATTCCCATGATTGACGTCAACCACCTTCACGGCCACGTCTTGGCGCACTTCATTCATGCTGAGAACGATGATTACATTTCGCCTGAGTTCCCTTACCTCTGTCTTTTAGTGAGTGGAGGCAACAGTCAGATTGTTCTCGTCAAGAGTTACAAGGATATGGAAATCATCGGTCAGACCATCGACGATGCGGCTGGAGAGGCCATCGACAAGTGCTCGAAGGTGATGGGCTTGGGCTATCCAGGCGGACCGATTATCGACAAGTTGGCGCGTCAAGGCAATCCCGATGCGTTTACCTTCTCCAAGCCCAACATCCTTGGCTACGACTATAGTTTCAGCGGCTTGAAGACCAGCTTTCTCTACAACCTTCGCGACTGGATAAAAGACGACCCAGACTTCATCGAGCACCACAAAGCAGACCTTGCTGCTTCGCTCGAAAAGACCATTGTCGATATCCTGATGAAGAAGCTTCGACTGGCTGCTAAAGACTTGAAGATTAGGCAAGTAGCCGTGGCTGGTGGTGTTTCTGCCAATACAGGCTTGCGCAATGCTTTCCACGACTATGCCCGTCGTTATGGCTGGAAGATTTTCATTCCTCGCTTCAGCTACACCACAGACAATGCCGCCATGATTGCCATTGCAGGCTACTTCAAGTACCTCGACAAGGACTTCTGCCCCATGTCAGCCCCCGCTTACAGCCGAGTTGCAGAATGACGTATCCCTAATCCTTAATCCTTAATCCTTAATCTTCCTCCCCTTCTTCTTCGCTCGATGGAAGAGTTCCTGCCAGCGGCTGAAGTCGCGCTGGAACTTGATGCCGATGCCTTGAGTGGTGAGCGATGATTGGGTGAAGTAGCGGTCGTTGGTCTGGTTGTAGGCTTTCAGCGAGAACGGACTGCGTGGTGAGAGTCGGTACTGGATGTCGAAGTCGCCGATGAAGTTGTTGCTGTTCATCTTGTACTTGTTCTCGCGATAGCCGAAGTTGCCGTTGAACTGGAGTCTGCCGCTCAGCATCTTGCCGCTCACGAGTGCCTCAGCATCCAATTCCTGCCAGCCTTCTTCGCCAGTTCGAAGGTTAGTGCCAAACGTCCAGCCTGTTCCACCAAGGGCTTGCGACATGATCTGGTTGAAGCGTGAACTGAGAGCGCTGCTCAGGACGGAGTTCATCGCCAGTCCACCTTGCGTTTGCTTCTTGTCGAGGAAACTGCCGTAACTGTAGAACCTGCCAACGCCAAGCAGATAAATCGCTTGCATGTCGCGCTCCTCTTCGCTGCTCAACATCGAGCGCACCATCTGCTTCTCGTCCTCGTTTGCGTTGGGGATGTCGAAGTCGAAGCTGATGACTGGCTCTCGCGCAATGCCTCCAATGTTCATGATGCAATCGACGCGCGTATTGGAGAGACCAAGACCTGTGGCTGAGAGGTCGTCGAGCGAGACGTTGGGTACCGTGTGTTTGGCAGTCAGATTGAGTGCAGCCTGCATCGCGTCACCACCAAAGACGATGGTTCCGTCGGGCTGGAAGGTAAAGTCTTTGCGGATGAGGTCGCGAATGGACATGCGATAGTTGCCTTCCGTAACGCGATAAGTGCCAAAGAGTTGGAAGCGCCCCTTGTTGTAGTAGTTGGCTCTGAGACGTCCATTGCCGTAAAGCGAGATGTTGTCACCCGTTCGAGGGTCCATCAGGATGCGTATCTGGGCATTTGGATTGGCATTGATGTCGAAGTTGATATGCATGTCAGCAGAGCCCGTTTCCTCTTCTGCAAGGCTTGTTGTGGAATGCGTCTGCGTCGTATCACTCTTGGAATAATAGGTGATGAAGTCCGTCTCTGCAACTGTTCCAGTTGTTGCCGTATTGTAGTTAATCGTGGTTCCAGGCATGGGTGTCGCAGCCAAGTCGATGTTCACCTTGCCAGGCTCGCCGCTCAAATGCACTTTGGCATCGGCATAGACTGTGCCAAAGAAACTCATGCTGCCTTGTGTTGGGAAGTTGTAACCCAAGATGTTGTGGCCATCGATGTTGACATCAAAGCGCAGATTCTTGAGCGAGTTGTGCATCAGATGTGCATCGACGAGGGCAGTATGCTCGCTCATGCCAGGCATTCCCAAGTAGTCGTAGAGACGGGCTCCACGTATCCAGATGTTATCAGGCCGCAAGATGACGCTGTCGCCAGCAAGGTGGTAGTCCGTTCCTGTTGCCAGAATGTGTGTCTTGAACTCGTTGATGAACATATCGCCCTCAAGGTTGACGAACTTGAAGGGACCATAAACGCGCGTCCATCCTGAGGCTCGTCCCTGCAGATTGCTGAAGATTCCGCCCGTATATTTACTAAGGAAAGAGAGGTCTATGTGGCTTGTCTGGATGTTCAGGTTCAGTCCGTCGTCCATTCCTTTGCCAGGAATGATGGTGCCACTCACTTGTGTTCTGTGCTGAGGCAACGGTCCTCGCATGTCAGCCTCCAGTATGACGGCTCGTTCCTGCTTGCCCCAATTGCCGTAGAGGTCCATGTTTCCGAGGTTGGCAGCGTTGAAGGTGAAGTCTTTTACCTGCAGGAAAGCGTCGGCAAAAGGCTTCTTCATGAGCGATGTGGCATAGATGCTGCCCGTCACTCGTCCGTCGAAATCCACTTTGTGGAAGTTGACGAGGTCCATGATGTATGAGATGTCGATGTCTTGCAACTCAGCACTCAGGGTATCGGAGGCAAGGTCGGAGACTCTTCCACCCAACTTGATGTGTCTGTCGCCTTGGCTGATGGACAGATTCTCCACATCGACGACCTTGTCGTGATACTTGATGGTGGCTGGTTTGATGCTCCAAATCGAGTCGCCAATCACGATGCTCGACTTGTTTATCCTGGCATCGATGGCAGGCTGGCCAGCAAGGTCGCGACGGATATTGCCGGTCAAGCTGATGTCGCCTGCATTCGAGATGGTTCCCTTGTTGTCCCAACGCAACCTGGACGTCACTTTGTCGTCCTTCGCATAAGCATCGAGGTTGATTTCAACAGGCTTTCCCTTGATGAGGCGTTCCCCTTGCAGACTGGCTTGAATGGCTGAGTTTCCAGCTTCAGCACGACAATCTATGTTCTGCAAATCCTGCCCAGCAAACTCGAGTCTGGGAATGTGCATTTGCAGGGCAATCTGTCCAATTGCATCATTTATCGTGCCTTCGAAGGTGCTTCGTGCTGGCAAGCGCAGACTCGAGCCCAGCAGCCTTTCCGCAATTGCTGTGTCCTGAACCTGAACGAGGAAGCGGAAGTCGTTTCCTGAGGACTGTTTGTGGCCCTCGCTTATCTTGAAGAGGCTGGGCAGATTCTGCTTCAAATGTCCTGAGAAGGAAGCTGGCAACGTCTTCCAATTGATGTCGCCATCGGCTTTAACGCGAAGGAAGTCGCTCTCCAAAACGAGATGCTGACCGCTTTCCGACTTGTAACTTTCGAGCCCGATGTTGCCCACCTTCAGCGTTCCCTTGTCTTCCGAAGTGACGGTCAAGTCGCTGAGTTCCATGTCGCCCTGCAGGTTGTTGAGGCTTAAGTCGCTGAAATTCGCCTTGATAAGGCCGCTGAATCGTTCGCCTTCATACTTTTTCGTGAGGCCCATCTTGTGTGGTTCGAAGTCTTCCAACTGCGCTTGGCAGAGGAGCGAACGTTTTCCGTTGACCGTTGACCATTGACCATTGACCATTGCCAACCCGTTGGGCTCGTCAATCTTCAACTCTCCGCCGATTGATTCGCCGTCGATGGTAGCCGTGAATGGTATGTTGCGATGCTCGTATCCCCTGAAGATGAGGCTGTTAAGCAAACCTTTCGCCGTGAGTTTAGGCTGCCTTCCTTTGCCTGGAAGAGTGCCTGAAACGTGCGTTTCTACAGAAAATGTCGTATTTTTTCCGTCACCTTGCAAATCGAGCAGATTGCCCAACCGGAAATCTTTGGCTGCGACTATCGCATCAACTGTCTGCATGTCCGCAAGACTCCCTTCAATCGAGACACTTCCCTGCTCACTTTCCGTCAGCAGATTCGTTTGCAAATGCTTGTTCTGCCATGCAATCGAGCCAGTCGTTTTCGTGCTTCCGAGTCGAGTGAGAATGGGGCTGAGTTCGCGAGCCTGACCTTGCAGATTCTCTGTCAGGAACTGCTGGAACGCTGCTCCAGTCCGCAAATCCTTGATGTTGGCAAACACCGAAGGATTGTCCTTGATGTCCTGAATCGTAGCGTCACAAAGCAGTGAAATGTTGCCCTGATTGTCTGAAACAGAGATGTTTGGCAGTCGAATGATGTTGTTCGACAGGCTGGCTTCGGTCGAGAGATTGATGATGTCGCCAAAGTTGGCCAGTTTCGGTACGAAGCACGACAGGTCGCGTGGACAGAACGAACCTTTCAACATTGAACATTGACCATTGACCATTGACCATTTTTCTGGCGCGTGGACTTGAATGTTGTCAGCGGATATGTTCGAGCCGGGCAACTTTAACAGGAAATTCTGAACGCTTGCAGAATGCTTTCCGGCTTCTGCTACGAGTGAAAGATGCTGGATATGCAGCCCGCTCTGCTCGCGGAAAGAGAGGTTTCTCAGGTCGAGCGAGAGCGAATCAGGCTTGATGAAATGCACCTTTGCCGTTAAGCTTAAGTCCTTCAGATGCAGATGGTTCATGTCGAACCCCCTTTGTTCGGGTCTCTCCCCCTTTATGGGGGAGCTGGAGGGGGTCTTGTCGAACTGCAACTCTCCTCGTCTCACCACCAAAGCACCTATTTTGAGGTCGAGTGGGGTAGTGGTCGTGTCGTTCTTCGAGAAAGCGTCTATGAGGAACTGGAAGTTGAAGGGTTGGTCGCCGTTCTTGTAGATTTTGGCTTTCGCGCCGATAAGTTGCGCCCCACTTATGCGGATTTTCTTCTCGATGAGGGGCATCAAATCGACCTTCGCAGCGATTCGAGAGGCTTGGAGCATCAAGGTGTCTTGGTGGTCGTAAAGTTTCACGTTATCCAATACGATGCGCCCTAACATGTTCAGTTTCAGTTTCTTGATGCTGACTTCACTCTTCACCTTATCCGACAACATGCGCGACGCAACCCCAGCACTCCAGCTTTGGAAGGCGGGGAGGGACGTTAGCAGCAGCAAGGCCAAGTAGATGCCAGCCAGCAAGCCAACGATGATGCGGAATATATATTTAAGTGCTCGGATAAGCGACCTGCGTTAACGGTTTCAATTTGCAAATTTACGAAATATTCGCCGCAACACAAAAGAAAACAAGATTTTCTTTTGAAAAATGAGAAGGATTAGGTTTTGAAATGAGAGTCAAAACGCAATATTTGTTCGAAAAACCTTTTACAAAAAGCGCTTTTTCAGCACTCGAAAAATGATTAAAAATGTTGTAAAGATTTTTTCCTCGAGTCAAATTTTCTGCTTCGAAGTGGAGATTTTTCCAACTTCACACGTGAAGTTTTCAAAGTTCACACGTCGATTTTGCCAACTTCACACGTCGAGTTGACCCACTCGACACGTCGAATTTCTGCATAAAACACGTCTAATCACCCACTTTATGCAGTCATATTTATGCGACACATTGCTTAAGTCCCTGATTTTGAGCAAAACCTTATGCGCTCTGACAATCGAAAAAATTCAGCCTCCACTCGTCTCGCTCGCAAATAAGCGATTCTCAGCGTGTCAGTTTCTGCAAAAATCTTGACAAACTTAGCGCTTCTGTTTACAAAACTCGCCTAAAAGATGTATGAAAAACGAGCGCCAACGTAAGCGAAAGGATCTGGTGTGCAGTAAATTAAGTCCAAACCAAGAGCGAAGTTTTTATGCAATTGAACGCCTAAATTAAGGTCAATTCCAAGGCGATGATAGCAGCCGCCGAAGTCATAGAGAAACGAGTAACCCAGGCTTAAGTCTCCATAGCCTCGAAACCATTTATGGGAAGGCGTATAACCACGAACGCCAACTAGCTTTAAGTTGATTAGGCTAACATCTGCAGGACTGCTGAAATTATTCATGTAGGAAATGCCAATGATGTTCCAGCCAACATACTGGCTGAACTCTCGCCTCAGTTGATAGCCAACGCCCCAACCAGCTCCAATATACAAGTCTGCTTCGTGCGTGAACTTCTTTTTTGCGATGAGTTCCTTGTAATAGTCTGTTTTGGCAGTCTGTTCGCCACTGTTCTGTTCCGCATTCAACTGCGCAAGTAGGGTGAAAGAATAGGCCATCAAAGCCAACAGGATGAGAGTCTTCTTCATTTTTATTGTTAGGAAATGAATAACTTTTCGTGTTTTATCTATGCTGCAAAGGTACATCTTTATAATTAAAGAAGCAAATAATCGAGGATTTATTGTAGTTTGAAAGGCAAATCGCTCCTGATAGTATTGGATTACGAATCTTAAGAATCAGCCCATTCTATACAACAAATCGGCTCAGGTTACCAACGAACTTGAGCCGATTTGCTTGAAGAGATTTTGTGCTTAACTCTTTCTTATATGTTGACCTTGCGGGTGCGGAGAACGTTGCCGTTCTGCATCTTGATGATGTAGGTTCCGCGTGGAGCATTAAGTGACATGCGGCTGGGGTTCTTGACGAAGCGGAGCAACTTGCCGTCGGTGGTGTAGATCCATGCTTTCTCTACGTTGGAGAAGCTGAGGATGCCGTCGCGCATAGTAACCTCTGAGGCCTGCCCAACGATGTTGTGAACTGCATCGTCGTCGTTTATCAAGCCCTCCGGTTCGTCGGCAATGCCTTCGTCGTAGATGCTTGCTGGCGGTTGACGCTGTGGATTGTCGCCGCTGACCTCGATGCTCAAGTCGAGAGAGAAGCCCTTGCTGGTAAGTCCGACGGGACCTGGATGCGGGAACCATGCATCAGAGAAGACAATACGGATGCGACTCTCACCACACACAGCATCGGTCGGCACGGTGAACGAGAATGGCTTCAGGTTATCGACATTGTTTTTCTTTTGGTTAGAGATGCCCTGCTCCACGATGACTTCGTCGGTTCCGCCCTCGAAGAAGCCGTTGATGTTCCAGTCAGCATATCCTTTCATGACGCAGTATTGCAGACCGTCGCTATGCGTGAAATAGCTGTAGTTGATGTTGATGACATCACCTTGACGGGCCTTGATGACGGTTGTCTGAGTGGCATCGACGTAGTTGAGGTCTTCCACAGGACCAGCTTGGTTGCAAGTGTAGTTGCAGTTGGTAATGCTGGCTCCCGTGCTTGTTATTTGGGTGAGGAAGCGAGATGTGATGGCCGTCTGATAGCCTTCGGAACTGGGATTGAGTTCGCTCACACCATACGCTACACCACTTGAACTAACTTCTGGCACATTGCTGCTACGACCAACGGCAATCCATTGAGGAGCAGAATAGGTCTTGAGGTCTGTGCTGACAGCCCGTACACCAAAGTAAGGCTGCTCGTCCTCTGCCATTGGCACATCGCCTACGAAGGCAGACCATCCTTGAACATGACTGACGACGCTGATGCGTCCTTCTGGTCCATTCTTGTAGAGCACCTCAAAGTGGTCGATGTCGGCATCGTCGTTGTAGAGCAAACCTGTTGCTGGCACTTCTCTGTCGAGACTCCAGTTGAGTTTCACGCTCAAGCGGGTTGTGGTTTCCTTCTTTACCTCAGCCAAGAGATCCTTCACTTCTGCAGGACGAACAGTAGCGGCATCGTTAATCTGCAACTCGCCCACATATATCTTATAGTCGGCTGTAACATCTGTCATGCGCAACCCGATGAAATCTATCTGGTCTGTTGGGCTGATGCCAGTGAGTTCGATGGTTTTCTCCTCCCAAGTCTTGTTCATGGTTGTACCAACAGGGAACGCCTTCCACTGATTCCCCACCTTGACGATGAGGGAAAGATGTGTTTCCGTCTCAACCTCCTTGCCTGTCTTCACAGCAATCTTAGCGTAAATGTTGTCGGAGCTTGCAGTGAGGGCTGTGCGGAACAGAATGATGTCGGCACTGCCAGAACCTGTACCAGTCAGTCTGAGACAAGAACCGCCCATATAAGCATCTTCGATGGTGAACTCGGGATTGATGACGGCTGTTGGCGTTGTCGTGCCTGCAGCGTATTGCAACCAACGGTAAGTCGGCACGATGTCTTGAGTGGAGAGATTGTACCAGTTGCCATGTGTCCGCTTTCCTTTGTAGGCATAAATCTCGCCAATGCCTGTATTGAAATATGTATGGAAGGGAAGTTTCCCTTGAATGCCGGAGCGCTCGGGGAAGTATGTTGCCAAACCACCAAAGCCAGAAAGTGGCGGAGTGGTTCCGTTCCATCCCCATTCATTGCCTGTGTTCTTCATTGTTGGACGGTTTGCCGGATTGCGGTTACCTCCAGACATAGTGCGTTCCAACAAAGCCTGATAGTTGGCTTGGAAGTCTTTTGCATCTGTGCCGTCGTTGTAGCTCCAGAAGCGGCTGTTGGCGTGCTCTCCCCAAAGAACTGCACCGATGTCCTTTCCTGCAAGGTTGGTCCAGCTACGGTTCATGTTGACAATCCACACGCCAGCATAAAGTCCGTCAGTGGTTCCCATAGCATTCTTGGCGACATTCTCGGAAGAGGTCATGTAGCGGCCAGAGATAAAGTCTCCTCCAGAATAGTTGATGAAAGTGTCGGCAGTACGACCTTCGGAATTGCCGAACAAAGCATTGGAATTGCTGGCAGAAAGAGAACTGTTCTGCGTGTAAAGGCCGATGTGGAAGTTGTTGAATCCACGAGCCTCTGCTTCTTTATAAAGTGCTTTGTGGAAGGCAATCATGTCGGCATTGTCGTAGCCCGCAGCCTCGAAGTTGTAGTTGAAGCCATCGCTGCCGAAGAATTGCAGCAGACTGATGAGGGGCTTGACATACTTATAGGTTCCGTCGCCGTTCTTCGTTGTCACCAGTGCCATCCATGATGTAGGTTGCGAGCCTGCGGTCCACGACTCAAAGAACTTGATGCCGGAGAGGATGTCTGTTCCGTTCTGATGAGCTGCATCCACCCATGCTCCTGGAGCCTGGAACAGACCGTGGTTCCATGAACCGAAGAGGTGGGTGTAGTTCCACATAGTAAAGGTGTCGTCGCCCGTGTTTGTTCCAGGATAGCCACCGATGAGCTTGGCTGTACCCATTGGGATGTTCATCCAAAGTCGGCGTGTATTCTTGACTCCGGAAACCAGTTGGTTCGCCTGGTCGTTGATGAGCGCATGGGGTCGCACATGTGAGCGGACAAACTCGATGTCCATCATGTTGAACCCAGCGGCCTCAAACTCAGCGGTTGTCGGATATTGACGACCTTGTTGCTGAGCATCATAAAAAAGATTTAGAAGCTTCGTCTCGTTGAATGGAGAAAAATCAAAGAGTTCCTTCGAAGCCGAAGGATCGTACTCTTGCGCTTGAGCATTTTGTATGTATCCAAAGCAGGCCAACACAAGAGCAATAAACATGGTACTTCTTTTCATGTGATATAGTGTTTAGAGGTTAGTGTTTAGAGGTTAGAGGGGGTCTTTTTCCACATCCCACCACAGTCGTGTTGCTTGCAAGTCCGGCCCACCAAGGGCTTTCAGTCCTGTAGCCTGAATGTCCGAGACTGATGCATCGTCTGTATTGGGGAAGGGAGCACGACGAAGAATATCACCATACTTGAGGCTACCGTCGCCTTCGTCTGCATTCAATACAGGGAAAAGCTTGGGATAACCTGTGCGTCGCAAATCCACCCAAGCCTCGTTGGGGTAGGGGAAGCTGGCAATGTACTTCTGTGTGATAATCTTCTCCAGCTTTATTTCAGGGCTGTCGCTTTCGTCCCATTTTACGCCAATCTTGGTGGTGCTGGGTTCGTCTTCGACATTGCCTAACGGATCGTGATAAGTGTAGGGTATAGGAGCGGTACGTTCCATGTATTCGCTCATCATGTTTGTATAGTTATCGATAGCCTCGACGTAGTTTCGGTCGTAGATGTAACCTTGACGGATGCCTCGCTCATAGAAGAACTGTGCCGTTCCGCCCATGTTCCAACCACGAAGAGCACCTTCGGCACGCAAGAAGTCCACTTCGGACATCTTCATGATGTACAAAGGAGCGTCGAACATATCGTCCTTCTCGAAGACGCTGCAGCCCAACATTGGGTTCGAGGCTGCACTTTGGCCCATACCGGGATGAATGCCTTCACGAAGTCCCACGATGCGCGTATCAGGCTCCAGCACCTCGCCCGTCTTAGCATTTATCATTCGCGAACTATTGTTCTTGAACAGCGGCATATCTCCTGTAACGTAAGGGTGTTGCAGACTCATCAGCAAGCTTTCGAAAGATGCACTGAGTCGGGCATCACCCCAAGTAATCCAGATCATGTTCAACGGATGCGAGAAACCCAACTGCGACTCCAAAAGGGCAAACTCCTGATCCTCGCTCTCTATCACACCACCAGCGATGGCTTCCTCTGCCCAAGTCTTGGCTTCATCAGGAATCTTCTTGGCACAATGGATGGCGATACGGAGTTTCAACGAGTTGGCCAAACGAATCCAGGACTTCACGCCAGTCTGACCGGTATATTTGTCCTTGCTGATTTCCAGGTTCTCGTACATCAAAGCTTGAAGCTTTGCTTTGTACCAATCGGGACGAGCCTCGTAGTGCAGCAAGCAACGGTCTATGTCGTGAATGTGCTTGATGATGGCACGATAGACGGCTTCCACTCCGTCATAAGTGAAAGGTGCTTCCTGCCAGTTCGAGAGGAACTTGAAGTAGGGAGTGGCTCCGTGAATGTCGATGATTTCCTGCGATGCATAGTCGAACATCAGCAGGTATATGGCCTTCATTTCGGGGATGGAGTCGATGTCGGGATGGTTCAGCATTGGCACAATGGCATTCTTTACCATCAGATACATACTGTTGGGGCCTGGATTGAATTCCGCACTGATGTCGTAAGTCGATTGCAACGTGCCGTACATGAAATCGTAGTGAGGCACTGTGGTATACTGAGCATAATTGTCCGGACCGAGTGAGTACTGGCGTTGGTAAGCATGCTCGCCCGGATAGTTTCCTTCCTTACCTCCTCGCAAAGCATACTGTCCGCCTTTAGCTTGACGAAGATAAGTCTGCAGATTGTTCAAAGCCTTGTCGAACCCAGCCTCTGTGATATTTACATCGTAATTCAATATCTCTGCTGTGCCGTGATAGACCTCATCATCAAGCGCGACTTGATTGTAAGAGAGTGTGCTGACTGGGTCGTCGAACCCATAATCCATGCATGAGCCAAATCCCAAAGAAAGAACAACGGCAGCAAGTTGTAGAATGTATTTATTATGTTTCATGGTTATTTTTTCACCTTTTATTGAAATTTTGGAAGTAGTTAAGTAGCCAGTAGTTAAGTAGTTATGCCGATACATTCAGTCGCTGAAACATTTGGCTTAACTACATAACTACTTAACTACTGATTACTTTGATTTTTCACCTTTTCAATTTAGTAAGTTAGTTTCACATTAAATCCGATAGAGCGGGTGGAGGGCATATTGAAGAACTCGAAGCCTCCCAAGCCATTACCGGTAGAGAGGGAAATGTCGGGGTCAACTGGAGCGTCCCGATAGATGAAGAACAGGTTTCTTCCGATAAGCGAAACAGCCAGATCCTTGCTCTCTCCCAGCAAGTTGCGGAAGGTATAGGCCAGCGAGAGTTCCCTCAAGCGGAAGTTCGTTGCGTTGTAGGCATAGAGCGGAGAGTACTCGCTGTTGCGTGCTCCTACGACCTGATAGTAGTTCCTTACGCCAATGAGATTGCCACTTCCGTCGGGAAGATACATTGCGGCCTGACCGTCTGCCGTAAAGAGATTCCGGCTGATTGCTTCGTCGCGAGCCTCGGCGGTTCGCTCGGAGAGTCCCAGTCCGTCGAGCATGGCTTCGGTCAGCGAAATGACTTTGCCTCCGATGCGACCATTGATGAGGAACGAGAGTTGGAAGTTCTTGTAGTTGAAGGTGTTGGACCAACCCAACTGCCACTTCGAGTTCATGTTGCCAATCAGCTTAGTGTAGTTCTGTTCCTTGATGAGGTTACCGCTCGAAGTGAGGAAGATGGTTCCGTCGTCGTTGCGTTTCAAGTCGCGGACATACATATCGCCAAATGCATCACCCTCGAAGTAGCGTACACGAACGCCAGCAACATCTGTATAGATCTGCTTTTGCCGACCTGCAGCATCGTAGCCAACCTCCTTGATGACGTTGTCGTTGAAGGAGAAGTTCATTGCTGTGCGCCAACGCAGTTTCCTGTTTATCTGCATGTTGTAGCCGATGGTGGTCTCTATGCCCATATTGCGCACCTTGGCCGAGTTCTCATAGACCACGATGCCGGCTGTATTGCCAATTGGCATATAGAGGTCGGTGACGAGTGTGTTGTAGAAGGTGAAGTCCACATTCAGTCGATTGTCGAGGAAGAGCAGTTCCATACCGGTCTCGAAGGACTTTGTCGTCTCTGGCTTAGCACTTGTGAACAGCCCCGAACTTGTGGCACTCATAGCGCCCGTATAGTCGTTGCTCGTGGCTGAGTTGTAGTAGCGGTTCGGCACAGCATTACCGACCTGAGAGTAGGAGGCACGGAGTTTGAAGTAGTTCCACCAGTCGGGCAACTTGAAGAACTCGTTCAGCAGCACATTGGCACCCACGCCAAAGTAGCCGTAGAATTTGTCTTTGTTGTTGTTGAACTGACGATAGACGCGATAAGCATCAGCTCGGAAGGACGCATCCACATAGGCTTTCTCCTTCCAGCCCAACTGAGCCGTAGCGAAGAGTGCACGGTCCCAGTTCGAGCCTTCCGATTCGGAGGTCACGCCTGGTCCGCCATACTTCGTGTTGAAGCCATTGACAACCGTACTCAACTTCATGTTGCCCACGTCCACATTCGTAGCGTTGGCAATGTATGTGTGGTAGTTGCTGGTCCTGATAACGTGCCCGACCCAACCAGCCGAGGCACTGACTTCCCAGTCTTTTTTGAAAGTCCTGTTGAAGTTCAGGATGATGTCGATGTACTGTTCTGTGGTCGAGGTTCGACCCTTGTTGTAAGTGCCGAAGTCGTACATCGAGGCTGGAGCGAAAGTGGTGGCATAGCGGCAACCTTCTTCGCGATATTTGGTGTGGTCGAAGTTATAGCGAGCCTGTAAAGAGAGTCCGCCCCAGATGTCCAGATTGCCCTGGAAGCCACCATAGACGCGGTCGTCGCGATGCGTGCTTTGGTTCTGATTCAAAAGCCAATAGGGATTGTTCTGGCGGGCATCCATATAGGGATAGTTCATCATCGGTCCGCTCAGCTTCACCCTTTCGCTTTGACGGATATAGCCTTCTGCTACAGGATTCTCCACAAAGTGACTCTGCAACTCGGACATCCAGTAACTGTCGGGGATGGCATAGTTGTCGCGATAGTACTGCATATCGATGTTGCGGGGAGCGGTGTAGATGTGGTAGATGGGATTGCCCACCGTACCACCGCCAATGCGATTCTTGGTTCTGGTCTGAGTGTAGTTGATGTTGGCGTTCACGGTCAAGCGGTCCCAGAGTTTGTAGGTCTGACGGAAAGAGAACGAGTTGCGGATGTAGTTGTTCGTCTGAACGAGGCCGTTTGCGTAAGTGTTGGCAGCAGAGAAGTAGCTCTGAACCTTCTCCGTACCGCCTGAAAGGGAAACGGAATTGTTTGTGGTGACGCCAATGCGGTAGAAGTCCGCCACATCGTCGTTCCCATAGTTGCGAAGGTGAATGTCGCGTTCGTAAGGGAACTTTTCCGTCGCCATCGCTTTGGCCTGAGTGGGTGACTGGCTGATGAGGCCGCCCCAGCCATTCGCTTCTCCCAGATAGCCCTGAGGTGTGACGGCTGCACCGTATCTGTTCTGAATCTTGGGCGTCAGCAAAGGCATATCCATCGTGACGTTGCCTGTATAACTGACGGACAGCTTGCCTGCCCTTCCTTTCTTGGTCGTAATCATGATGACACCGTTGGCGGCTCGCGAACCGTACAGAGCGGCAGCGTTGGAACCTTTCAGCACATTGATGCTCTCGATGTCGTCGGGGTTAATCATCGACAGCGGGTCTGCTCCCTCCGTCGCTCCCGTTTCGGTGAAGGACTTCGGGTCGGAAATCTGACCGCGAGTCTCGTTGGACATCGGCACACCGTCCACCACGATGAGAGGCGACGAAGAGCCAAGAATGGACTTTGCTCCGCGCAACTGGATTTTCGAGGCACCACCGGCTCCACCAGCACTTGGCGTAATGGTGATGCCTGCCACCTTGCCCTGCAAGGAATTGGCGATGTTCACCTCTTGCACCTTCATGAACTCGTCCGACTTGATTTGCTGCGTCGCATAGGTCAGTGACTTCTCCTTTCGGAGGATACCCATAGCCGTGACGACCACTTCCTGAATGTTCTTCGTGACGGGCTGCAGCTTGATTCTGAAGGAGGTACGGCCATTAGTGGGAATCTCCTGCGGTTCGTAGCCGATGTAAGATACAACCAGGACGGAACCAGCGGGCACATCGTTGATGACGAAATTGCCGTCGATGTCGCAAAGCGCACCATTTTGGGTGTCCTTAATCTTTACAATAGCACCAATGAGAGGCTCGTTGTTCTCATCGACAACAGTACCTTTTAGTGTGGTCCCGACCTGTTCATCTCTTGAAGGAGAAAAGGCTTCTTTCTCGGAAAACTCGCCTACTTTCTCCCCCCTTACGGGGAAGTTAGAGGGGGTCTTCATGCTTGCAAGCACAGGAGTAAAATTCCCTGCAGCCAGCATCAAAGCACAGGCAAGCAGGGCAAGTGAATGATGATTGCTCATGAAGGAATGTTTAGTTTTAGTTTCGGTATTAGATGCATATTTAATTACAAATGTAGCAATTATTCCTTATATATATAGGAGAATTTAAAATATTTTATGCTTTTTTAAGACTTGCAGCAAGGGTAGGGCTGAGGTCGCACTCTCTCAAAATGGGATGTTGACTTCGTTGATATCGTGTCGCGACTCGGAAACAATCAAACAAGTCTTGTTGTTTCTCTCACTGCTAGCGATGATACCTTTGTTGCATAAAAAAGGCGGCATTTCTGTCGCCATTTTTGGTTGCAAAACCATTGCCCTTTAACTCCCCTAAGCAAGCATAGTGAGCTAACACCTTTACTTCTTTACATATGGCTATCATTTTTCCCACCATGGGAAAATGGAAGTTCACCTGTCCTTTCATCAACGGATTTAACGGATTATACGGATTTACGGATTCGTTGTTTAATATATCTCAGTCTAGTTTGTGAAAAATATAAATCCTTTTAATCCGTTCAATCCGTGGTTTATTATAATCACTCCGCTGTCCAAGTCGCAATTAAGTCCTGCGATGGCTTTTCGACCTCGAGTTTATACTTCTTGATGATTTCGATGATCTGCTGTTGAATCTTGGCTGGTGCCACACCTTGCAGGGTGCTGACGAGGTTGTAGCCGGCTTTGCGCAGGATGGGGATGATGTCGGCGGGGACGCCTTTCTCGAGGAACAGTTCGTCCTTGTCGCGAGGTGCTTTCACTTCGGGCTTCATCTGCGGGAAGAAGAGGACTTCCTGGATGAAGGGCTTGCCCGTCATGAGCATGGCCAGGCGGTCTATGCCGATGCCGATGCCGCTGGTGGGAGGCATGCCGTACTGAAGGGCGCGCAGGAAGTCGTGGTCGATGACCATTGCCTCGTCGTCGCCCTTGTCGGCAAGCTTCATCTGGTCGATGAAACGTTCCTCCTGGTCGATGGGGTCGTTCAGCTCGGAGTAGGCATTCGCCAGCTCCTTGCCGTTCACCATCAGCTCGAAGCGTTCGGTCAGGCCGGGCTTGGAGCGGTGCATCTTCGTCAGGGGTGACATCTCGACGGGATAGTCTGTGATGAAGGTCGGCTGGATGAATGTGCCTTCGCAGAACTCGCCGAATAGCTCGTCGATGAGCTTGCCTTTGCCCATCGTCTCGTCCACCTCCATGCCTTTCTCTTTGCAGAAGGCACGAATCTCATCCTCGCTCTTGCCTTCGCAGTCGAAGCCCGTCTTCTCCTTGATAGCGTCGAGGATGGGCAGACGGCGGAACGGAGCCTTGAACGAGATGACCTTGCCGTCGATTTCCGTCTCGGGCTTGCCGTTGACGGCCACGCAAATCTCCTCGAGGAGCTGCTCGGTGAACGACATCATCCAATTGTAGTCCTTGTAGGAAACGTACAGCTCCATGCAAGTGAACTCGGGGTTGTGGTTCTTGTCCATGCCCTCGTTACGGAAGTTCTTGCCGATTTCATAAACGCCCTCGAAGCCGCCCACGATGAGTCGCTTGAGGTAAAGCTCGGTGGCGATGCGCATGTACATCGGGATGTTCAGCGCGTTGAAGTGCGTGATGAATGGACGGGCCGTTGCGCCGCCGGCGATGGCTTGGAGGGTGGGCGTCTCGACCTCGGTGTAGCCGTGACGGTCGAAGAAAGCGCGCATGGTCTTGAGGATAGTGGCTCGCTTCAGGAAGGTGTCCTTCACGCCCTCGTTGACAACGAGGTCCACGTAACGCTGGCGGTAGCGAAGCTCGGGGTCGTCGAAGGAGTCATAGACATTGCCATCGGCATCCGTCTTGACGATAGGCAGCGGCTTGAGGCTCTTGGAGAGCACGGTCAGCTCCTGCGCATGGACACTAATCTCGCCCGTCTGCGTGCGGAACACATAGCCCTTGATGCCAATGAAGTCGCCGAGGTCGAGGAGTTTCTTGAAGAGAGGATAAGCCCCCTCCCCGCTCCCCCTTTGGGTGAGTGCTTCATTCTCGCCGCCCTTTCGCTGAGAGCAATCTCCAGAAGAAGAACTTTCAGCGGCATTGTGGCACTCCCCCAAAGGGGGAGCGGGGAGGGGGCTGGTTGTCGCCAGGTTCAGGCTGTCCCTCGTCAGATAGACTTGTATTCTTCCTTTCGAGTCCTGCAGTTCTGCGAAGGCAGCCTTGCCCATGATGCGTTTCGACATGATGCGGCCAGCGATGCAGACGTTGCGGCTGTTCTCGGGTGTCGCAGTCTCGCGGATGTCTTTGCCTTCTTCATCCTTGCCGATGACGGGCAGGTCAACGAAGCTTTCCTTAATCTCCGTGCTGAAAGCGTTTGTGGGGTACTCAGCAGCGGGATAAGGGTTGATGCCCAAGTCGCGCAACTGCTGCAAGTTATTTCTGCGGATAATCTCCTGTTCGCTCAGTTCAAGTATGTTCAATGCGTTCATTTATTTAACTTTTTACGATTTACGTTATTGTGTTTGTTCTGCTTGTGCTGTAGGTTCGCGGCGTGTGTCCCAGAAATCAACGATTTCAATTACATCGTCGTTAATCCAATAGATGATTTTGTTGAGACGGTTCACCACGATGCTTCGATACAGCACAGGTGCGTCTGCAAGGTAAGGCTCTGCCGGCCCGAGGTTGGGATTCTGTAATAACAGCTGAGAGACATGGGCTATTTCGTGACGAAATTTCAAGCGAGCATTCTTTCCAAAGCTTGCCTGTATATATCTCGAGGTCTTGCGAACTTTCTCTTTCGCAGTATCGTGGACGAATATCCTCATGCTGTTCCAGATTGAAGTCTGTTGTCTTCTGCAAAATCCTCATCGAGTTCTTGAAGAAGTTCTTCCATCGTACAGTAATTGCCCATAGCAATCTGTTTGCGACCTTCTTCTGCCCTTTCCAGCAGTTCTTCCTTGGTGTATGGACGGAGCGATTCTCCCGACTCTTCTCTCTTGGCGTATTCTATCAGATGCTCCCCCACCCAACGCATATTGCTTGGCGAGAGCGTGCCGTAGAGGTATTCAAGCAAGCCCCTCAATGTTGCAGTACTCATAGCGGTTCGTTTCTTGTTTGCGCGACAAAGATACAAAATATAATTAAGAATTAAGAGTTAAGAGTTAAGAATTATTCGCTTATATACAAAAACCTGCCCGAAAGCTTGACTTCCGTCGGCCTTCGGTTCGCTTTTTGAGCCTTTGAGGGCGTCGAGATGAAGCTTGACTTCCGTCGGCCTTCGGTTCGGGCAGGTTAGTTCATGCCGATGGCCGACAAGATTGTTTCATTCTCCGAAGATTTCTGCCAAAGCCTTTTCGATACCATCGCCGCGCAAGCCTCGCTTGAGGATGGTGCCATCGGGGGCGAAGAGGATGATGTGGGGAATGCCTTTGATGCCATAGAGGTCTGTGGCGACCTCCTGCGAGTTGATGATTTGCGGATAGGGAATCTTATCTTCCTCGATAGCTTTCAGCGTAGCTTCGGGCTTGTCCCATGCCGCAATGCCGAGAACTTGCAGGCCCCGGTCTTTATACTTGTTGTAAGCGGCGATGAGGTTGGGAATCTCGGCACGACACGGACCGCACCAGGATGCCCAGAAGTCAACGAGCACATACTGTCCCTTGCCCACATAGTCGCTGAGGCGAGTCGTCTTGCCCTCGTAATCCACAGTGAAGTCCACGAACATACTGCCGACGCTGGTCACGGGTTGTGCTTTCAGTTTGTCGTATGTCCGTCTCAAATCGTCAGAGAGATAAGGTGTCTTGCTGATGTATTCGCCATTGTCGCGCATCATCTTGTCGTGAAGTTCAATCCATCGGGCGGCATCCAAATACCTGCGTCCTTCGTTGACAAGGAGGATAATGCCATAGACATCACCCGTGTGACGAGAGATAGCATCATAGACGACTGCCGCCTCATCCTCCGTCTCGTCCATGTGCCGGTTGAAAGCGGCTATTTCGTTGCTGATGGGTGTGCCGCTCTGCTGCAACCAGTTTCCTTTCAGTCCTTCCACCCGAGTAGTTCCCTTGTCAATGAACAACCAGCTCAACGACAATTTGCTTGCCGTATATGGCACAGAGTCTGTCTGCACGAGGATAGTCGTCGTATCGTTTAGGTTGCACAATATCATTTCTGGCAAGTCACCCTCTTTCGGCGTGATGTTGCCGTTCACAACTTCAATAGTGTCGATGTACTGCGCCTTCAGTATATCCACCATATACATGATGCCCGTGAACTCAGGATGCCCGATGTTACCCTCAAGACGGTAATGTATTTGTGCCTGCCCCCTAACGGCAACGAGGGAAAGCAGGATGGTAAGGATTTGCTTTTTCATGTTTTCCAAATAAACCAGTTATTACCTTTGTTATCTGGTTATTTGTCTTCGTAGTGGCCGTAAGCGGTAAGGACGAGTACCACGACTTCTGTGTCGTGAATCTCATAGACGAGGCGGTGTTTCTTGGTGATACGGCGACTCCATTGTCCGTTGCGATCGCCTGTCAAAGGCTCAGGCTTGCCGGTGCCTGTGCGAGGATGCTGGCGCAATTCCTCTATCAGCGCCTGTGCCTTTTGAAAAGCCTTTGGCTCATTCTTAGCCAACGCAATCAAGTCACGTGCAGCCTCTCTTTTGAATTCAACACTATACGTCATTGCCAATCCTGCTTAAGAATGTCGTTAAATCTTCATTAGGTAGCATTCTGTAGGTTGGGCCTTTTTTTGCTTCGTCCACTCTGCGGAAGAACTCCTCCTTTGTCATTAGCGTAGGGTCTTCTTTCTTGGCGGCCAGGCGCTTCACGTAGTTGAGCACCTTCTTCATCAGCGTCTCGTCGTCGGCTATTTTCCCCATAGCGCGAAAGAGTTCGGCATTCAGTTGTAATGCTGTCATATTCCTTATATATTATATCGTTCTGCTTGCAAAGATACGAAGAAAAGTGAAAAGTGAAAAGTGAAAAGTGAAAAATTCCCGCTTATATACAAAAACCTGCCCGAAAGCTTGACTTCCGTCGACCTTCGGTTCGCTTTTTGGGCCTTTTGACGGCAACGGGCAGGGATATGTAGAAAGCCATTCCTTACTGCTACAAAAGTTGCGGAAAACAAACATTTCATGCCTTTATGGCGATGACACTTTGCTAAGAGAAGCGCCCACTTTGCTTACTTCTTGATTTTAGGCCGACTCGCGAGAATCGCTTTAAATTGCTTCGGTGGCACTTTTCTACCCAAAGACAAAAAGACGCGCTTAGAACAAAAAGATTTTATAACGCGTTGAATATCAGGTGGCGTTTTTCAATATTCAATCTTCAATCTTCAATCAAAAGTAGTCCTTTTGCTAAATGCACATGGCAAAACAGCACGATTTTAGGCCTTTTTCAGCCTTTTTCGAGGGTGAACTTCTGCAGGTTAAATTTCCAACGCAACGTGTGAAGTTGGCAAACATGACGTGTGAAGTTGGCAAACATGACGTGTGAAGTTGCGAAACGCCTCACGTCGAGTCGTCTAAATCGACGTGTTATGCGGCCTTTTTCGACACTTTCAAAACTGACACTTTGCTAATAAAAACACTCGATTTGCTTACACTCTGACTTTGCCGCATCATGCCGTTTTTGTCTTTTTTAACAGGCAAAGAATAATAAACAAGAGCCGAGGGGCGTTATAAAAATAAACGAAACTATGAAACATCTCTTTGCTTTCCTTTCCGCTATTCTGCTCCTGTCTGCCTGCTCGAAAAGCAGCGACAGCGACGAAGTCATTGTTGACCCCGACCTCCACCCTATCGCTACTAATACTGGGAAGTTGCTCTCCGTAGATGGCAGCAGGATGCACATTGCATACAGCTACGACGAGCAAGGACGTGTGACCTACGCCGAGCGGTTCGACACCAGTTGGTACGTCATGAAAAAGGTTGGAGAATACAAGTACGACGCCGACCGTATCTACATCATCTTCCAGGAGTTCGAGGAAAAACTAAACGGCGAGCGCAATACCGCCTACAGTGGCGAGTATGTCCGCGACGATACGCTCTTCCTCGCCAGCGGCAGAGTGGACAGCTGTGCAGGAGCCATGAGGAACAGGAATAACAAATTCAGCTACAAGTTCCGCTACAACGAACATGGCGAGCTCACATATGTCAGGGACGACAACTTCAAGCGCGACCCCATTGGAAAGCTGGAGGACAAGCCCTGGTACACTGAAATATACATGTTGGAATGGCAAGATGGTAATGTTTTGCGTAAGACTACCATCGACCCTATACATCGCGACACAACCAGTTGCACCTTCAGTTATTCCTCGCTGACGGGCACTTTCATCGTTAGCGAACCGAGGAATGTCCTGCCCGACTTCGAGCCTCTCATGCAGACAGGCTACTTCGGCAAGAGCTGCAAGAACCTGTTCGAAGGCCTTGAGGCAAAGAGCTATACGGAACGGAGGGAGCACTTGCTCGACGAACAGGGCAAGGTCAGTCGGGTGAAATCAAACGTCACCTTCGACGACGGCGTGAGTCATGACTACGCATACAACATCAAATGGGCCATTGGCAAATAAAAAGGCTCCGTTCTTTGCATATTTATGATGTTGAGGTCCTTCTTGGGGCGTTTTATGCAGGGAAATGTATCAAATAGCATTTTGTTGCCTTTATTTTTCACTTTTCACTTTTCACTTTTCACTTTTTTCTGTATCTTTGCACTCGGATTCTTTGATGCTTTAGCACAAAGGCGCGCTTTAATGCGCGGAGCACACAGTTTAAGGTAACAAATTATGTTTTATTGGCAACGTTTAAATTAAAGTAAAGTATGAAAAACGTCCCTTACAAGATCTATTTGAGTGAGGAAGAGATGCCCACCAAGTGGTACAACGTGCGTGCTGACATGAAGATAAAGCCGGCACCGCTGCTGAATCCAGGCACAGGAAAGCCCCTTACGGCGGCCGAGATGGAGCCCATCTTCTGTAAAGAACTCGTAGCGCAGGAGCTCGACAACGACACCAAGTGGTTCGACATCCCCGATGAGGTGGTCGGCTTCTACCGCATGTTCCGCCCCAGCCCTCTCGTGCATGCGAAGTTCCTGGAACAGGCGCTCGACACGCCTGCCAAGATATTCTATAAGTTCGAAGGCAACAACACGAGCGGCTCGCACAAGCTAAACTCGGCCATTGCACAGGCTTACTATGCCAAGAAGCAAGGGTTGAAAGGCGTTACCACCGAGACGGGCGCAGGCCAATGGGGCACGGCGCTGAGCATGGCTTACCAGTACTTCGGCCTCGACCTCAAGGTCTTCATGGTGAAGTGCTCGTACGAGCAGAAGCCTTTCCGCCGAGAAGTCATCCGCACCTATGGTGCCAGCATCATTCCCTCGCCCAGCGACACGACCCAGGTTGGCCGCAAGATATTGGCTGAGTTCCCTGGTACAACGGGTTCCCTCGGCTGCGCCATCTCCGAAGCAGTAGAGGTGGCTGTTACCAACGAAGGCTATCGCTATGAGCTGGGCAGCGTGCTCAATCAAGTGCTTCTGCATCAGTCCGTCATCGGCCTCGAAGTGCAGGCTGCGCTCAAGAAGTATGGCATCAAGCCCGACATCCTCATCGGATGCACCGGCGGCGGCAGTAACCTCGGTGGCTTTGCCGCTCCTTTCCTTGGCGAAGTGCTGCGTGGAGAAGCAAACTACAAGATTATCGGTGCCGAACCAGCCTCTTGTCCCAGCTTCACCCGAGGCATCTATGCCTACGACTTCTGCGACACAGGCTGCATCTGCCCCTTGGCAAAGATGTACACCATCGGCAGCCAGTTCATTCCCTCTGCCAACCATGCAGGCGGACTTCGCTTCCACGGCATGAGTCCCATCCTGTCCGAACTCTACGACGAAGGCATCTTCGAAGCCCGCGCATACGAGCAAACCTCAGTCTTCGAGGCAGCAGAGATATTTGCCCGTGCAGAAGGAACACTGCCCGCACCCGAGAGCAGCCACGCCATCCGCGCAGCCATCGACGAAGCCCTCAAGTGCAAGGAAACAGGCGAAGAGAAGGTAATCGTCTTCAACCTTTCAGGCACCGGCTACTTCGACCTCTATGCTTACAAGGCCTTCAACGACGGCACGATGAGCGACTACATCCCCACCGACGAGGAAATCAAAGCCGCCCTCGACAAACTGCCGAAGGTATAAGCAATCTATTCTCTTAGGAGAAAACAACAACGCC